>Ga0302326_10002127_pt1 | contig 48714 bp, 42 predicted proteins | sample Palsa_T0_3_FD_202264 | JGI IMG/M metagenome (GOLD analysis project Ga0302326, IMG submission 202264) | Peat permafrost microbial communities from Stordalen Mire near Abisko, Sweden - Palsa_T0_3 | ecosystem: Environmental > Terrestrial > Soil > Palsa > Peat permafrost | place: Sweden: Abisko... | reverse complement strand
GCACGCTCAAACCAGAGAGTTTACTAGGTAGCGAAAGAGCGGGCAAGGCGGCCTTGTGTCTCTGGAAATGAAACCGAAATGCGAGAAATGCGAACAAGCCATCGCGCTCGACGCGGAGGCATGGATTTGCTCGTATGAATGCACCTTCTGCAACGAATGCGCCGAAGGCATGAACCTCACTTGCCCTAATTGCGGAGGCGAATTGGCTCCCCGCCCGCGCCGCAGACTCTCCTCGTAGCAGATGGATTTACCGTGATCGAGAGCGCGCTGGAAAAAATCGTTGCCGGCAACGACCTGACCCGTGGCGAAGCCGAAGCGGTAATGGAGCAGATCCTCACCGGCCGCGCTACCAACGCCCAGATCGGCGGTTTCCTGATCGCGCTGCGCGATAAGCGTGAAACCGTGACCGAGCTGGCCGGCTTTGCCGCGGTGATGCGGCGCCACGCCACGCCGATCGTGCCTCCCGGCTTTTTCGCTCCCGGTGAGGTTCTGGTGGATACCTGCGGCACCGGCGGCGACACCGCCGGCACCTTCAACATTTCCACGGCGGCGGCGTTTGTAGTGGCGGGCGCGGGGGTGCGCGTCGCCAAGCATGGCAACCGCTCGATGAGTTCGCGCTGCGGGTCAGCGGATGTGATCGAAGCGCTGGGCGGACGCGTGGATTTGCCCGCGAGCGCCACGGCGCGCGCGCTGCGGGAGGTGGGGATCGCTTTTCTGTTCGCGCCTGGCGCGCACACCGCAATGAAATACGCGATGCCTGCGCGGCGAGAAATTCGCGGTCGAACCGCTTTCAATTTGCTGGGCCCGCTGACGAATCCGGCAGGCGCGAGCGCGCAGGTGGCGGGGGTCTTTGACCCGAGCTACACGGAAATCCTGGCCCGTGTGCTGGGTGAGTTGGGAACGCGGCGCGCATTCGTAGTGCACGGCGACGATGGGCTGGACGAAATTTCGCTTTCCGGGGAAACCACCATCGCCGAGCTGCGCGACGGCGAAGTGCGCACCTACAGACTGGCGCCCGAAGATTTTGGCCTGCGGCGCGCGCCTCTGTCTGAAATTCAGGGCGGAGACGCGAGAGAGAATGCCGCGATCATCCGCAATATTCTGGAAGGGCAGACCGGGCCGCACCGTGCGATCGTGGAAGCGAACGCAGCGGCTGCGCTGGTCGCCGCGGACCACGCCCACGGTTTCCTCGACGGCGTGCGCCAGGCTGCCGAATCGATCGATTCCGGCGCGGCTCGCGCCAAGCTAGCGGCGCTGGTGGCATTCGCGCACGAGCCGCCCGTCGCCTAGCAGTTTTCGTCCCTACGTGTTTTTTCAGTTTGCCAACTGCTACCACTAAACGCGTTGGGAGAAGTGGGGCCGGGCGGCTCCACTTCCCCCGACGGATCCGGACTACCGGAGGATCGCTGCTGCCGGGTCTCTCTACCGGCGGCGACCGTTTACAGCTCTCGTTGCGCCGCGTCGGCTTCGGCGGCGATTTCGTGGATCACTTGCAGGAAGGTGTTCGATTGGCCGATGAAAAGACCATCGGCGGTGAACGCCTTGACTGCGGCCAGTGCTCCCGAAAGTGAATCCAGAGCAGGGCGAACCACCGCGCACCTCGGCAGCGATTTGCTGATGAAGTCGCACGGGATAGGGAAGATGAGGTTGGTCTGGTAGAGCGGCGTCCCGAAAGGAGGCAGATTGAAATTCGGGAACGTCAAGCCGCTGTCGGTGACCGGGTCCATCGAACCGGCGAAGTTGTACGGAGGGCCCTGGACCGAGTTCCCGGCGAAATCCACCCACTCGACAAAGTGGGCTACTTCGTCGCCACCAATGCTGGCGACGATTTTCAAAACTTCCAGATTGGTCACCTTTTGCGCCATGGTGGCGTACAGACTCGATCCGCCGCCTTCGATGAATGCGAAGTGGAATGCAGCGGTGTTCGCGATGGCCTGGATATGATCCGCGTCGGAAAAGTCCGCGTTGTCGCGGGGAATTCCGGGGCGGTCGACGATGGTGAGCGCTTGCGGGTAAGTGGCGCCAAACTCCGGATTGGTGTTGCTGCGGTACTTGGTGTACCAGCTGGTGTCGACGGTGAGATTCATGATGTTGGTCAGGCGGCCGATTTGCTTTGCGCCGGTGGCCATGCTGCTGGGCAGAACGCGGAAACGGTCGAGATTCACCGGCTCAGCGCCCTTGGATTTCAGATAAGCATCGATAAATGTTGCATGGCTTTGCTCGTCGAGGGTGTTGCTGGTGATGTACTGCGAGCCATCGCCGTCGAGAAACTGGAACGCTTGCTGATAGGTGTTCTGGGCGCCCGACGTTACTCCTCCGAGCTCCGTATATTGAATCCACAAATCGGTTTCGATGAGTTCGGCGGTGGCGAGCCAGCGCAGAATCGCTACGTCCCCGCGTGTGATTCCCGGGCCCTTGCTGCTGTCGGCGAATGCGGACTGCACGCGGCTGCTCATCAGGCCTGCGCCTACGCTCACCGCGCCGGCCGCCATCATTCCGTTGCGTAGAAAGGACCGCCGATTGGAGCGCTTCTGGTTCGGTGTTTCTGGCTGTTTCATGAGAATCTCCTTAAGTTTTTGAGCGATTGAAAAGAGTTGGAGTTGGAAACACGGCGCCTCGGGGTTGCGCCCGCCGAAGTGATCCCGCGGGCGGGACAACTTCGTTGCTTCGGCGCTTAACTTAGCTGTGTGGGCGGCAGGTTGTGTCAGCGGGAAGTGAAATGAAAGTCGTCATCGTGAGTGCGGGCGTTGACACCCCGGAGTCGAGAAAGTGACAATTTTTGTCACTGACTAAAATCACGGGGCGCAACACGGGAACGAGCGGAGTGGGGCCGAGCGGCCCCACTTCCCCCGACGGATCCAGTGTCGCTAATGGGAGCCGCTTATAGCTGTTGGTGGGCCGCGTCCGCTGCTTCCGCTAGTTGCTTCACTGTCTGGAAGAATTGGGGTGACTGCCCAAGAAACAGATTGTCGCTGGTGAGCGATGCAATGGCCGCTTGTGCCCCGACGAATTGATCGCTGCTCGGCCGAATAGTGGCGCAATGCGGCAAATCAGGGCTGATGAATTCGCAGGGGACCGGAAAGATCAAGCTGGGTTGAATCAGCGGATTGAGTGGGCTGAAGAAATTGGGAAATGTCAGGCCAGATGTGGGTCTGTAAACGGCGCCACAGGGCTTGCACTCCGTTGCCCGCAAAATCCACCCATTCCAGGAAGTGAGCGATCTCGTCTCCCCCGATACCCAGGGTGATTTTGAGCACTTCCAGGCTGCTGACTTTCTGGCTAAGCGCCTGGTACAGGCTCGATCCACCTTCTTCGATATATCCAAAGCGAAAGCCCACCACATTCGCGATCGCCTGAATATGCATGTTCCCGCCAAGGCCGTTCGGATTGCCACCAGGGAAAGGGCTGCCATCGAAATCGGCGTTGGTTCGGGGAATGGCGGTAACCCCATCGAGAGTTATGGCCTGTGGGAACGTAGCGCCGAAATCTGGATTGGTGGTACTGCGATAGCGAACGAACCAGCTAGTGTCGACGGTGAGGTGCATGAGGTTGGTGAGGCGGCCAATGTTCTCCGCTCCCTTCGCGCGGCTTCCCTGGAGTGTGCGGAATTTTTCCAAGTTGACCGGCTCCGCGCCTTTTGATTCCAGATACGCATTCAAGAAGGTGGCGTGGCTCACTTCATCCAGAGTGTTGCTGCTGATGTATTGCGGGCCATCCCCATCGAGGTTCGACAACGCCAGCTGATAGTTCTTCAACGTTTGGTTCGGGTCTACTTCAATCGGGGATTATCGCCGATACCACCCAACTCTGCGTATTGTATCCACAGATCGCTCTCGATGATTTCGGCGGCGGCGAGGAACCGAAGGATGGCAATGTCTCCTTCGTTCAGCGGAAGCCCGTTTTCCCCCGGGTCCTGTGCGAATGCGGAGCGGATGCCCTTGCTTAGCATGCCTGCTCCGACCCTAGCCGCGCCGGCTACCATCATGCCGTTCCTTAGAAAGGACCGCCGATTCGACAGTTTCTGCTTCGGTGTTTCTGGATGCTTCATCTGACTCTCCTTAGTTTGTTTTGACTTGCGATTTGAAATGCGACCGCTCTGGGCCGGCGTCCCGCGGTGCGGGATCGTTTGCTGCTTCGCTACTTCGTCACTTCGGTATTCAACCTAGCGGCGTTCGCGGCAGGGTGTATCAGCAGGAAGTGAAATGAAAGTCGCGTTCGTGATGGCTTGAGTTGATATCCTTCTATTGATAAATTAACAAATCTACAGGCAACCAAAGCCAAGAGGCGCGATTTGCAGTTGTGCTGTCCTCTTCGGGCGCAGCCGCCCAAACCAGCCAGCCACCAACGCGCCACACTTTGCCAGACAATCCTGGCGCTGATAGCATTGCGGGCGCTATGACACCACGACTCTCTGTTGCACGGGAATTGTTGCTGGATTTGAAGCTGCGTCTGCCGGGAATGGTTGACCTGCTCGGCGATTTCGTTTCGATGGAATCGCCGAGCCACGACAAAGGTGCGGTGGACGCGATGGGCAAGCGCGTGGCGGACGAATGGCGACGGCGCGGCGCACGGGTAACCACATTGACGCAGAAGGTGCGCGGCAATCACGTTCGCGCGGAGTTGACCGCCGAAAAGGGTCACCGGCTGCGTCCGATTCTGGTGCTCGGACATCTGGACACCGTATACCCCAAGGGCACTCTGCGCCGAATGCCGCTGCGGGTGGCGCGCGGACGGACTTTTGGACCTGGCACGTTTGATATGAAGGGCGGGCTGGTGATCGCGCTGTTTGCAGTTGACGCTTTGCGGGCGCTGAAATTTCCCCTGCGCCGTAACCTGATTTTTCTGTGGAACTCCGACGAGGAAATTGGAAGCGAATCTTCCCGGCGGATCATTGAGCGCGAGGCGCGGAAGTGCGAAGCGGTGTTCGTGCTGGAGCCGGCGCTGGGGCGCGGCGGAAGCCTGAAGACCCAGCGCAAAGGTGTAGGAGAGGTTCAGATTTCGGTTACCGGGCGCGCCGCGCACGCGGGAATCAATCCGCAGGACGGCCTAAATGCAGTGCACGAGCTGGCGTTTCAGATTGCGCGCCTCGCGCAATTCAACGATCCATCGCACGGGATTACGGTGCAGGCCAATATTATTGAAGGCGGGAGCGCTACGAATGTGGTGGCGGAGAAAGCGTCAGCGCGCGTCGACGTCCGATTCAGCCGCGCGGCCGATGCCCGGCCGCTGGAAAAGAAACTGATGGAGCTGCGCCCGATCTTGAAAGGTACGCGGATCGAGGTAAGCGGCGGATTGGATCGTCCCCCGCTGGAACGCACCGCGGCGATTGGGGAGCTATTTGAGAAGGCTCGGGAATTGGCCGGGCAGATGGGTTTTGCTCTGCAGGAAGCAGCAACCGGCGGCGGCAGCGACGGAAATTTTACGGCAGCGCTGGGCGTGCCCACGCTGGACGGAATGGGCTCGGTGGGCGACGGAGCGCATGGTTCGGGCGAACATGTTGTAAACCGGGCGTTGCCCGAACGCGCAGCGCTGCTCGCGAGTTTGCTGTGCACCCTTTAATGCCGACGCAGCGGTAAAACGTCAACGGCGGGTTGTCGCGCGATTGTATTCACGTTGATGAGTGATGGCGGTCCGCTCCACCAGGAACGGCTGTGCCAGTCTTCGCTGTTAGCTGTCGGCTGTTAGCGCAGGTACTGCTTGCGAAGGTACGCGGCGGTCTGTTGTTCCAAGTCCGGGTAGTTAGAGTGCAGAGCGGTGCGGAGTGCTGTTTCCGGAGAGGCGCTGCCGGCGATGGCATCGAGCAGCCGGCCGATATCGCTCGTGCCGCCCGACTGGATGATCGATTCCACGGCGGCTAGCGACCACGCGTAGGCGAATGCCGCGGAATTGCCCGAAAAACCCAGCCAAGATCCTTCGAGGTTCGCGAACGACGGGGCGGACTTTGCTTCATACGCCGCCACCAGCACCGATGCGGAATCGCCGCAGCGGCGGCCTTCCACCCATTGCGCGACGCCTTCCTGCAGCCAGGTGGGCGCGCGGCTGCGAGTTTTCTGCGTGATGAAGCTGTGGGTCAATTCGTGGCGGAGGACGCGGTCGAGATCCGGGGTAACGGAAGTAAGGCCTTGCACCGGCACACGAATGCGGCCGTCATTCAGCGCACCGGCCCAGCCCGGGGCGCGCGTGATATCCGAAAAGCTCTGTTCGGTGTAGAGAATCACTCCGATCGGATCGGTGGGCGTGTAATCGAGTTCCGATTCAATCTGGCGAAAATTTTCCTCTAGCGCGCGGAGCACGCCGCGGGCGAGGTCCGGTGCTGCGCCGCCGTAATATTTCAGAACAAAGTGAGCCGTTTCACCCTGGCGGTAGCTTTCTTCTTCCTGGCGATCGCGTTCGGCTTTATCAAGAGCGTGCTGGACGTCGGGATCTTGGCGCAGCGCCAGCGAACGCTTCCATTCCGCCACCGCCTGATCGATTTTGTTTTGGCCGTAATACGCCCAGCCCTTCAACTTCGCGGTGTCCGCGGAATTGGGGGCGGCCCGCTCGGCGAGGTCGATCGGGTCCATGGCCGCGGTGTATTGGCTCTGGCGTAGATAAACGACCGCAAGATTGAGCAGCAGGCCAACATTAGCGGGAGCGAAGATCAGCGCGCGGCGATACTGATCGATGGCGTGATTCATGTCGCCCTTAGCCAGTAGAAATTGCGCCGCGGCGTAGTGGGCGGCCGCGACCTTGGCTACGGCCACCGCATTTCCGCTGCTGGCTTCGGCATCCACACTGGCCAGGTAGCTAACGTCCACCGAACCATCGTGTACCGCGCCGTGGACCACATCTTCGTAGCCCTGGGACGGATCGACTTGCGGGGCTTCGATCGGCGGCGCGGAAACATTCACCGATCCGGCGTATGACCCCGGGGCCAAGCCATTGCGTTCGATGCGGTCGACGATGGCCTTGGGTAAGCTCAGCTCGCCCGCCGCGGTTTCGTAGTGAACGTGCTCACCTTCTTCGGTGACGTTCGTCCCAATGATGCGCCGGCCGTTTTTCAGCACGATGGTATCGCCCCATGCAGGCGCGCAGAGCAGCAGGAGCGCCACCCCTGCCGCCAGGCTTGATAGCAAGCGGGCTTTCAGGCTGGCTACTGGGCGCAGGAGGCCGCGCGCAGGAATCCTGCCGTTAGAGACACGCCGACCCAAGCACGGGAAAGGGAGCTGCATGGCTATGATTCTAGCAAGGCTGGCAGGGCTGGGCGTAAGGCGCTTGCCGCCGATTGTCGTAAATTGCTACAGTCGATAGCACCCATCGAAATGCGAATCAGAACCCTGCGCCCGGTGATTAGCCTTTCGTTGATCGCTGTTATGGCGTTGCCGGCGCAGGTGCCTTCCCCATCCCAGAATTCCCGAGGACCGGCAGCCGTGCCGCTGGAGCCGCGCGCGCTATACCAGGCGCTGAACGACCTGCGGGTGAACGCCGCGCAGGTATACGACGTGCAAGACGTCAAGCTGCGGCGAGGGCCGGTTTCGATCACGCTGTCGGGCGGGAAGCTGGCGTTTTTCTCGCCGCTGCAAGGCCGCATCAGCGGCGCGGTTTTTGTCGGCAGCGGGCACACAATCGCGACGCCGCGCGACCCAGCCGAGCGGAGGTCGATCGCCAGGTTTTTGGATGTGCCGTTGCTGGATCAGTCTTTCTCCCGTGCGCTCTTCCGCTTTACCGATGACACCGCGGAGCAACTTCAAAAGGACCTGCAGGAATCCGGAGCCACCGCGGCTTCTGACGATTCTCTTGCGCGCGCCTGGGATCAGATCATCAGCAACGCGAATCCATGGCAATCGAAACGGATTCTAGCGGAATGGCTGTCGACCGATATGCAGCCGTATTTCTACGCAGGGCTGTTCAACGAGCAAGCCGGCTTGTTCGACGTAATCGTGGATAGAGAGCGAGAAGAGCAAGTCTCGATCGGGCAGACTCGGGTGGTGAACGGCGACGCGTTCTACGACACCTGGGCGTCGTTCCCGCTGCCTGGCGTTCCGCAGTCGGAGGATAGTTTCGCCCCTATGGACTATGCGCTCGATACAACCATCGGAGACGACCTCTCGCTGCGTGGGCGTGCGGCACTGCACCTGCGGGCCTTGCATCCCGGCGGCCGGGTGATCGCGCTCGAACTCTCCCGCTATCTGGCAGTGGATGAGTGTGCCGACGCAGACGGTAAAGCGCTGGCGTTCTTCCAGAACGACGATATGAGCCGACGCGAAATGGTGCGTCGCGGAAACGATCAGATTCTGGTGGTGCTGCCGGCGCCGGCCCAGGCCAAGGAAGAATTCCATATCGCCATTCGCTATCACGGGAGCGTGATCAGCGACGCGGGAAACGGAGTGTATTACGTGGGCGCGCGAGGCACCTGGTATCCGCACCTGAACGTCGCGGATCAGTTCGCCGCGTACGATCTTACGTTTCACTGGCCGCGGAGACTCAAATTGGTGGCCACCGGAAATAGCGTGGAGAGCCATGACGACCACGGGCAGCACTCCGGCCGGTGGCGCTCCTCCGTTCCGATGGCCTTGGCAGGCTTCAATCTCGGTGACTACCAGGTGGAGACGCTGGGCGGGGAGAGCCCGAAAATCAGCTTGTTCGCCAGCCAACAAATGGAAGACGCGTTGATGGACCGGATACGCACCAACCCCGCGATCCTGAGCATGCGCAGTGGAACTTCACTGCAGCGCGGGCAGTTCACTGGCCCGAGCGATCCGCCTCCGCCGCCGAGTCCGGCCGGTTTGCTGAAAAGCCTGGGGGCATCGATCCTGGACTCGGTTCGATTTTTCGAGAAAGCTAACGGCCCATTTCCATTCGACCATATGGATGTTTCGCAGGTCCCCAACATGACCGGACAAGGCTGGCCCGGCCTGCTGTACCTGCCCACGTTGGTGTTCCTGCCGTCCGGTGCGCAACAGCGGGTAGGGGCGAACGTCCAGGAGCAGCAGGAGTTGAATGACCTGATGCCGTTCCACGAAGTGGCGCATCAATGGTGGGGCAACGTCACCACCCCCGCCAGCTATCGCGATGCGTGGATTCAGGAAGCTGTCGCCAATTACCTGGCGCTGTGGTACACCGACTCCAAAAGTCCTTCGCAACATTTTATGGCGCACTGGCTGACGCACTATCGCGACCAATTGATCGCCAAGACCGGCAAAGGCGGCAAGAACGGAGAGACCGTGGCGGAGGCCGGGCCACTGAGTTTGGGATCGCGGCTCGATTCTTCGCGAACGCCCGGTGATTACGGGCCGATCATCTATGGCAAAGGCTCGTGGGTAATTCACATGCTGCGGATGATGCTGCGCGAGCCAAATGCTCCGGATGCGGACGCGCGTTTTCGGGAGTTTCTGCATTTCGTGTTGACGGAATATCACTTCAAAACTCTGTCCAACGCGGAACTCCAGAAATCGGTGGAAAAGTTCATGACGCCGGCGATGGACCTTGAAGGCAGCCGCAAGATGGATTGGTTTTTCGAGGACTGGTTGCAGGAAACGGCGATCCCGCATTACGTGGTGGAGTTCAACAGCAAAGCCCAGGGAAGCGATTTTCTGGTGACCGGCAGGTTGAAGCAGGAGGATACCCCGGAGGATTTCACCGCACCGGTGCCGTTGTACGCGGCTCGCGCAGCGCTAAAGCCGGTGTTGCTGGGCATAGTGGAAACCAACGGCCGGGAGACCGCATTTCGATTCCGGTCGCACGTTCCGGTGTCGAAAATTATGATCGATCCCAACATGACCGTGCTCAGCAAGTAGTGCCGCTAAGATCGAAACACCCGCGCAAAATCTATGGTGCGCGCGGCTTGGGGCGCTTGCGGTACGTCTCGTAGAGTTGAAGATGCTTATTATCCAGGCTGGTGAGTTGACCTTGAATGAAAAGGTAACGGAGCTGGGTGCGCAACTCGAGCACGTCGCCATCGGTGATTATCACGTTGGCCATTTTGCCGGGCTCGATGGTGCCGAGGCGATCGTCCATGCCGAACATTCTGGCGGCGTTGACGGTGACTGCTTTCAACGCTTCGTCGCGGCTTAGGCCGTAGGCCACGGCGTTCCCTGCCTGCTGGGTGAGGCGGCGAGAGAAATCGGTATTGAAACTGGCGAAAGCGATGGGCACGCCTGCGGCTACCAGTTCCGCCGGCTGGGTCATGGGCTTATCGTACGGAAAATCCTCCTGGTCGGGCAAACGCATGGTGGGATCGAGGATCACCGGAATATTCTTCTGCTTGAGGAGGTCCTTTTCCTTCCAGGCTTCCGCGCCGCCGGCGAGAACCATCTTCAAATTCTGTTTCGAGCAGAATTCTACGGCGTTGCGAATGTCGCGCGCGCTATCGGCAAAAACCAGTACCGGTTTTTTGCCTTGCACGACCGGAATCAACGCCTCCAACTTCAAGTCGCGTTCGTAGTTCGCGGGCGCGCCTTTGGCCACCGCCTGCGCATAGTGGCGGGCCCGATCTAGCCAATCGGAGAGTTCGTTAATCTGCTTGTCGTATGCTTCTTTCGATTCGGTGTAGGGCTTGGTCTTGAGAGAGAGGGTGGCGAAGTCGAATTGGACGCCGCCGATCGACGGCCAGTAGATCGCCATGGCTACCGATTTGTCGATGGCCATGTCCGACATGGTCCAGCCCGCCAGGTTAATCGCGGAAACTTGTCCAGCGATCAGGCCGGCGCCGGATTGCGAATCGAGCCCACCAACACCTTCGACTGACAACACATGGGTGATCCCAGCGGCGCGAGTGACCGGAATGTGTGCGCTGGATGGATTGACCGCGGTGGCGGCGACAACATCGGGATTGAAGTCACCCGTTTCGGTGGTGTCCTGAGTTGACAAAACTTGATCGACCTCGCCCAGCCCCATCCCGGTGATGGGATCGAACAAACCGGGATAAACTTCGAGGCCCTTGGCGTCGATCACCTGCGCATCCGCCGGCGCCGCTACGCCCGCGCCTACCACGGCGATCTTTCCGTCGCGAATCACCACCGTGCCATTTTCGATAATCGGCCCGGCCAACGTGTAAATCTTTGCGTTGGTGATAGCGAATACCTTGGCGCCCGCCGCCGGAGCCTGCGAAGCAAGTTGTGCGGAGAGACTCGCCGGCGCTAAGAACGGCGCGGCGATCACAAGCAACAATCCGGCGATGGACGCTAGCGAAGGAAGAAAAATTCGGCGCTGCCTGAGGGCATTACCTGCCACCCTGCCGGCGCGGCTATTCGTCCGATTCGCGGTGGCACTCGTGGAACGGCTCATCGGGCGCCTCCTGCACTGGCCGCACCGTCTTGCGGGGGCTTGGTGGTTGTGTCGGTTTTCTTTTTGCCTGGATTCTTTTTCTTGCCGGCATCCTTATCCGGCTCTTTGGCAGAATTTTCGGCAGCTTTCTTCTCGTCCTCGGCCGCTTTCTTTTCCTTGTCGACGAGCGCCTGTTTTTCCTTGTCGAGCACGGCGCGCTGCGCGAGGTCCTGGCTGCGATCGAAATACACGTGCCCATCGATCAAAACTTTTTGCGCGACAGCGTAGACGCTCAGAGGATCATGGTTGTAGATGGCCAAGTCAGCATCCTTGCCCACATCGATTGACCCTACACGATTATCGATCCCGAGTTGGATGGCTGGATTGAGGGTGACCATCTTCAGGGCTTCCACGGGCGAGACACCGCCGTACTTGATGGCCTTCGCGGCTTCCTGGTTCAGGTGGCGCGCTTCTTCGGCATCGTCGGAATTAATCGAGACGATCACGCCGCGCTCGGTCATCAGCGCCGCGTTGTAGGGAATGGCGTCGAACGCTTCCATCTTATAGGCCCACCAATCGGAAAAGGTGGAACCGCCGGCGCCGCTGGCGGCGATTTCGTCGGCGACTTTGTACCCTTCGAGGACGTGCTGGAAGGTGCGCACCTTGAAGCCAAATTCATTGGCTACGCGGATGAGCATCAGAATTTCGTCCTGCCGGTAGGAGTGGCAGTGTATGTACCGCTTGCCTTCTAGAACTTCCACCAGCGGATCGAGTTTCAAGTCGCGGCGCGGGGCGATTAGGTTGGCTTCACCGGCCGCTTTGCGCCGGTCGTAGTCGTCCCAGGTTTTCTTGTACTCCTTGGCTTCAGTGAACGCCTGGCGAATCACTTCCTCGACGCCGAGCCTCGACGCGGGATAACGGATGGGCACGGGAGGCTGCGGACGGAAATTCGATTGCTTGGGATTTTCGCCGAGCGCGAATTTGATGCCCGGGAGCGCACCTTCGAAAGGCAATTCGCTGGCGGGCCTGCCCCAGCGCAGCTTGATGACTACGGTCTGGCCGCCGATCGGGTTGGCGCTGCCGTGCAGGACGTTAGCGGAGGTCACGCCGCCTGCCAGGTCGTCGTAAATAACGATGTCGTCGGGATTGAGAACGTCGGCGATGTTGGCCATCGAAGACACGCTAACGCTGCCCTCGTTGACGCTGCCGTCCACCGCGATGTGCGAGTGGCAATCCACGATACCGGGCATCACGAACTCGCCGGCGGCGTCGATCACCGTGGCGCCTGCGGGCACGGCCACGTCCGTGCCTACCGCCGCGATCTTGCCGTCGCGAATCAGGATCGAACCGTGCTCGATGATGCCGTGGGTGACGGTGAGAATCGTCGCGTCTCGAATTACGGTGACGCCGGAAGATTGCGCGCGAGCCGGCGCGGGAAGCAGGACCGAGAGCAGGGCGGTTATGCCGATCATGGCGGCGATGGAGATAGTGCGCCGATTGCCAGTCAGGTTCGTTGGGCGATTCACTGGGCCACCCTTGCTTGCGCAGCGCGTGAGGCGGCCGCGTTCGAGGAATTCGAGGCGGCGACGTCATCGATTGCGGCGCGCGCCGGCTTGGGCTCCACCGGTTTGTCGGGAGGCGTCTCTTCGTGGACCGGATACCACCGGCCATCGACGAAGACGTGCTTGATTTTTGTTTTTTCGCCGAACAAATCGCCGTCGGTGATTACCAAATTGGCGATCTTGCCGGGCTCGATGCTGCCCATCACATCGCCGGCCCCGAGGATTTGCGCGGCGTCCAGAGTGAACGCGCGCAGCGCGGCATCAGCGGACAATCCAGCATCCATCGCCCTCTTCAGGTTCTTGCGAATGTCTTTCGGCGCTTCCAGGCCATCGGAGTAGAACGCGAACTTCACCCCCGCCTTGACGAATTCTGCCGGGGTCCCGGGAGCGCGATCGCGGAAACGCAAATCGCGCAGTGGTTGCTCCTGTTCGGGGTCGGGATCTTTGCCTTTCGCTGGCCACTTCAGGCTCACCAACACCGGCACTTTCGCTGCGGCTATCGCGGAAGCCACCGCGTAGCCTTGCTGGCCGCCCCATACCGCTGCCGGGACGTTCCATTCTTTCGCCAGAAGCAGGGCGCGCACGATTTGGACTTGGTTGTTCGCAGGAATCAGAAAAATCTCCTGGCGCTCGAGAGACTTGTCGAGAAAATGTTCGGTGTGGTCGTAGGGAATTCTAGCGATGCCGTTGCGATGTGCTTCATAGGTCGCTTCCGACGCGGTGTACCATCGCGTGTCGTCCAATACCTGGCGCATGTAGGCGAGCGCGCCCATCAGCGAATCGGGATAGCCGTAAAAACTGCCGCTGGTTTGAAACGAGAGCGGCACCGCGTCGTGCGATCGGACCACCATCTCTCCCGCGCGCTCGTCACCGAGATCGATCAAGCTGCCCTGCCCGGGAAATATTCCGCCGGAAGGAAGCGCCAGGGTGGAAGTGAAGCCGGCGTTGCGCCAGTCGGCGATGCGTTTGTCGTCGGGCTTCAATTCGTCGGCGGCAATTCGCCACGGCGTGCTGTAGGGGCGATCTTCCGGTCCCATGGCGGGATGCGCGCGATCGACATTGGAATGCGCGCCGCCGTGACTTTCATCGCTCTTCGGCAATCCGAGATCGGTACCCGCATCGATCAGTCCCGGGTAAACGGACAAGCCCTTGCCATCGATTATCCAGGCTTCGGCGGGGATCTTGGAGTCGGCACCGACGGCTTGAATCAGACCCTTGGCGACGACTACGGTGCCGTTTTCAATCACCGCGCCCGAGACAGTGAAAATTCGGGCGTTGGTGATGGCGAAGTAGGGAGGCTCGCCGCCCTCGGCGTGGATCGCCAGGGCGCTGCAGACGAAATAGGCTGCCAGTAGGATAGTCGAGAGCAGTGCGGTTGGCGTGGGACCTGATTGCATATGATGACCTCGGAAATAAATTGAAATCGATTCAATCTAAAACACGCAGAAAAGATGAGAACGTAAAACTTTGAACCGTAAGTCAAAATCCGCACCCTTCACGGCGAAGGGTGCGCCACCCACCACCGACAGCAAATGCAAGCCGAACCAAATACCTCTCGCTAGTTGCGCAGGGGCTTGCCGGTCTTCAGGGTGTGCGCGATTCGCTCCTGGGTCTTGCGTTCACCGCACAGGCTGACGAAGGCTTCTCGCTCCAAATCCAGCACGTATTGCTCGGAGACATTTTGCGGGACCGAGAGCGCGCCTCCGGAAAGAATAGCGCCTAGCCTTCGCGCGACCACCGCATCGTACTCGCTGATGAATTCGCCGCGAAGAAGCATGTGAACGGCAAGTTTTGCGCCTGCCAGAAATTGTTCGCCCAAGACGCGAATCTCACGCGGGACGGGCGGCTGGTAGCCAGCGCGGGCCATCTCCAGCGCGGTTGCTTTGGCGTCTGCCAGCACACGATCGCGATTCATAGAGACGCGGTCGTCACGGCGCAAATACCCGAACGCTCGAGCTTCTTCGGCGCTCGTGGAAACTTTGGCCATAGCGATGTTTTCAAAGATAGGCCTCAGCGCGTGGAACAAATCCATATTCGCCGCCGCGCCCTCTTCGAGCTTCTGGGCGCCGCCGGCGGCATGTTCGTTCGCGCGGATCAGCATTTCTTTGCAGCCGCCGCCCGCGGGGATCAGACCTACACCGGTCTCAACCAATCCCAGGTAGCATTCCGCGGCGGCTTGCACCTGCGGCGCGTGCAGCGTGATTTCACAACCGCCGCCCAGAGCCAGGCCCTGCGGCGCGACCACCACTGGACGCGGAGCATACTTGATGGCCATGTTGACGCGCTGGAACTGACGCACCGCGAGGTGCAGATCGTCCCATTCCTGCTCCTGCGCACTGACTAGCAACAACATGAGATTCGCGCCTACGGAAAAATTCACCGCGTCGTTGGCGATCACCATGGCTTCGAAATCTTCATCGAGCCGCTTCAGGCCGGCGTGGACCATCGCGACGATGTCGCCGCCGATGGAGTTCATTTTGGACCGGAATTCGCAGCACACCACACCGTCACCGATATCGACCAGGCGGGCGCCCGAATTTTTCTGTACGACCTTAGTTTGATCCTCAGGGGACGGCAGGAATATTACGCCCTTGGCTCCGGTGACGCGTGCGGGGGATTTTGCCGCGAGATCGAAATACGTGAGTTGGCCCCTCTCGGTTTGATAAAAAGACTTCTGGCCGGATGAAAGGAGCGATGTCACCAGCGGCGGCAGCGTTTTTCCCCGCGCTTCGAGAGCCCGGGCCATCGGTTCCACCCCTAGTGCATCCCAAATTTCGAACGGGCCCAACTCCCAGCCAAACCCCCAGCGCATAGCTCGATCGACGTCCACGATGCGATCGGCAATCTCAGGTATACGGCGCGCGGCGTACAGACAAGTCTCTCCGAGAGTCTGCCAAAGGAATTTGGACGCGTTGTCGGCGATTTGGTTAGCGATCGCCGGAGCGACCAGCGCGCGCAAGCGGTCGCGGGTGTCCTCAATGAGTTTGCCTGCCTCAAGCGAAGCAAAGCGCGGTTTCTGGCGCGGGCGATACTCCATGGTGTGCCAGTCGAGAGTGAGGATCTCGCTTTCGCCGGCCTTCTTGGCGCGCTGGTAGAAACCTTTGCCGGTTTTTTCGCCGAGCCAGCCGCGCTGGAGCATCTCTTCGATCAGCTCGGGAACCTGGAAGGCGTCGCGAGACTCATCCTGCGGGGCGTTGTCATAGAGGTTGCGCACGACGTGGACGAGGACGTCGAGACCGACAATGTCGGCGGTGCGAAACGTCGCGGAGTTTGGCCAACCCACCGCCGGGCCAGTACAGGCGTCCACTTCCTCGATAGTCATGCCGAGCTGGGCCATCACGCGAACTGCGGTGAGCATAGAGAAAGTTCCAATGCGATTGGCGATAAAATTCGGAGTGTCTTTGGCGATCACTACACCTTTGCCCAAGCGGTGATCGCATATTTCTTCGAGAGCGTCGATCACCGCCGGCAGAGTTCGCGGCCCAGGTATCAGCTCCACCAACTTCATGTAGCGTGGAGGATTGAAAAAGTGGGTGCCCGCCCAATGCTGCTGAAAATCCGGAGAGAATCCGTCGGCGATGGTGTGGATGGGCAAGCCGGAGGTATTGGTGGTGATAATCGTGCCGGGGCGGCGGAATTGGTGGACGCGCGCAAGGAGAGTGCACTTGATCTCCAGATTTTCGGAGACAGCTTCGATGATCCAGTCGGCGGCGGCGAGCTTTGCGAGGTCATCTTCGAAATTGCCGACTTGGATCAGCCGGCTGGTGTCGGGGGTGAAAAAGGAAGCCGGACGCGACTTGCGCGCGGCGTCGAGACCGGCCCGGACGATGCGGTTTCGCGTGGGGAGATCGCCGTCGGCGGCAACGTCCAACAGCAGGCACGGGATTCCGGCGTTGGCCAGGTGCGCGGCGATTCGAGCGCCCATGGTGCCCGCGCCAAGTACCGCGGCGCTCTGAATTCGTTGCTTCATGACCCCCACGATGGGTAAACCGGATTTTGACGAACGGCCATCATACGCCAACCGATAACTGCGCGGCATCCCTCGTTGATGTTGAGGCTGGGAAAGGCGCCGAGCCGGCGACTGAAAAAACCTGCCATCGCCGCTGCTCACCGTTCGCGAATGGTTGCGTCGAAATACACAGAAGGGCCGAACCCCTCGGCGGTGACGCTGCAACGCCCCTGTCATTGCGAGATTGGGTAGGCCCTTCCTTTTTTGCACGGACGAACTCCCGGATCCACACCGCCCAGCCGCATTGGCTTCGGAAACGTGTGTTTTGTAATTTGCCTGGATTCGGCGGTCTTTCGTCGTTTGTTTTCATACACATCCAATGGGGTATGCTGGTGGTGTTGCTATTTAGCTTTTCGTCCCCTTGTGCCGTTGTGCTGCCATCCCACGATTCTTACCCTGTCTCGCTCGCATGGCTGTGCGAGGCTAGCACTTTGACGGGGGACGCGAGAATAAATCGTTTCGGTGGAATATGCGTCTCCGGCCGCGGCTTGCGGAAGCCGGAATACACCGCAGAACCATGCACTTACGGACTACGCACCTCTGCATGCCTGGTTTGTTGCAAATCCCATACCGCTGGCCTAGACTTCTGAGAATTGAACACTTGATATAGTGGGTGGATTGGCACGCAGTCTCGGACAGGGGCCTGCCGGCGTTAGCGCGCGATTTTTCGGCGTAGGAGACGAGAATTGTCAAAATCGTTTGAGCATTGGGTGGAGGAGTGCGCCGCCCTAACCAAGCCCGCCAAAATTGTGTGGTGCGATGGCTCGCTGCAGGAATACGAAACGCTGGTGAAGGGGATGCTGCAGGACGGCACCTTCCTAAGCCTAAACGAGAAGACCTTTCCCCGGTCGTACCTGCACCGCAGCGATCCCAACGACGTAGCCCGCACCGAAAACCTGACGTTCATTTGCACGCATAAAGAGGAAGACGCCGGCCCGACGAATAATTGGATGGATCCGGCAGCCGCGAAGGCAAAACTGCGTCCGCTGTTCGACGGCGCCATGCGCGGGCGCACGATGTTCGTGGTTCCTTATATTCTGGGCCCGGCGGAGTCGCCGGGAAGCCGCGTGGGCGTGGAAATTACAGACAGCCCTTACGTAGTGGCGAACATGAGAAAGCTGTCGCGGCTGGGACCCAAGGCGATGCACCGCCTGAAGCGCGGGGAAGAATTTGTGCCCGGGCTGCATTCGCTAGGCGATCTGGATCCGAACCGAAGATTCATCATGCACTTCCCGGAAGACCGGCTGATCTGGAGCGTAGGTTCCGGATACGGCGGGAACGCATTGCTGGGTAAGAAGTGTTTTGCGTTGAGGATCGCGAGCTGGATGGCGCGAGAGCAAGGCTGGATGGCCGAGCACATGCTGATCCTGGGCCTGGAAGATCCCACCGGCAAGGTGACCTACATGTGCGCGGCGTTTCCGAGCGCCTGCGGGAAAACCAACCTGGCGATGATGGTATCGAGCCTGGAAGACCAGGGCTATCGGGTGTGGACGGTAGGCGACGACATCGCGTGGCTGCGCATCGGCGCGGACGGAATGCTTCGGGCGATCAATCCGGAAGCGGGATTTTTTGGAGTGGCCCCGGGAACCAGCGCGAAAACGAATCCCCATGTGATGTCGTCGATGCATCACGACGCAATTTATACCAACGTGGCGCTCACCCCGGAACGCGAGCCGTGGTGGGAAGGAATCAATATTCCGCCGCCCGCGGGTATGCTGAACTGGCGCGGGCAGATGTGGAGTCCGGAGATGGGAACGGCAGCGCATCCGAACGCGCGGTACACCATCGCAGCGAGCCAGGCGCCATCGATTTCGAAGCATTGGGAAGACCCGGAAGGAGTGCCGATCTCGGCGATCGTGTTCGGGGGGCGGAGGGCGCGACTGGCGCCGCTGGTCTACGAATCGCACAATTGGCAGCATGGCGTGTATGTGGGAGCGTCGATGGCATCGGAGACGACGGCGGCGATGTCCGGACAAGTAGGCGTAACGCGGCGCGATCCGATGGCCATGCTTCCCTTCTGCGGATACAACATGGGGGATTATTTCGGGCATTGGCTGGAGATGGGCCGACGGACGGCGCGTCCGCCGAAGATTTTTCACGTGAATTGGTTCCGGCGCGGCGAGGACGGGAAATTCCTGTGGCCGGGTTATGGCGAGAACGTGCGGGTCTTGAAATGGATTTTGGATCGCACCGAGGACCGGGCCGGGGCGGTGGAGACGGCGATTGGACTGGTGCCGAGCCCAGAATCGCTTCCGCTGCAGGGTCTGCCGCTCTCCGCAAAAAACGTGGAGGAATTACTACTCGTGGATGCGGGAGACTGGGTCTCTGAGCATGCTGCGATTGGAGAATTTCTGGAGAAGTTTGGAAGCCATTTGCCGGAGGCGTTGCGCGAGGAACATGAACGCTTTGGGCAGCGACTGCACCATAGTGTGCCGGTCAGCGTGAAATAAGGACAATTTTCCTTCGATAAAAACGCGTTCGGAACTACAGGCATAGCCGACCTATCTGTTAGAATTTAGCCGATGAAAACCAGAATATTGAGAATTGTGTTTACCGTAGTCGCCATCCTGCCGCTCGCCTTCTTGCCACTGCTTTTCTCCCAGGCGCAGTCTCCGGCTATCGCCAGTGCGGAAAGTACATCGCCGGCGGCCGAAAAGCGTGTGGTGGCGCCCGGCTTAGCGGAACGGCTCGCAAAATTTAAGAACGTGAAGATGCCGTTTGATGACAGCGCATACTCCGCGCGCGAGCGGCAAATGATACTGAAACTGGTCGATGCGACACAGTTGGTCGACGATATCTATTGGCGGCAATCAGATGTCGCAGACTTGAAGCTCTATCTCTCACTGGCAAACAATAAGAGTCCGGCCGACGTGGCTCTCCGCCGCTATCTGTGGATCAACGGCAGCCGGTTCGATTTGATCGACGAAAATCGACCATTCGTAGGGACCGAACCGGCGCCACCGGGTCGGGGCTTCTATCCCGCGGATATGACGCGGAAGCGGATTGAAGACTTTGTGGCGAAGCATCCGGAGCGTCGCGCGGACATCTATAATTCGCTGACAGTGATTCGCGAGACTAAGGACGGCGATCTGGAAGCCGTTCCGTACCACGTCGCGTATAAGGAATTTCTGGAGCCGATGGCGCAGGATTTGGTGGATGCCGCGGTTTACAGCGACGATCCCGCGTTCTCGACATTTCTGCGGCTGCGCTCGAAGGCTCTACTGACCGACGACTACTACCCGAGCGACATCGTGTGGCTGGAACTGAAGAATCCGAAATTCGACCTAATCCTGGCCCCCTACGAATCGTATATGGACGGTTTGCTGGGCGTGAAGACAACCTATGGAGCTTCGATCCTTATTCGCAATGAGGAACAGAGCCAGAAACTCGAAACCTTCCAGAAGTTCGTGCCGGAGCTGCAGGAGTCGTTGCCGCTGGCGGCGGAGGATTTGCCGTCCAAGCGCGGGAAACAATCGCCGATGGAGGTGATGGACGCGCCGTTTCGAACGGGCGACTTGGGGCATGGCTACCAGGCAGTGGCCGACAATTTGCCGAACGATCCGCGAGTGCATGAGCAGAAAGGGTCGAAGAAGATATTTTTCAAGAATTTCATGGATGCGCGGGTGGAATTCGTGATCCTGCCTGTGGGGCAGGTCATGATGATGCCCGAGCAGGCAGCGTTGGTGAGCGGCGATGGCTACCTGGCGTCCACACTGATGCACGAAATTTCGCACGGCTTGGGGCCGGCATACGCGCGCACCTCGACGGGACGCAAAGACATTCGCGAAGCGATCGGGCCAGCGTACAGCGCGTTGGAAGAATCGAAAGCGGACGTGGTGGGGATGTTGTGCTTGAAATGGCTGGTGGATCACCGCGCGCTGCCCAAGGAAAGCTTGAATGGGTACTATGCGTCGTATGTCGCGGGAAACCTGCGCTCGGTTCGCTTCGGGGTAGGGGAGGCGCACAGCCGCGGTGAGATGATGGAGTTCAATTTCCTGTCGGAGCGCGGGGCGATTGCCTTCGATTCGGGATCGCAGCGATATGCGGTGCAATTCGCGAAGATGCCGGAAGCGATCGCGGAGCTGGCGAAAAAGCTTTTGGAAATCGAGGCGACGGGCGATCGGCAAGCCGCGGAGGAGTGGTTCGATCGTTACGGCGCGATGCCCGCGGAGATGAAAGTGGCGTTAAAAAGAACCGACTCGATACCGGTGGACATCGATCCGGTTTTCTCCTTTCCGAACGGGGTGAGGTAACGGGGTTATTAAAGAATCGTGGCGATTTCGGCGTCGATGGAGACGTGGGTTTGCGGGAAGCCGTTGACGTCGTAGCGGTCGCCGGAATCGTTGCGCAGGTGGAAGTAGCGGCTGATGTGGTAGTCCTCGTCGAATACCGCGAGCACGGTTTCGGTTTCCTTCCTGGGCAGGCCAAACACCGACAGCGGGACCACTTTTCCGTATTCGCCGGCGTGCGCGAGGTATCTTTCGACTGCGTCCTGCAGCGTCATAATCCCTCCCCACCTGGCGGCGAGAACGATTGTTTCTGCTGACCGTTCTACTGACGGTGATGGTAGCAGAGCATCCATCTTTTTCTTCTGGCGTTGCGGTTTAGCCACGGGTCCTCCGGCTGGCCTTTCGGTGCGGCCGCGCGGCGATTAGAACCATAGAAACGCTCCGGCATCGCCGTAGGGCAGATTGATATAGAAAATGTTGGCCTCGGCAATCCGCTCGAACATAGCGCGCATTTGCTGAGCGGCGTGATTGGGGCAAAGAGCTTCGCCTACGGCGGCCTGTATTTTCTCGGTCTCCTCCAGGGAGACAATTTCGTCACGAGTAAACCACAGCCACGCAGCGGATGCAGTGCATCGTGCGCACCTGGCGGGAAGTTTTTTGAGGCGCTGCTCGATGACCGCAGCTAATTCGGGAGTAACGCCCGCTGCGTCGTTGTCTTCAGCGCCGACGTAGAAATATTGGCTAAAGCTCACCGGGTCAGGCTCGAACGCGACTACCTTGCCTTCGTGGGTGGCAATTTCGTTGACCAGGATGTGCAGCAGGCAATCCCGGCACAGCGAGGCTTCGGGCCGGGCAGGATCCCGGCGCTTGGATGCTTTGCCGCGAAGATAAAGTACGTCGGGCTGGAGCGCGGCCATCCACTTCGGATCACCTTCCAGATGCTCACATTCGGGCGGGAAACCTCGCAAGCGCCAATACCAATTGCGGCTCCGCGGGAGAAAGTGAATGCCTGGATAGGAGGTCTCGACCTGTATGCGCGCCACGCGGTGATGTTAGCAGAAGTCGTGGCCGGAGCGGGAGAAGACGCCGAGGTCTGGGCTGGCGGCGACGGAAGAATGGGGCGGCGAAGTGGGGTATGATTGTGGGGACCGGGATGTGGAATTTTTTGCGTTGGTCATTTTTTGAGACTGGTTTTCGAAAACTAATTTGGGAGGAAGCACTATGGCAATCGCGGTTGGATCACCGGCACCGGATTTTACGTTGAAGGACCAAAATCAGAAAGAAGTGAAGCTTAGCGATTTCAAGGGCAAGAAAAATGTGGTGATGGTGTTTTATCCGTTGGATTGGAGTCCGGTGTGCACCAACGAGCATGCCTCGCTGGTGGATACGTTCAAGCAGTTCGAGCAGCTGGACGCGCAAGTATTGGGGCTTTCGGTCGATAGCACCTGGTCGCATAAGGCGTTCGCTGAAAAAATGGGGATTCAATATCCGCTGCTGGCGGATTTTCAGCCGCGCGGAGCGGTGGCCGACAAGTTTGGCGCCTACCTGGCGGACAAAGGCATCACCGGGCGTTCGATCACCATCGTCGACCGCAACGGGAATGTGGCCTGGGTGAAGCAGTACGATATTCCGCAGGTGCCGGACATCAAGGAAGTATCCGAAGCGCTGTCAAAAGTGAAGTAAGCGAAATATTCGGGGCGATTCAGCGAGGCTGGTTGGGGCTGTGATTTTGAGAGAGCGTTCGGAGGTAGATCACCACCTCCCAGCGCTCTTCATCGCTGAGTTTGTTGCGAAATGACGGCATTGGCCGGCGCCCATTGGTAATTTTCCAGAAAAGTTCCCCGTCAGGCTGATTGCCAACGCGGGGATTGGTGAGGTCGGCGGGCACCGGCCGATATCTGGCAGCCTCCTCGCCATTTCCGTTCCCGCTCTCGCCGTGGCAATTTGCGCATCGCGCTTTGTATAGGGCTTCCCCTCCCGCCGCAGTGCTCTCGTTCAACTGAACCGGATTTTTCTGCAGGCGAGCCTCGGGCGGGGGCGTCCAATCACCCTGGTCCTGCCGCAACAAGAGGATCGTGGCGCCGAGCGCGAGGGCGATGGCGAAGAAAAAAACAAATTTGACGGCTGAATTATTTTTGCGCGGGGCGCGCGGGGGCACCGGATTCGCAGGCACTTGAGTCATGCGCGGGAGATCAGGAAACCCCGCGGAAGATGGCGACCAGCAGCCAGGCGTTCATGGCCAGGATGACCGCAGTGGTCAGGTAGGCCAGCCAATTGGTAATTGGACGATTCGCGTGCGCGCCCATCAAGCCTTTGCGGCGGGTGAGAATCAGAAGCGGCACCAGCGCGAAGGGCAGGCAGAAGCTGAGCACGGCCTGGCTGAGGACCAGAGTCTTGAGCGCATCGAAGCCGTAGGCGATGACGGCGATGGCGGGAATCATGGTCAGCAGGCGGCGCAGAAAAATGCTCATGCGCACTCGCAAGAAGCCCTGAATAATTACCTGGCCAGCCATAGTGCCGACGCTCGCGGAAGAAAGTCCCGAGCACAGCAGCGCGACGCCGAAGGCGGTGCCGGCGAGCTTACCGAGGAGCGGCCCAAGCGACGCGTGGGCGGCTTCAATCGAGTAGACCTGCATGCCGCGCCCGAAAAAAACGGCGGCGGCCATGACTACCATGGCCGAATTGATCAGCCAGGCGCCATTCATGGCCAGCAGAACGTCAATCAATTCCATTTTGCGGTGGTGATGGCTGTCGCGGTCTTCGGGGATGCGGCGCGGAAGGACCAACGCGGAGTGCAGATAAATGACGTGCGGCATCACCGTGGCGCCGAGCATGGAAACTGCCAGGTAGATCGAAGAGGAGTGAATTTCCGGAACGAGGGTGTGAAACGCGATGGGACGCCAGGCCGGTTTGCTGACGAACATCTCCAGAGCATAAGCGATACCGATGAGCGCGACGAACACCATGATCACTCGTTCAAGCCACTGAAAGCCAAGGTGCTCGATCAGCAGGATGGCCATCACCACCACGCCGGTGAGAATCGCTGCGGGAAACATGGGAATGCCGAAGAGCAAATAGAACCCGAGAGCCGCTCCCAAAAACTCGGCCAGATCGGTGGCCAGAGCGCCAATTTCCGCGGCGCCCCACAACAGCAGAGTGGTAGGGCGAGAGAATTCTTCACGGCAATTTTCAGGGAGAGTTTTGCCGGTGGCAATTCCCAGCTTGGCTGCCAGATACTGCACCAAGATGGCCATGGCATTGGACCACAGCAGCACCCAAAGCAATTGGTAGCCGAAACGCGCGCCGCCTTCGAGGTTGGTGGCGAAATTTCCGGGATCCATGTAGGCCACGGACGCGACGAACGCGGGTCCCAGATAAAACCATGCTTCGCGCGGCAAGCGCCGGGCCGCGACGGGGGGACATAGCGCAGCGTCGGCACCAGCGGAGGGCAAAGAACCAGAACGGGCTAACTCGGAAGTGGGTGGCGCAGGCATAGTTAACTATGATGAACTACAGATATAAACTACACTTAACTTCGAAAAGCGTCAATATGGTTTGTGCGCGGGCAGTTTGTTATAGTAATCGTGGGAATCAACCGGAGGCTCCATGAGCGAACCAACTAAACCGCAACAGGCAAATCAGCCGAACCAGCAAAATCAGCAGGTGCAGATTAAAGCGGATGAAAAGGAACTATTGGGGCAGTACGCCAACCTCGCGGTGATCCATCACAATGGCGAGGAATTTACGCTGAACTTTATCTACGTTTTCCCGACTGTCGCCCAGGGGAAGCTTGTCGGCAGCATGATCCTGAGCCCCGGACACGCCAAGCGGCTGTCGCGAGCACTGCAGGAAAATATCGCGCGATACGAAGCTCAGTTCGGAACGATTCCCGAAGGTTCGGGCCCCACGCCGGAGCCGACTGTGGGATTCATCCAGTAGTGAGTTGCTGTGGCGATTTTGGTTGGGAGATTCTTCTGTTTAGGGCTCGTGCCGCCACAGATAGAGAGGCGGCGGTTAACTGCGGGTGGTGCAGCCTCGGGTGACGGGCCACCCGGCCAGAAGCGTGGCGGCGGTGGAATTAATACGCCGAGTGACCGAGTATCCAGTGTCCCTGTGTCTCTAAGAACTCAATTCCCACTACAAAACCGGCGCCGCGGACCAACTCGCAATAGGCCACACGCGCGACCGAACGGAAAGAACCGGTGAGCGTGGCGACGGTGATCTGATCGCCAATCTTCCAGCGCCGCGCACTCATTACCCGCGCGCCGCTCTCGCTAACATTTTCGGTGAATGTGGTTTCCACTCCGGGCTGCTCGACGTGCCCGGCGATGTGAACTCCCACTTCCATGGGCACGCGCTTTTCGCGCCGCGGATGTTCGTTAACTTCGGCCGCAGGGGCCTTCTTACGAAAGAACATGGCAACTCCTTCCGCGAAGCTTACAGGCATGCGGCCACATTCTCGATGCGGAATTTGGGAGTTTCGTGTCGTTTCATACCATAGAGCGCCCGGTCGGCTGCCCCCAGCAGCTTCTCGACGGTCTCGCCATCGCGCGGATAAACGGAGACGCCCACGCTGACGGTGACGCGCGGCTCCTGACCATCGTTGGCCAGGCGTTCGCAAATTCGCGCCGCCACTTTCAGCGCGGGATCTTCGGTGGCCTCGGTCAGTAGCACCGCGAACTCGTCGCCGCCGTAGCGAGCCGCGGTGTCCATCGAGCGGCACTGGCTGCGCAAGACTTCACCCAGGCGCTTGATGGCACGGCTGCCCACCAAATGGCCGTGCTTATCGTTGATCGCTTTCAGTCCATCGAGATCGAGCAATAGGAGTGCGAACTCGCGTCCGGTACGCCGGGAACGCTGGAGCTCACTTTCAATCACTTCGATCAAGCGGCGGTGATTGGCCAGCCCGGTGAGCGGATCACTGATGGCCAGATGGCTCACCTGGTCGAATAGCTTGGCGTTATCGAGCAAGGTGCCGCCCAGAACGACGGCGTAACTGGAAACCATCAGAACGTGCGCGAAAATGAAAGGCGCATCGAGCAAGCGTTCGGACTGGGACATCGCCAAGTGACAGGCCACGTTCATTCCTGCGGCGAACACCAACGCTTTGTCGAGAGAAGTAGAGGTATTGCGGAGCCGGCGCTGGTAACCGACGGTAGCGGCGATGTAAAGCGCAGCCGGAAGCAGATCCCAGGCCCTCGGAATAATAGCGTGACGGTAGATTCCCAGGGTGACCGGCAAGGCGAAATAAAATGCGCTGGTGAGATATGCAGCGGCGCCAACAATCAGTGTGGCGACGCCGATTTCCTTCGTGGACTCGCGCGAGCTGGGCGTCCGGCGTTCAACAAACAATCCGGCAATCAGCAGCACCGCGAGCAGCGTTCGGCCGGACATCCAGGCGACTGAGACATACTGTAGCGGAGAGATCGCCAGCCCGATATCGCGGTAGACCGAGACGCTGGCGCCTGCTTCGATGAGTCCGGATAGGAGAAATCCAAATGCCAGAATCAGGGAGAGACGGTCGTGATTTCCCTTGAAGCGAACCAGGGCGTTGGCCGCAAAGGTAAAGCCCAGCAAGCCGCCCGCCATCTGCAGATAGTTGTCCAGGTATGGGTCAGCGATGTAGGGCGACTTGCGCAGCGCATAGACGAGCCCCACGAACGCCGCGAAAATGATCGCTCCCGCGATCCATAGCCGCAGCGTCTGAAAGAAGCCCTCGGTACGAACTCGTACGCGCACTACTCCCCCATGGGACGCCTAAGTCTCCAGGGGTAATAGCAACCTTTGGGCCCAAAGTGGGTCAGAACGGCAGGTCACTAAGCTATTGGGATTATTGAGGTTGTTGGCTTTCCCATATTGGAACAGTACTACCGCTTCGCTGCGGTACACATTGGCGGGTAGAAAAGTAACCGACTGGGTAGTCCTAAGGTCGGTGGCACTCGGCTCAAAAATGGCGATCTTGCTAGATCTTTGGCTTGGGAGGCGGCAAATCACGTGCCGGGGTTTCGCTCTGGAAGTTGAATTCGCGGTGCTTGCCGTCGCAGAACGGCTTGTTTTCGGAATAGCCGCAACGGCACAGGCCTAGGGCAGTACGGCCGGCCAAGCCGAATGTGTTTCCCTGCTGATCGCAAATCTCGAAATCGCCTTCGATACGGAGCGGTCCATTGGTGCCTACCGTTATCTTCGTTGCCATTCGGAATCCTCACCTTGAAATTTTGATTTACGGCTTTCGGCCGGCTACAGCGGGCGGCGTCAATACTTTGGCATCGACGGATCGACTTCATCCGCCCAGGCCAGAATCCCGCCTTTCAAATTTAAAATCTTGCGGAACCCGGCCTTGCGGAGAAATTCCGCGGCTTCGGTAGAGCGCTTACCGCTGCGGCAATGCGCGACAATTTCTTTGGAGGAATCGAGTTCGCTCACGCGTTTTGGCAGGTCGCCCAAGGGGATCAGATGGCCGCCGATATTGCAAATCTGGAATTCGTGCGGCTCGCGGACATCGAGAATGTAGAGATCGTCGCCGCGATCGAGGCGGGCCTTTAAGTCCCGCGGAGTGATGTCGGGAACCGAAGTCTGCTGCGCCGGGGCTTCCTCGCCGCGAATGCCGCAGAATTGAACGTAGTCGATGAGCTTGGTCACAGTGGGATGGGTGCCGCAAACCGGGCAATCGGGATTCTTCCGCAGCTTCAGTTCGCGGAACTTCATTCCGAGAGCATCGAAGAGCAGCAGCCGGCCGATGAGCGGATCGCCAATACCGAGGATCAGCTTGATCACTTCCATCGCCTGGATGCAGCCGACGATTCCCGGCAGGACACCAAGCACGCCACCTTCAGCGCACGACGGAACCAATCCCGGAGGAGGAGGCTCAGGATATACGCAGCGGTAGCAGGGACCGCCGGGGGCGCCGAAGACACTTACCTGGCCGTCGAAGCGAAAGATGGAACCGTAGACGTTGGGCTTGCCCAGCAGGACGGATGCGTCGTTCACCAGGTAGCGGGTGGGGAAATTATCGGTGCCGTCGACGATTACGTCGTAATCGCGCAGGAGATCGAGAGCGTTTTCGCTGGTCAAGTGCGTATCGTAGGTTTCGATGTGGATGTCGGGATTGAGCGAGGCCAGGCGCTCGGTGGCAGCGACACTCTTGGGCCGTCCGACATCGGAAGTGCCGAACATGATCTGGCGCTGGAGGTTGGTGACATCCACCGTATCGAAATCGACCAGGCCCAGCCGGCCGACGCCGGCCGCGGCAAGATAGAGTCCGAGCGGCGCGCCTAAACCTCCGGTACCGATCAGCAATACTTTAGCAGCCTTGAGCTTGAGCTGCCCCTCCATGCCGACTTCGGGCATGATCAGATGGCGGCTGTAGCGAAGAATTTCTTCGTTGGAAAGCGATACAGGTGCGGGCGTTTGTGGCGCCGCGCCAATTTTTGTAGCCATTGCGGTTCCCTTTCGGCGATTAACGTCCGCCGGCGATGGACGGCACGATACTGATGGTATCGCCGTCGCTTACCTCAGTTTGATCTTTCTGCAAGAAGCGAATATCTTCGTCGTTCAAATAGACGTTCACGAAACTGCGCAGCCTGCCTTCATCATTATATAGATGTTTGCGCAGGTCGCTAAATTGCGTGGTGAGTGCGGAGATGGCGTCCCCGACGGTAGCCGCTTGCACCTCCACCGTGTCGAGTTTATTGGTGTAAGCCCGCAACGGCGTGGGTATCAGGATCTTGATGGGCATGAATCGATTCCTCTCATCCGATGATTTCGATTGGCTCGGCGTCGTAGCGCGAGCGGTCGTCCACCAGGCGCCAGGAATTCATGGCCCTGGGCTCGGCTTTTTCAATGCTGACGATGATGTAGCTGTACCACGGCCAGGCGTGCTCCCGATCGAAGTCGCTGGGCCGCGCCGGAGCCTCTGGATGTGAATGATACCAGCCGACCAGGTCGCAGCCCAAATCGCGGGCTTTATTCTCGGCCACGCGTACGTCATCCGAGGTAATTTCAAAGCGATTGCGCGGCGAATCGTCGCGCCGATTGGCTAGCGGCACCAGCCCCAGCACTTCGCGAGCAACCCCCGCATCGCGTCCCAGAATCGCGCCGCAACATTCGTGGGGATAGGTTTCCACACCGTGGGCGCGAATCGCTGCAGCGAATTTTTCGTTGAGTCTTAGCATTTGCAATCTACGATTCTTCCCAGAAGCGTTCGCTGAGGTATTTATCGCCGGAATCGGGGAATACCGTCGCGATCACGGCGGGAGTATCTTGCGGCAGCCGGCGCGCAATTTCCAAGCATCCCCACAGCGCCGCGCCGGAGCTGATGCCCACGAGCAGTCCCTCTTCGCGAGCTACGCGGCGCACCATTTTGTAGGCATATTCGGTCTGCACCGAAAAATCTTCGTCGGCGAGCTTGGGATCGTAAATCCGCGGGACGATGGACGTAGCCATGTGCTTCATGCCTTCGAGGCCATGGAATGATGAATCCGGCTGGAGGCTGATCGCGCGAATCGCGGGATTGAATGCCTTCAGGCCAGCGGCGGTGCCCACGAAAGTGCCGCTGGTTCCGAGTCCGGCAACGAAATGCGTAATTCTCCCGCGGGTCTGCTCCCAGATTTCCACAGCGGTGGTTTCGCGATGGGCCGCGGGATTGGCTGGGTTGGAGTACTGATCGGGATAGAAATATTTTTGCGAATCCTGCGCATATATCTCACGCACGCGGCGAATGGCGCCGTCCGAACCCTCGTCGCCCGGCGTCAGAATCAGTTCTGCGCCGTAAGCTCTCAGGATGCGCTTGCGTTCTTCGGAGGCGCTGGTGGGCAGGCACAACTTCACCGGGTAGCCGCGGGCGGCGCCAATCATGGCGTAGGCGATGCCAGTGTTGCCGCTGGTGGAATCGAGAAGAATCTTCCCGGGGCCGAGTTTGCCTTGGCGTTCGCCCTCGCGAATCATCGACCATGCGGCGCGATCTTTTACGGATCCGCCCGGATTGAACCATTCGGCCTTGGCGTAAATCTCGACGGCCGGGAAACCCTTAAAGAGGCGCGCGAGGCGCAGCAGCGGCGTATTGCCGATCTGATCGACCAGGCTATGCCCTTGCCGATACGTCTCCGGGGTGCGAGCTTCGACAGCGGAGGCGGGGCCGGTGGCGGAGCGATCGTCGAGCAACATTTCTCTGTACGGTCCCATGGGTCGCGGAGAGGCGGACGTAGCGGCTATTCCCCGCTTGGATTAGATGCGCGAGAGGCAGATTGTATTCAATTTCCCGGCGGCAAGTTAGCGAAAAAGGTCCGCATCCGTGGGTTACGGATTTGGGGTCCTCTATTGACTATCTCGGCGTGACTTCATATTCTGGATTTCCATGTGGTACATCAACCGTCACTTTGACTTGAAACAGATCGATACCCTGCCGGCTCTGGGGTTCAGCCTGCGCAGCACCGGCGGTGTGGTGCGAATCGAGAAGTACGGCTGTGGCGCAGAGTTGCGCCGCGCCCCTGACGAATCCTTTGTGATGACCGAATTGCCGACGATCATGTACCAGGGGCAGTTCACGCGCCTATGGGATGCCGGCTATCAGAAATTTCTGATCACCCACGACGATACCAAAGTGCCCGCGCACATGGGGCATCTGTCCAACCTGCGAAAATTCAATGAGGAACTGCGCACCGGACTCGGCGTGCCAACGTATTACAATGAAGCGCTGGGTTCCACGTGCCACTACAGCGTGTACGATCGCGTGAAAGGCCGGCCCGGTGCCGTGCCGGATGATACCGTCGGAGTTGTGGAGCAACACCACGAAGATTAGTACTGCCTGAAAAGGCGGCATTTTGCCGGATCAGCGCGTTTTTCCTGTAGCTTTCCCGATGCCAGAACTCACCCAAAGAATTCTCGCGACATTTGACGACCTGAAGCGCGACCGCCTGGACCTGCACACGTTCTTCGAACTCGTTGCGGGCGCCCCGCCTGAAGAGCGGGCGGCCGTTCTTGATGCGGTGGGCGGTTTGGTGCGCGATGGATCGCTCGACCCGACCGGCGGGGATTATTACCGGCGCACAGAAGCGGGCCGGTTGGCGCTGGCGGGGCCGCTGGAGGTTACTTTGTATACGCGGCCGGGCTGCCACCTATGCGAGGTCGCAAAGGCTGCGATGGCGCCGTCGATTTCGGAGTTTGGAGCGCAGTTGCACGAAATGGATATTGATACCGATCGGCAGGTTCGCGAGAAGTATACCAACGACGTGCCGGTAATTTTTGTAGGTTCGCGGAAGGTGGCCGAGCATTCCGTGGATGTCGTGCAGTTTCGGCGACACCTTCAGGAAGCCAGATGTGCGGCGCGGGACGCCTAAGAAACTTTGGGGCGCGAATCCCCAGATCCGCTAAGGCCGAATCACATACCCAGTTTGCAGCGGGCCCATCACCGGGAAGAACGCGCGGGCACGGAACAATTCCGCGATCTGCCGGATGTGCCCCAAGTCGTGAAATGCCCACTCGTTCATTAATTCTGCCACGGTGATGGTTCCGTGCAAGGCGTGCGTTCCGGTCCTTGATAAGGCGCTGGGCGACATATACCGCAGGAACGACAAGGTCCGGTCGCGCTCGTGGCAGAAAACTTTCAGATGCTCGAGAGGCGCGCCGCCGGAATATTTTCCTGCCGCATAGGCTGCGTCCTGATCGAATTCCGCAATGGGCGGATTTTTTTGCTTAATCATCAGCTCAATGCGGTCGCGGAACGATTCGCCTTCGACATGGACCAGGTGGGCCAGAATTTCGCTGATCGACCATCGTTCCTGCGCAGGCTTCCACCGCAATTGATCAGGGCTCGCCAGATGCACCAGCTTTTCGATAATGATCGGGGTCTGTTCCAGGACTCCCAGTCCCGGCAGGGTTCCATTTGCTGACGCTGGAGTCATCGGAGCCTCCGATTGCTTCGAAGTCAATTCCGGGCCGCTTTACATCGATCGATTGATAGCGATGGCTCCTTCCGTTATACCTCACAGCGCTAGATGCGGGAAAGTCGCTAAGCGAGTACTGGGCCGCCCCCAAAAAACCGTGAAACTCTCGGGGTCTCGGTCGCTCTAATACCTAAGCTGTTGTCAGAAGTGTTGGAAAGGAGTAGAAAGGTAGCCCCCGGAGGTGACTTCCATGGCTTCGACCAAGACCGCCGCTACAAGTTTGGACTTGTTGTTCGCGCGCTTGGAGTCTGCTCGAGAGCAGACAGACGCCATTTTCGATTTGATCGATTCGGAAGCGCTGTACTCGCGGCCGATAGCCGAGCGGCACCGGCTGATATTTTACCTGGGACATCTGGAAGCGTTCGATTGGAACCTGCTGGGGCGCGGCGCGCTGGGTCTGGATCCGCACCATGCCGAGTTGGATAAATTGTTTTCGTTTGGGATCGATCCCACGCATGGAGATCTGCCAAACGACCAGGCGGAGGACTGGCCTGCGGAAGCCCGCGTAAGGGAATACAACCTGGAGTTGCGCGAAACGCTGGATCAGCGAATCACCGATCCGCGGTGGGCGAACGCCCTGCCGACTTCGATCGCCAACGGAACACTACTGCACGTCGCGGCAGAACATCGATTGATGCACGCGGAGACTCTGGCGTACCTGCTGCACCAACTGCAGTACGACAGGAAGCGCCATCAGGAAAAGCCGGCTTCGGCTGGCGGCGTGGTGGTGGCGCAAGCAGTGGATATTCCGGCCGGCGTTGCGACGCTGGGTCAGCCGCGCGCTGGGACGGAGAAATTGCAGGAGCCTCGATTTGAATTTGGATGGGACAACGAGTTCGAGCGCATGTCAGTGGAAGTACCTGCGTTCAAGATTGGCGCGTACCCGTTGACCAATAGCGAATTTCTGAAATTTGTCCGCGCCGGCGCCTACTACAATTCCGAATTGTGGGATGCAGAAAGCTGGGCGTGGAAGGAATCGCGCGGGATGGAGCATCCGTTATATTGGGCGCGCAAAGACAATGAATGGAAATATCGCGGAATGTTCGAGGAAGTTCCGCTGCCCCTGGATTGTCCAGTCTACGTCAGCTATGCGGAGGCCTCCGCGTTCTGCAGGTGGGCTGGGAAATCGCTTCCGACCGAGGCGCAGTGGCATCGCGCGGCGTACGGTGCACCGGACGATTCCGCGGAGCGGATCTACCCTTGGGGCGACAGTGCTCCGGAGGCTTCGCGCGGCAATTTCGATTCCGCGCATTGGGATCCGATGCCAGTGACGGCACATCCCGCCGGCGCGAGCGCATTCGGAGTTCAAGATCTGCTGGGCAACGGTTGGGAGTGGACTTCGACGCTCTTCGCTCCTTTCCCAGGATTTGAGCCGTTTCCATTTTATCGCGGGTACTCCGCGGATTTTTTTGACGGCAGGCATTGGGTAATGAAGGGCGGATCAGCGCGCACTGCTGCGTGCTTTCTTCGGCGTCCGTTCCGGAATTGGTTTCAGCCGAACTACCCCTACATGTACGCAACGTTTCGTTGCGTCGAGGAATAATTCCATGGGCACAGCGGCACGCATGGCTACTGAACGTATTTCGTCGACGCACCGTACGGATTTCGCGCGGGAGGTGCGCGAAGGCCTAGATCGGCCGGGCCAAAAGGAGCTTCCCTCCAAGTATTTGTACGATGAAATCGGCTCGGCGCTGTTCGAAGTAATTTGCCTGCTCCCGGAATACGGGCTGAGCCGCGCTGGGGAGCGCTTGATGGAGCGTTACTCCGAAGAGATGATCGATCTCTTGCCCAAGCCGGTGGTGGTGGCGGAACTCGGCTCCGGCACCGGTCGAAAAACGCGTTGGGTGCTGGAGGCGCTTTCACAGCGGCAGAATGTGGATTATTACCCCATCGATATTTCGCGTGCAGCCCTGGACCATTGCGAGCTGGACCTTGGACAAATTGAGTCCGTGAGCATCGTGGGATTCGAGCGCGCCTATCTTGACGGCTTGGTGGAAGTGGCGGCGCGGCGGAAGCCCGAGGATCACTTGATGGTCCTATTTCTGGGGAGCACCATTGGAAATTTCGACCGTCCGGCGGGTGCGCAATTCTTGCGGCAGGTACGGCAGGTGCTTTTCCCTGGGGATTCACTGCTGCTGGCGACCGATCTGGAGAAGCCGATTCCGGACCTGATTCGCGCTTACGACGATCCGATCGGCGTAACAGGGGCGTTTAACAAAAACCTGCTGGCACGAATCAACCGCGAACTGGGCGCGGATTTCGATCTGGACAGGTTTAAACACGGCGTGCGGTTCGATGAAATCGAGCGTCGCGTGGAAATGCATCTGCGATCCACGGAAAATCAAACGGTGCGGATACCGGCGGCGGACCTGTCGGTTTCGTTTGCAGCGGGCGAATCGATCTGGACGGAGAGCTCGCACAAATATAATCGCGAAGAAGTGGTAGAAATGGGAGAGCGCGCCGGCTTCCACTGCAAAGCGCAGTGGACCGACAGGCAGTGGCCATTCGCGCAAAGCCTGCTGATCGCGAAGTAGCGGGCTGATTCGCTGGAATCGCAGCGCAACAGCGTGTTTTGAATTGCCGTAGGTGATGAATGTGGGCGTTCCGCTCTTCCCGATCTTGGGAAGGGTGCGGCGGTGACCTCTTGCCCTTCGGAACCTTTGTCCGGCGCTTCAATTTTTCCCGTCGGTGATGATCCCCTAGTACCCGGAAACGATAGACCACCGGTGTGCTATATTTTCCGCTCCCAAACCGATGCCCACCAAAAAACCCAAGATCAAAGTTTTTCGACCGAAAAGGAAACTGCCGCGGGATGCCGCGTCCAAGCCCGCCAGTTCCCCGCCCCAAGCGGCCGTCCAAGCTAAGCTGGGACCGCCGTCTAAGCTGCGCGGCACGAACCCGGAGCGTGTCCGGCAAATCCTGGAGAAACTGGACGAAACTTATCCCAACGTGACCTGCGCGCTCGAGCATCGCAACCCTTTCGAGTTGCTGATCGCGACAATCCTTTCCGCACAGTGCACGGACGTGCGCGTCAACATCGTCACCAAGACGCTGTTTGGGAAGTACAGGTCGCCAACGGACTTTGCTCACGCCAACCCCGCGGACCTGGAAAATGAAATTCGCTCCACAGGTTTCTTTCGTAACAAGACGAAATCGATCATCGGGGCGGCGCAGAAATTATTGAAGGATTTCGGCGGCGAGGTGCCGAGGACGATGGAGGAATTGCTGACGGTCCCGGGAGCGGCACGCAAGACGGCCAACGTAGTGTTGGGGACGGCGTACAAAATCGCGTCGGGCGTAGTGGTGGATACGCACGTGCAGCGGCTATCGCAGCGGCTGGATCTTACGCACCACGGGGACCCGAAAAAAATCGAGCAGGACCTGATTCAGATCGTCCCGCAGGACAAGTGGATTCTTTTCTCGCATCAATTGATCTGGCACGGCCGGCGGGTGTGCGTGGCGAGAAATCCGCGTTGCGCCGACTGTAACCTGGAAAGACTATGCTACTCTGCGGACAAGACCGTCGGCTGGAAACTGCCGGCTGGCAAAACAGGCGCCAGGCGTTAGCAGTGCTAGCGATCACCGGGGCCCAGGATTGTCAGGCGAATGCCTAGACGGAACGCTAGCGGCAAGCTTGGGTAGCCGAATTCCTCCTGGTAGTGCTCACTTAAGAGATTTGTAATCGCGAAATACGTTTCCATGTGGCGGTTCCAGGTGTAGCGGCCACTCCAATCCAAAGTCTGGTAGGCCGCTTGCAAATTTCGATTGGGCAGCAGCATCGAATATCCCTCGTAGGCGTCACTGAGGAATGTGCTGCCGTCGCGGCGGCCGACGGAGTGGCCGGAGAGAGCGGTGCCGAAGCGCTTGCGCGTGTAGTCGATGATCAAGCTCCCGGAGTGGGGAGCGCGATCGAATGGACGCGCGCCGACCAGTGGGGCGTACGCGCCGATCGGGACAGTGGGAAAATCGGGATTAACAGCAGGCGCCACCGCGCTGCCGGTGAATGACTTGGTCACCACCGCGTCAAGGTAGGTGTAAGCGGCCTGGAGGTGCAAGCCGTGGCCGAGATTGGAATTGAATTCGAATTCGGCGCCCTTGGCTTTGAAGGAGTCAGAATTGATGGTGGCGCCGAATTCGCTGGCCTGCGAAATGATGGGAGGCACTCCCAACTGAGGGAGAACCCCGGCGTCGACGTACTCGATGAGATCGTAGAAATTTTCCTGAAACAGCGAGACGCCGATTCGCGCGATATCGCCAAACAAGCCCTGATCGACTCCGAAATCGAAATTGCGGCTGCGTTCGGCGCCGATCGGCGCGATGCCGTACTGCTTGATCAACCCGGGACCATTGGGAAGTTCCGAGAGCAAGGCGTAGAGCGACTCACTCTGATCGGTGATGCTAGGTTCCTTGATTCCCTTCCCGAAATTAAATTTCAACTTGGTCTCGTTGAACAGAGCGCCGGATTGAGGCCGGCGCAAATAATAGGCGGCGGAAACGCGGGGAGTGGCGGCGAATCCGAATACGGCGTTGTGGTCGAAGCCCACTCCGGCGGTGGTGAACAAGCGATGGCCGAGGTTTCCATTCGCTTCGAAAAACGCATTGTAATTGTTGCGGTCGGTGGAGGTGATGAAGCCGCTGGAATTCTCGATACCGTTTTCGTATTCGTAGCGGAAACCGCCGGTAACGCTGAGTTGCGAATGAATCTGGTAGTCGGACTGCGCGTAGAACGAACGGCGCGTGGTTTGCGTATCGTAAGTCTCCGGGTAGAACCCGGCGTAATCCAAAATGGCGTGGCCGGAGACGCTGTAGCCGTTAGCGCCGTGAATCGTCACCTGATCGCCTAGATAGTTTGGGCCCGTGTCATACGGCGTGCCGGCGAAAGGATCGAAGGGAGTGCCGTTGGGAGATGGATCGATGAAAGCGTAGTTCAAAGTAGTGGAAGCAAATCTAAACAGATTGTGCCAGCGAGGGGTAGTTTGATTCTGCAGCGTGACTCCCCAATACAAATTGTGATTTCGTTGCGAAGATCTATCGGCAATCCCGTAGAAATTGAGCGCGTTCGGATCTCCCAAGTCCACCGTAGAGTGGCGGACGGTGAAGCGGAGGCTGGTGGCGCGATTCAGCTTCCAACCCGCATTGCCGGAGTAGGTGGTATCGTGGAAAGCGCTATTTGGCGTGCCGTTGCGAGCATCAAAGCCGGTGAACTCGGAAAAATAATCCAGCGTGCGGTAGGCGCCGGCGATCGAGCCGTCGTTGCGGTAAGTATTGAAATTTCCGCCGTCGCCGGAATAGCGAATCTCCGGGATTTCGGAAGTCCCCTGAGGGCTAGTAATGTTGATCACGCTGCTGAGTGCATCGGTGCCGTAGATAACGCTATTGGGATCGAGCAGGACTTCTACTTGCTCGACACCGCTGGATTCCAGGTTCGCCCACTCCACTGCGCCGCCGATATCGTTTACTGGAATGCCGTCGATCAAGACTTTGTTGAAATCGGAGTTGCCGCCGCGAACAAACAGCGCGGTAGTGCTGCCCGGCGGCCCGGATTGGACGAATTGCACCCCCGGCAATGCGCGCAGGCCTTGATCAATTCTGACCGAGGAAAGATCGTTGAGTTGCTGCTGATCGACGACGTCCACGGAGGCGCCGACTTGCGAGGTGCGGGTTTCCGTACCGGTGGCGGAAACCACCACGCGCTGCGGGAGCGTGCCGATGTGCAGCGAAAGGTCGAGAGTCTTGACCGTCCCGGCGCCGAGGTTGGCGGCATCGCTATTCAAGACGCTGAATCGCGGAGCTTCCACGCGCACGCTGTAGCGGCCGGGATTGAGCGAAACGAATTCGAACTGGCCTTGCGGATCGGTTTGCGCGACGCCGGAGTCCGCCCCGTCTAGGAGCAACGTCACCTTGGCGTTGGCGATTGGCCGCGCCAAAGAATCCGAAACGGAACCGCGCAATGTGGCCGGCGGCGCGGCCAACGACACGCCCGCACACAGAAGCCATGCCGCACCTGCAAATAATGGGAGCCACTTGCGGCAAGTTTTCGAAACGTCCATCAATACTCTCCTTCGCCCATGCAAGAGCAAATCCCTGGATACAACCCGTGCGACGAGCTGCCATGCGCAGCTAGCGCTGAGTGGATTTCTTGCGCCGAGCGGGAATAGAGATTTCGATCACGCACCCACCAAACACAACGACACAACGACACAACGACACTTTGATAATTAGCCTGCCGGATGCGCGGCCCACAGAATCGACCCCAGTGCCCCGTAGGCACCGGTGCGAGTAGATGTGGGCTTGGTCGGTCTCCTGACTTGCGTTTCATCGGACCGGAGCCGCCTTCCCAAGGCCGAATCGCCTCAGTGGCATCGTTCGCTCCGGCCCTCCACGCTTACAGTGGCGGGGCCGTGCCGGATTCTCACCGGCTTCCCTAATTCACCAAGCTGTCTTGCTTATAAGATGGTGCGAAAAAAATGTCAAGCGCTTTGGGCGGAAGAAGAACAAAGACCGGGCACAGAGGCTACGGAATTCGGCGGCAGTCCATTGGCAAATTTAATGCGCCATTCATGAGCGGCTGCAGCAGGAATCGATCGCCGGAAGCAGATCGGCGCTGAGGCGGCCCTTATCGACGCAGGCTTGTGCTCCGGCCTCGAGAACTCCGGTCAGCATGTGCGCGACGTCATGCTGGCTCATGATCAGAATGCGAGTCGCGGGAACGCTTTCTCGAATCATCCGCGCGGCGTCGAGGCCGCTCATTCCTGGCATGCTGATGTCGAGCAGGACGAGGTCGGGCAGGATTTCTTGAGCCTTCTGCAGAGCCTCAGTGCCGTCGCCAGCCTCGCCGCAAATCTCCCACCGCGAGTTTTTCAGCAACAAGGAAATGATCCCGTGGCGGACCAATTCGGAGTCGTCGGCGATCAGAATTCGCAGCTTCGGCGGCGTGGGCGTCATTCCGAGTGGGATGAAGTATAGCGCGACATGCGGGAAGATGATTGGGCGAACGCCGCCCGTGCCGGATCGCTGCCCTAAAGCCGGCTCCATCTTTCTCGCTTGGCAAGCCGGCTGGCCGGAGTAAAATGGCGGCCCTATGAAAATTGCATATATTTCGAGTCTGTCGATTGTGCTGGGCACCGCCGCGCTGGCCGCGTTCTCGAGCTCGCCGCTTACCCCGGTGGAGGCTGTACCGCAAACACGCACTATAGAGATCACCTACTCGGCGCAGGTGAATGCGATTCCCGCCAACAGCAAGCGTATTGAAATCTGGTTGCCGTATCCGCAGAGCGACGACAATCAAAAGATCCTCAAGGGTAAGGTGAGCTCGCCGGTGCCGTCGAGAATTCTCACCGATCCGCAATACGGAAACAAGATTGTCCACATCGACGTAAAAAATCCAGAGGCGACGGATATTCCCGTCACCATGGTGTTCACGGTCCGCCGCACCGAATACATTCACAACCATTTCTCGGAAGCAACCAACGGCCCTACCGCTTCCGAGGCAAATCTCGATCGCTGGCTTCAGCCCGATCGTCTGGTGCCGCTCGATCAGCGAATTCAGGAACTGTCAGCTACCGCGGTGGCCGGCAAAAACACCGATCTCGATAAAGCGCGCGCGATTTACGATTACGTGATCGCGAACATGACCTACGACAAAAGCCCTGCGGGCTGCTGCAACGGCGATATTATCTGGGCCTGCGACGCAAAGCGGGGAAATTGTTCCGACTTCCATTCTCTTTTTATCGGACTGGCGCGCTCAGCCGGGATTCCTGCGAAATTCGAAATTGGACTGCCGGTAGCGCCGGATAAACCGGCAGGCGACATCGGCGGTTATCATTGCTGGGCGGAATTTTATTTGAAGGGCTACGGATGGGTTCCGATCGACGCTTCGGAGGCCTGGAAGGATCCCGGGAAAAAGGATTTCTTCTTCGGCGCTCTGGATGCGAACCGGGTGCAATTCAGCGTGGGCCGTGACCTCACACTGGCGACACCGCAGACCGGCCCGCCGCTCAACTATTTCATTTATCCGTACGTCGAGGTCGACGGAAAACCGTTCTCGCACGTCAGCAAGAAGTTCGCGTTTAAGGATCTGAGCGCGGGCTCCATCACGGCTCTCCGCTGAACTGCGCCTTGTGTGCGCCGACTACGGTGAAACAGCCGGAAATTTTCGCGCGTCCCTACTCCACGGTCAGGGTTGGGTTGAACGAGTGAGTCACCGTTGCGCTGGTTTCGGTCACGACCAAATAATAGGTCCGAGGTTGAGGGGAGGATGCACATCCACCCAGGCTCACTACCGCACCTAAGGTCAATCCGGCGAACAGAACGGCAGCGAGCAAGCCCGAGACGAACCGCTTCCGCCTGCGAAGCGACTGTATCGCGAGCCAAGGTAGAAGAAGCATCGTCAGCAACATCGGTGTGCCACGCTGCGACCCGTCGTCCGATGGTTCCACATTCCACGATGCCGACGAGCCGCCGAGACTAGTCTGAATTACCAGATCCACCCCGGTCGCCGGACCGCCCGCAAGGATTACCTCGGGTGAGAATTTATACGTCGCACCGACCGGCAGGCCCGAAAGCGAGAGCGTGACAGCGCTGACCAGCCTAGCTGATCCGACCGGAGACACGATAAAATTGAAACTCGCTGCCGCCCCTGCCGCCACGGTCTGGCTGGTGGTCCCGCCCGCGGTCGTGGTTAAAGTGAACCCTTCCACCGTTAAGGTGACCGTCGCGGTGGCGCTGTTGTAGTCGGTGCTGTCGGTTGGGGTGAAGGTCACCGACAGCGTATCGCTTCCGTCGGCAGGGATGGTCCCGGCCGCCGGATTGTAGACAAACGTGCCCGGCACGCTCGCGGTCGCCTCGAGCTGGGTGCCACTCAGCGCCGTGCCATCCCCCCCGCCACGCCCCTGGGACTGCTGCCAACCAGGTAGGTAACCACCGGCGCGAAGGTCTGGAAGGGGGTAACCGTTCCGAGGGTCGCCGATCCCACGATCGAGTTGCCCAATGTCTGGTCGAGGAAATTCACCAGCCCGGTCGGCGCGGCTAGTTCCGTGCCGATACCTAGCACCGTGGCAGCAAGTGTGTAGGGCCCGGAACCGGAAGACGAAATCGTCGTCGTCGGGAAGAACGATCCGGTGGCGTTCACCGTCACCTGAAATACCGCCGAGCTGCTGCCGAAATAGGTATAGTTAGGGTCGCCAAAATAATTGGTTTCGGTGGCGGGGAACACCGCTTTGTACCTGTGGACCCCCCACTCCGGGGATAAAACTGATCACGGGGTTCCCTAGTTCCGCCGTCCCGATCTTCCACTCGTCCTCGCAATGCGGCCCGCTGGCATCGCAGAAGGTAACCACGCCACGGGGGATATATCCTTGGCCGTCGAACACGGCAGCCGTGAGGGTCACCGCCGTTCCGGCGGCGACAATCGTGTACGGATTTGGGAAGGTGAGGGTTGAAGTACCCCCGCCCGCCGTGGTTGGAGATACCGCCAGGGTAGTGGTGGTGAATTGCGCGAGCGCCGCTGGGGCCGCCAACACCGCCGCCATCGCGATCATCGCTGCACAGAGAATCCCCCAGTGGGATTTTGATCGGGCTGAGGACGGCCCTGCACGCATTGGTAGAACTCCCCCGCGCCACGGGATTTGCCGCATAGGCAAACGCCGTGCGCAAATACGAATCGTTGGGGAAGGGAGTAAAAAACTACCAAGCTGAAAAAACGGAGAGGAATTCTAAAACGAGGCCCGAACCACCCAAGGTGGGCGACTGATCACCGGTGATCCTAACAGGGTGCGGGAAAACACCTACTGCCGGGCCTTCGCGGTGTTTCCTAACAGTAAACGGAAGCTGAGGAAAACGAAGCTAAGTGCGGATGTGTCAATAAAGTTCGCAGATATTAAAATTTTCTTAGAAAGCCGACTCCCATTGAAAATGAATTACGACCACCGCGGCGCCGGACACGCATGCGAAACTCCAGCCCAGCCGCCGAGTGCCGAGCGGCTCTATGGTTGCCAGCCGCCGCCGAGAGCGGTGTATACCTGCACCAACGCATTCAGTTCGTTCGATTGCGCCTGGGCGAGAGCCAGCTGCGCGGCAAAATAATTTGTGTCGTTGGTCAATACTTCCAGGTAGCTGGTGACCCCTGCCTTGTAACGAATCTCGGCCAGTTTCGCAGCATCCTGGGCCGACGCGGTGAGTAATTCCTGCTGCTCGCGGAATTCGCGATTCTTCTGGTAAGCGATGAGCGAATCGGAAACGCTGCGGAAGGCCTGTTGAATGGTCTGCTGATATGTCAACAGCGCTTCCTGCTGCTGCGCCTCGACCAGTTTCACGTTGGAGTGGATCTTACCGGCAGTGAATATCGGAACGGTTAGATTGGGACCGAAATTCCAAAGTCCCGCCGGGCCGGTAAAAAGCTTGACTAGCGCCGGACTCTGAAAGCCGCCCGTTCCGGTGAGCGAGATATCGGGATAATACGCGGCCTTGGCGACTCCGATCAGCGCGTTGGCGGCGACCAGCTGTTGCTCCGCTTGTTGAATGTCCGGCCGCCGCTCCAGCAGCGCGGAAGTAAGCCCCACCGGCACGGTGGGCAAAATCGGCTGTTCGGTAAGTTTGCGGCCGCGCGGCACCTCGCCGGGATTCTGGCCCAGAAGAACGCGGATCAGGTTCTCTTCCTGCTGAATCTGGCGCTCGACGTTGGGGATCGTTTCGGTGGTGGTATAGACGAGCTGTTCCGCTTGGCGCACATCGACTAGCGACACCGAGCCATTGTCTTCGAGCGCCTGCTCCAACTTCAGCGATTGCTGCCGGGAGGATAGGGTGTGCTGGGAAATCTCCAGTTGGAGGTCCAAGGCGCGGAGCTGAAAGTATGCCGTGGCGATATTGGCGATCAACGTGTTCACCACGGCGCGCTGGCCCCATTCACTGGCCAGCAAATTGGCGCGCGCGGCTTCCGTCGCCCGCCGATACTTGCCCCAAAAATCGAGATCCCATCCCGCGGAAAGCGTCAGCTGACCGGAGGTTTCTTCAAATGCCGGGAATTCGGGAGAAAGAGCGGTGCGATTGCTGTTGATATTGCCGCCGCCAGACAGCGTGGGAAATTGGTCCGCGCGGGTGATGCCGAGCTGGGCTTGCGCTTGCACGACGCGGGTGGCGGCGAGCCGCAGGTCGTAGTTTTGCTGCAAAGCGGTGCGGATCAGGCCCTGCAGCGCCTCGTCCTGGAAAACGGCCCACCACTTTTCGTCGCCTAAAGACGCCGGATCGGCGGCGGGAGCGGTGCTCACCGGGGCGGCGCGATACGTTGGCGGCACGTCCACATTCGGACGCTTGTAATTTGGTCCCACCGCGCAACCGAAAAGTGAAAACACAATCGGCAGCGCCGCAGCGAATCGCAGCCGGCGCATCACGCGGCACCTGTATCCGCGCCGGGCTTCGGCGCTGGCGATGGAGCCGAGGCAGTCCCCTTGACGCGAGCCGTCCAGCGTTCGACCACGTCGAAGGTGACCGGGATCAGAAAAATGGCGATGATCGAAGCCGCGAGCATGCCGCCGATTACCGCTGTTCCCAATACGCGCCGCGATACCGCGCCGGAACCGGTTGCGGTCCACAGCGGGATACAACCCAGGATGAACGCGAATGCGGTCATTAGAATGGGACGCAGCCGGAGCCGAGCCCCCGCCAATGCCGCATCGTCGATACTTTTTCCGCCCTCGTATTCGTTTTTCGCGAACTCAACAATCAGGATGGCATTCTTGGCGGCCAAACCGATCAGCATCACCAAACCAATCTGCGCGTACACGTCGTTATCGAAACGCCGCAGCCACAGCGCGGCGTAAGCTCCAAACACCGCGATCGGGGTGCCCAGCAACACGCTGAACGGCAGCGACCAACTCTCGTATTGCGCGGCCAGAATCAAAAACACGAACAACAGCGACAGCCCGAAAATTGCCGCGGGAGAGACTCCTTGTGACGCTTTCTGCTCCTGATACGACATACCCAGCCAGTCGTATCCCATTTCGCGCGGCATGGTCTGCGCAAACACCTCTTCCAACGCCTGCGCGGCCTGCCCGGAACTGTATCCCGGCGCCGCGGCGGTGCTGATCTGCGCTGCGCTGTATTCGTTGTAGCGCATCGTAAACTCGGGCCCGGCAACGGCTCGAGTGGCGGTCAACGCGCTCAGCGGAACGCTCGCGCCGCTGGCGTTGCTCACGTGGAACTCGCCCACGTTTTCCGCGCGGGTGCGGTAATCTCCGTCGGCTTCGACGTACACCTGCCATTCCCGCCCAAATCGATTGAAATAATTCACCAGATATCCGCCCATGAACGTTTGCAGTGTTTCGTAGACGTCGCCGATGTTCACTCCCTGGCGCATCACCTTGGCGCGGTCCACATCCACAAACACCTGCGGCACGTGCGGCGTGAACGTGCTGAGCACTCCGGCCAGCTCCGGCCTCTTTTGCGCCGCCGCGACGAATTTCTGCGCGTTCGCCGCCAGGAAATCATTGCCGCTGCCGGAGCGATCTTCCAGAATGAACGTCGCGCCGCCGGAAGCGCCAACTCCCAGAATGGCCGGCGGAGGGAACGAGAATGCCAGACCTTCCTTCAGCGAGGCGAGTTGCCCGCCCAGATGATTCTGGATGGCCTCGAATTGCTCTTCCGGTTTCTTGCGCTGGTCCCACGGCTTCAGGGTGACGAAGAAAAACGAATTGTAAGTATTTTGCGTGAAGCTTAGCAGGCTGAAGCCCACCACCGTGGTGCATCCCTGCACGCCCGGCGTATTGAGGATCATCTGCTCCACTTTGTGGGCCGCGGCATCGGTTCGCTGCAACGACGACGCATCGGGCAAAACCATCGCCACGAACAAATATCCCTGATCTTCGGTCGGCAAAAATTCCTTTGGCAATTGCCGTCCAACCATCACTGCGGCCGCCGCCACCGCGGCAAGGAATAGGAAGCTGATTCCCGCCTTGCGAATCAGCACCGCGCTGAACCCGACGTATCCATCCGTCACGCGCGCGAAGGTGCGATTGAACCACTTGAAAAATCGCGCCAGCGGACCATGTTTTTCCGTTCGCGGCTTCAGCAGCAGCGCGCACAGCGCGGGGCTAAGCGAAAGCGCGTTAAACGCCGAGATCAACACCGAAATCGCGATGGTCACCGCGAATTGCTGGTACAGCCGTCCGGTGATTCCCGGAATGAACGCGGTGGGAATAAAAACCGCCGCCAGGATCAAGGCGATCGCCACTACTGGCCCGGAAACTTCCTCCATCGCTTTGAGCGCGGCGTCGCGCGGCGTCATGCCCTCTTCGATGTGATGCTCCACCGCTTCGACCACCACGATCGCATCGTCCACTACCAATCCGATCGCCAGCACCAAGCCAAATAGTGAAAGTGTATTGATCGAAAATCCCAGCAGGGGGAAGACGATGAAAGTGCCGATCAATGAAACCGGAACGGCCAGCAGCGGAATCAGCGTGGCGCGCCAGCCCTGAAGAAAGATGTACACAACGAAAATCACCAACAGCAGCGCTTCGAATAGGGTGGTGACGATCTCTTTGATGCCCGCAGACACCGCCAGCGTGGTGTCCAGCCCCACGCCAAAATCCAGGTCTGCCGGAAACCGCTTCTTCAAATTCTCCATGCTCTTGCGGACGCCCGCGGCCGCCTGCACCGCGTTCGCGCCCGGCAGTTGATAGATCGCCAGCACCGCGGCCGGCTCGCCCTTGAACCGCCCGATCACGTCGTAGGTCTGCGCTCCCAGGCTGATCCGCGCCACATCTTTTAGCCGCAGCGTCGAACCATCCGGGTTCACGCGAATGATGATTTCGCCGAACTCTTCCGGAGACGTCAGCCGGCCCTGCGCGCGCACCGTGTAGGTGAATTGCTGCCCCGCCGGAACCGGTTCGCCGCCAATCTTACCCGCGGGATTTACGGTGTTCTGGGTTTGAATCGCCTGGATAATCTGCGGAACGGTGACGCCCAGTTTGGCCAGCTGATCCGGCTTCACCCAGCAGCGCATCGCGTACTGCCCGGCGCCAAACACCTGCACCCGCGCGATTCCCGGCACGCGCGTGAGTTCGTCCACCAGATTGATATACGCGTAGTTCGCCAGGAATATGCCGTCGTAGGTACTCTTTGGCGAATACAAATCCACCAGCATCAGCGGCGCGGTGAGCGATTTCTGTACGGTAACCCCGGCGGTGTTCACCGCCACGGGAAGCTGCGAAGTAGCCTGCGAAACGCGCAATTGTGTGAGCACTTGATCGATGTTCGGATCGGTCCTCACGTCAAAATCCACGATCAGCGTGGTCTGCCCGTTGTTGGCATTTGTGGAATACATGTAACTCATGTTGTCCACGCCGCTCATTTGTTGTTCGATCGGGGTCGCCACCGACTGTTCCAGCGTCTCCGCGTCCGCTCCGGGATAAAGCGCCTGCACCTGGATTTCCGGAGGGACGATGTTGGGAAATTGTGCGGTCGGCAGGCCCAGCATCGACACCACCCCAACGATCACCATCAGGATGGAAATGACCATGGCGACGATCGGACGGTCGATGAAAAATTTCGCCATCGCTAGTTCGCCCCGCCCGTTTCCGGCGTAGGAGTCGCCGTTGGCGCAGATTCGGCCGCTGGCGCCGCCTCTTCCGTCGGGTTTACCGTGGCGCCCTCGCCGACCTTCATCACGCCCTCAATAATCACTCGCTCATCCGGCTTCAGTCCTTCGCGGATCACCCACAACGGTCCCACCCGGTCGCCCACCTTCACGCTTCGAATGCTCACCTTATTGTCCGAGCCAACCACCGCCACTTGATAGCTCCCCTGCAACTGGCTCACCGCACGCTGCGGCACCAAAAGCGCATTGTGCACATTCTCGGTTACCGCACGGATCCGCCCGAATTGCCCGGGACGCAGGACGTTCCCAGGGTTGGGGAAACTCCCCACCATGCGAATCGTTCCGGTCTGTGAATCTACCTGGCGGTCGGCAAAAATGATTTTTCCTTTCCGCGGGTAATCGCTGCCGTTCGAGAGCACCAGCGTCAGCTGGACTGTGTTGTTGGAAGCCAGCAGATCGACCGAACCCGGAATTTTTCCAGCGATGCGCATGTATTCCTGTTCGCTGATCGGGAAATACACCTTGATCGGATCCACCTTCGATACCGTGGTCAATACTGTAGTAAGCGATACCAGATTACCGATCTGGGTTTGCGCGATCCCCGCGATGCCATCGATCAGCGAACGGACTTCGGTGAACCCCATGTTGAGCTGGGCCTGTTCCACGGACGCCTGCGCCGCTTGCACTCCGGCCTCGGCGCTGAGTTTGGCTTGGACGTCGGTGTCCAATTGACTCAGCGGGATGGCGTGTAATTTCGCCACCGGCGTATCGCGGTTCACATTTAACGTCGCCAAACCAAGCTGGGCGTTGGCCTGCGCCAGCTGCCCCTTGGCCTGATCGAGTACCGCTTTAAACGGCCGCGGGTCGATCTCAAAAAGCACCTCGCCCTGATGTACCGGTGACCCTTCGCGGTAATTCTGCTTCACCAGGTAGCCGGCCACCTGTGGCTGAATCTGCGCGTTGGTGTAGCCGTCCAGCGTGGCGACCCAATCGCCAGAGATCGGCACGTCCCTTTGAATTACCCGGGCCACCGAAACGCCCGGCGGCGGCATGGCCATCGGCGGGGCCTTCTCGCATCCGCCGATGAGCAGCACGCCGGCGGCGAGCAGCGCGATGCCAGCGGGAAACGCAACTGGGCAAGAGAGAAATCGGGAGGAAAGTTTCATGAGCATCGTCTCATCGGGAGTGCGGTCCCTTCCATATCGAATATCGACGCCGGCGGCCCAACGGATGAACGCCGTGTTCAATTTTGGATGCGCCAGCCGGAGATGCGACTCATCTAAACTGGAGACAATAGCGGCCGTCAGTTCGAGAGGAACAACCTGCGGATAGCAAGCGCTTGCGATGTTAGCAGCCACTTGCGATTATAGCAAGTACTTGTTATTATTCACGGCGTGAGCCTCTGCGACCACGAAGGGTTTCTCAGCTGCCAGATGTCCCAGGTGGCCCACGCTATCGAACACGAAATGGCCCTCTCCCTGGCGGAGATGAATCTCACTTTGCTCCAGCTCGCCACTCTCGCCGAACTCGATCGGAACGCTTCGCTTTCCACCGCCGACCTGGCCCGCATCACCTCGGTCACTCCGCAAAACATGAGCTTGACGGTTTCGAAGCTCGCCGAAGGCGGGTATCTCGTCCGCAAGCCGCATGCCACCAACGCGCGCGTCAACCGCCTGGTACTCACGCCGCGCGGCTTGAAAGTATTGCGCAAGGCCGCCGCGCAGGCGCGGGTGATTGAGGCCGAAATGTTCGCCGCGCTCTCGTCGCGCGAAAAACAGCGCTTTCGCAGCGTGCTTCGCGGTTGCCTCGAACGCATTAAGAATTCCCAAGCGCGAAAGAGCCCCGCCGCTATTCGGTGCCATCGCAAACAGGCCAGTTAGTCCTTCCACCGGGCACTTCTAGCAGCTCTCCTGGTTGGAGCACGAATGAGGGCGCGCGGTGACTCTAATTGCCGGCTATTTTACGCAATTCGTCACCGGCGGCGCGAGACCGCTAGATGCAAAATCCCAAAGTGCAGTAGAATCATTCGGCAGCGAATGTCGGGGCGTAGCGCAGCCTGGTAGCGCGCCTGCCTTGGGCGCAGGAGGCCTCCGGTTCAAATCCGGACGCCCCGACCAATTCTCCAAATAGAATCATT
>Ga0302326_10002126_pt1 | contig 48717 bp, 45 predicted proteins | sample Palsa_T0_3_FD_202264 | JGI IMG/M metagenome (GOLD analysis project Ga0302326, IMG submission 202264) | Peat permafrost microbial communities from Stordalen Mire near Abisko, Sweden - Palsa_T0_3 | ecosystem: Environmental > Terrestrial > Soil > Palsa > Peat permafrost | place: Sweden: Abisko... | reverse complement strand
TGGCGCTGTTTCAGCTCATAGCGGATCTTCACTTTCCCCCATTGTTTCAGCCGGAAATGACCGCCGGCAAACTGGACGGCAAAACGTTCCTCGTTGAGATAATTTTCTTCGACCAGGGTGGCGAGAGCCGCGTCCACATCCTGTCGTCTGAGGCCGAAGGAATAGAGCTTTTCCTTTACGTCATGGTGACAACGCTCCTGGTAGCCACAAAAATGGCGGGCCTTCTGCAAGGCCTGTTCGAGCGATAATGAAGTACGTCTGAGCATAATAGGCTGACAGGTGCGAATTTACGAACAAAATGAGGGCGGAACCAGGGTAAAATGTGGGTGAATAGGGCTTCTCTAAAAAATAGCCCTATTCACGCAAACCGCTAATGTCTGACCTTCGGTCGGGACGGCCTCCGGCCGTTAGTCACAGGAAATTAACAATTACCGGCCGCGGCCGGTTCCCGCCGCCTATTATCTTGGCTATTACACAAAAATCAGTAGTTTCGCCCCAAAGACAACTCCATGAAGTTCATCGTTTCCTCCTCGGCATTATTGAAACAACTGCAGCAGATTAGTGGTGTGATCAACGCGAATACCGTATTGCCCATCCTGGAAGACTTTTTATTCGAGGTGGAGAAGAATAAACTGACTGTCGTCGCGACCGACCTGGAAACTGTCATGAAAGTACACCTGGAAGTAGAGGCCAAGGACAGCGGCAAGGTGTGTATCCCCGCCAAGATCCTCATCGACTCCCTTAAGAATATCCCGGACCAGCCCCTTACCTTCAATATCGACAAACATTTTGCGGTAGAGTTGACCAGCGATAACGGCAAGTATAAAGTGATGGGGGAAAATCCGGACAATTTTCCGAAAGAACCGGCCACGGATGAAACGACCTCTTTCACGACCACTTCTATAGCGCTGGTGACGGCCATCAACCATACGCTGTTTGCCGTCAGCAATGACGATCTGCGCCCTGCCATGACAGGCGTATATTTTGAGATGGACAAAAAGGGACTGCAGTTTGTGGCGACGGATGCGCACCGGCTGGTCAGGTATAAGCGCAAGGACGTCTCCTGTCCCAAAACGGATGCGCTGATTGTTCCCAAGAAACCACTCAACCTGCTGAAATCGGCTCTGCCGTCTAATGAGGATGAGATCACGATCAGCTATAACAGCAATCACCTGTTCGTCACCCATGGCACGACGCAGATGAGCTGTCGCCTGATCGACGCCCGTTTCCCCGATTATAAAGTCGTTATCCCCGTCGATAACCCCTATAAGCTTGTCGTTGGACGTAATGATTTCCAAAGCGCATTGCGCCGGGTCAGCATTTTTAGCAACAAAAGCACCAACCAGGTCGTCCTGAATATCCACGGCAGCGAACTGCAGCTCACGGCGCAGGACGTAGATTTCTCTTTCGAGGGGAACGAGCGGATGAAGTGCCAGTATGACGGCGAAGACCTTGCGATTGCTTTCAATGCACGGTTCCTGATCGAGATGCTGGCGTCTTCCGATTCCGACGAAGTCCGCATGGAATTGTCCACACCTACCAAGGCTGGGATCATCAAGCCTACCGAAGAGGATGAGAACGAAGAGGTGCTGATGCTGGTAATGCCGCTGATGCTGAATAGCTAGACGAAAGAGTGGCCTAACAGGAGGAGGGCTCATTATGAACTTTATCCAGGTACGATCTTACGACAACTATATCTACGCTCATATTGTCCTGTCCATGTTACAGGATTCCGGTATCAATTGTCATTTGAAGGACGAATACACCGTTACCATCGATCCCTTTCTGAGCCCCGCACTTGGCGGCATTAAGCTGATGGTCGCTGGTCCCCAGCTGGAGCGCGCGTTGGAGTTGCTGGAACAAACGGGGAACGTCGATTGAGGGGAGAGCCCGTTCGAGGGAACGGGCGATATTAGAAGCGGGAGCATTGTCGAGGGTTGGCAGGAATAGCGCGCGAGGGTGAGGCCGCGCCTACTGCTGCTGTTGCTGCTGCATCATTTCCAGGTACTTTCTGTAAGAGTTTTCCTGTTTTCCCGGTGCGAAAGGCTGGGGGGAGAGAACCGTTTCCGCGTCACCGCTGGTCCGGCCATTCTCGTAGGAGACTGATACGCCGACCTCGAGCTGTTGGCCGGCTGTTCCCTTATAGGTGCCCTTGACGGGTGAGCAATCCGAGAAGTTGCGGCCCACGGCGAGGCGTACATGCAGGTCATCAGCCTCGATATTATTAGTCGGGTCCATTCCGACCCAGCCATTAAAAGGAATAAAGGCCTCTATCCAGGCATGGGTGGCGCCTTCACCCCGCATCCCGTTGCTGTTGGGACAGATGTATCCGCTGACATAGCGTGCGGGAATGTGGATCTGGCGGAGGAAGACCAGCAAAATATGAGCGAAATCCTGACACACCCCCGCCTTCAACTCCCACACCTCATCCAGTGTGGTTTCCACCGAGGTAATGCCTTTGATATATTTGAAATGATCATACACATATTGCCGCAGCTGCCGGGCGGCTTCCAATGGTGTCAGTGACCGGTGTGTGTCCGGACAGACAGTTTTCAGGACCTCGGAATAATAAGCAAACGGTTCCTGGCCCAGGAAGTCGATATAAGGCACTTTCCACCGCAGTTGATCCAGCATATTCCACTGTTCTTCCTTATCCACCTTGTCACTGAGGGCGGGCCGCGGTTTGGTGATCACCTCTACCCCGGAGTCGATGATGAGTGAGGTATGCGGGTCCGCATGGGTGAATGACCCCACTTCATTGCCATAATAGTCTTTGTATATTTCGAGGGCTGGTTCGCCGGTAATGGTCAGTTCCTGGTGAAGCACTTCCTGGTACTCGTCCTTGATCGGAAAAAGGATGATCTGGTTGGCGCTGTCCCGGACGGGGCCTTCGTATGTGTACTTCGTGATATGGTGGATGTTGAACCGCGGCATAGGGGCAAAAATAGGTGAATTGATGATAACGAATCCGGCGAAAGCCCTGGCGCCCCATCACAGGTACGCGAAGTAATGATGATTAAAAGCGGTACCCACTTCATACAGATCATCTTTCACGCTCTTGAGGAAGCTGTGGAGACCCTGTTGCAGGATGGAGTCGACGGTAGTATACCTGACCCTGCTCTGGATCTTCCCGATCATAAAGTCCAGCTTCTCGTACCCTTCTTTGTTCAGATCGTCTTTCAGGCGTTGGAAATGCAGTTGCAGCCGGTTGACGGAATAGAGGATCGAGCGCGGGAAATTGGGGTTCAGGACGATCTGTTCCACTACATTGCGGGCGTCAAATCCGCTACGGTATGTTTTTAGGTAGAGTTCGAAGCCGGAGATCGACAACAGCAGGTATTTCCACCAGGTCGTATCCATGCGGGTGAAATCGTATTCCAGGTCGCTGAATTTAATGTCAAGGATATCTGCGGCCTGAACGCCACGCTCGATGAACTTGCCGATATTCAGAAAGGCGTAGCCCTCCCCTCTTGCCATGGTGACATCAGTAATGCCATAGTACAGCAGCCCCTGCCGGATCAGCACATCGAGAATGGAGACGGGATCATCGGTCTGCAAGCCACGGACCAGCTGTTCGTCGCGGATGGTATGATAAAAATCGTTCAGGCATTGCCAGAGCTCCTTGGTGATATGGTCCTGGACGCCGCGGGCATTCTCGCGGGCGCGGGTAACGATATTGAGCACCGAGTTGCTGTTCTCCTTATCGGTGACCATGTATTGCAGGACGGCCCGGGTATCCCGGGAAATGGTAGCGGCCCGTTCTTCGTCGAGGTAGGTGAAGATCTGCAAGACCGGTTTCCAGGAGAATTCATGGATGTCATCCTGGGAGGAGGCGTAATTGATCCGCAGCATGCGAAGGATGCCATCGGTACGCTCCATGTAACGGCTCATCCAATATAAACTGTCGGCTACTCTGCTCAGCATGTAATTTTGATGAAATTTTTATCGGTTATTGTATCGCGCGCGGTGCGGGAGTGCGGGAAGCCGGTTAACCGGCCAGCACCCAGGTATCTTTGCTTCCGCCACCCTGTGATGAATTGACGACGAGTGATCCTTCCCGCAGCGCTACTCTTGTCAGTCCGCCGGGAACGATCTGGATGCCTTCGGGACCGCAAAGAGCATAAGGCCGCAAATCCACCCGCCGGGGCGCCATACGCCCATTCATATAACACGGAGCGGATGACAGGCTAATGATCGGCTGAGCGATATATTGACGCGGATCTTTCAGGATCTCCGCCTTGTAACGGTCGATCTCTTCCTCGGTGGCCGTATGGCCCATCAGCATGCCATAGCCCCCGCTCTCATTGGTCTTCTTGATGACCATCTCATTCATATGGCCAAAGACATGTTCACGTTCGTCGGGGTTGCCCAGCTGATAGGTCGGCACATTCTTCAGGATCGGTTCTTCATTAAGGTAATAGCGGATCATAGCGGGCACATAGGTATAGATCGCCTTATCATCTGCGACTCCGTTACCTACGGCATTGACGATGGCGACATTGCCCTTGCGGTAGGCACTCATGAGGCCGGCGACGCCCAGCATGCTGTCAGGCTGGAAGACCAGGGGGTCAAGGAAGTGATCATCTACCCGGCGATAGATGACATCGACGGGCTGCAGGCCTCCCGTGGTCTTCATATAGACCCGGTGGTTGTCGATCACGAGGTCGCGTCCTTCGACCAGTTCCACACCCATCAGTCTCGCCAGGGTCGTATGCTCGAAATAGGCGGAATTATAAATCCCGGGTGTCAGCAGCACGATATTGGGATGGGCGGTTTGCCGCGGCGAAAGACTAACGAGGTTGCGGTGAAGGATATTGGGGTACTCGGTGACGGTACGCACATTGTTCTTGGGGATCAGGTCGGGAAAGATCCGCTTAGTGATCTCCCGGTTCTCAAGCATATAGCTGACGCCACTGGGGGTGCGCAGGTTATCTTCGAGAATATAAAAGGTGCCGTCATGATCGCGGATCAGGTCAATCCCTGCGATATGCACATAGATATCATGGGGTACGGGGAAGCCATGCATTTCACGCAGGAAATGGGGGCAGCTGTAGACCATTTCGAAAGGGACGACGCCGTCTTTCAAAATGAACTGGTTGTTATATACGTCCTTCAGAAAGAGATTGAGGGCTTTGAGCCGCTGGCGGATGCCTTCTTCTATATAGGTCCACTCGGCGGCCGTAATAATGCGGGGGATGATATCGAAGGGGAAGATCTTCTCGATGCCTTCGCCGCTGCTGTACACGGTAAAGGTGATCCCCTGGCTCATAAACAGCCGTTTGGCCAGCTCTTCTTTCTTGCTGAGCTCTTCGATACTCATCTGTCGCAGGAAATCCACTACCCCCTTGTACTGTTCGCGGACAGTACTTGACGAATACATTTCATCCCATGTCCGGGGGTCTACATTATAATTATTCAGTAGTTCGCTGGTTTGCATACGTACAGTTTTGGCTAATGGTGGCAGAGAAGGTGGCAGGCAGGCGTTAGTTAATTAAATATAATTAAAAAACAGCGGGTTAGCGCAAAACAAAAAAACTTATTTTCGGGCAAAAGTGGACCCCGGGTCCACGGGCCACGTCAATAAAAGCAAATCAGCATGAAGACCATCGCCATGATCCCCGCACGTTATGCCGCCACCCGTTTCCCTGCCAAGCTGATGCAGGTACTGGGCGAGAAAACCGTGATCCGTCATACCTATGACAATACGGTGGCCACCGGGCTATTCGACGAAGTGATGGTGGTCACCGACAGCGAGCTGATCTACCAGGAAATCACCGGCCACGGCGGTTCGGCCGTCATGAGTAAGCGCCCTCACGAGAGCGGCAGCGACCGGATTGCCGAAGCGGTGGAAGGGCTGGACGTAGACCTGGTCGTGAATGTACAGGGTGACGAACCGTTTGTCCGCAGGGAACCGTTGGAAAAATTATTGTCGCTTTTTCAGGGCGAGGACGGGCGTTCCGTGCAGGTAGGGTCGCTGGTGCAGGTACTGAAAGAGCAGCGGTTCATCGACGATCCCAATTATGTAAAGGTGGCCCTCGACATAAACAATAATGCTCTCTTCTTCAGTCGCAGCGTCATTCCTTACCCCCGGGACCCGGCGGCGGCCCCCATTTATTATGAGCATATCGGCGTCTATGCCTTCCGCAAACAGGCACTGCTGCAGTTCACGGCGTGGCCGGTCAGCCCGTTGGAGGCAGTCGAAAAGATCGAATGTCTGCGTTACCTGGAGAACGGCATCCCTATGCGGATGGCCGTCACACAGTACATGGGGGTAGAGATAGACACGCCGGAAGATCTGGAACGGGCGGCGGGGCTGCTATAAGACGCGGCTGCCGGAATGCGATCAGCCCACCGGCTATAAATATTCTGCAATTGCTAAAACATCCATTTATTACTTTTAGACATGAATCAACCACTATGGGGAATTGACCTCGGCGGCACCAAACTGGAGGGCGCCATTCTTGAATCCATCAACAATCCCAATCCTCTCATCCGCACCCGTCTCGATACCGAAGCGTCCAAGGGCTATGACCATGTTATTGGCCAGATAGCCCGGCTGGTGGAAGAGATGGGACGCCAATCGGGATTGAAACCGCAGGCCCTGGGCCTGGGAACGCCGGGTGTGCTCGACCCCGTCCTGCATACGATGAAAAACTGCAATACGGTGATCCTCAACGGAAAGCCTTTACTGAAAGATCTGCAGGAAAAGCTGGGGATGAGGGTAGAGCTGGCGAATGACGCCAATTGTTTTGCCCTGGCGGAATCGCATTGGGGGATTGTTAAGCAACAGGCGCCGGAGGCTAAGATGGTATTCGGTATCATCATGGGTACGGGTGTCGGCGGGGGCATTGTCATAGACGGGAAGATCTGGAGCGGGCGTCATGGCATTGGCGGCGAGTGGGGGCATAATTTCCTGGACGAATCCGGCGGCCCCTGCTATTGCGGGAAGACCGGCTGTGTGGAGACGGTCATTTCCGGGCCTGCCACCGAAAGGTATTATACGAGCCTGACCGGGAAAAAAATCAAATTAAAGGAGATCGTTGCCGGTCATAGGGCCGGCACCGATGCGGCGGCTACCAAGACTATCGAGCGGCTGTGTCATTTCTTCGGCAAAGGGGTCTCCGTCATTACCAATATGCTGGACCCCGATGTGATCGTGGTCGGCGGCGGCGTCGGCAATATAGATGAGCTGTATTCGCTGGGCCTGGGAGATCTCGGCCGTTTCATCTTCAATAACCGGGTGGACGTTCCCTTATTGAAACCAAGTTTAGGGGACAGCGCAGGTGTCTTTGGGGCCGCGGCGCTGGTGGTGTAGGGTGCCCGGGCGGCGGATCGGCGTAAGGAAACATTCCCTTAACTTTGCGGCTCAAATAGTTAATCATGGCGTTTCGCAACTTTAAGATGGTCGGCTATGTCGTGTATGGCCGTGGGAGTTTCAACCAGCTGGACGAGATCCTTGCGCCCCAAAGAAAAGGGGATGCCCCTTTCATTTTCCTGGTAGATCATTTTTTCGAAAATAAACCTCTTGCCGGGCGGGTCCCGCTCCGGGCAAAGGACAAGATCATTTTTGTCGATGTCACCTACGAACCGAAGACATCCTACGTCGACAAGCTGGCGGGTCAGCTGCGGCAGGAATTCGGCAGTGTCAGCGGGATAATCGGTATCGGCGGCGGTTCCGCGATGGACCTCGCCAAGGCGGTCTCGCTGATGATGACCAACACCGGCTCTTCTGCGGACTACCAGGGCTGGGACCTGGTGAAGCAGCCTGGTGTGTACAAGGTAGGCATCCCCACCCTCAGCGGAACAGGGGCCGAAGTTTCCCGGACGACCGTACTGACAGGCCCCAGCAAGAAACTGGGGATGAACTCGGACTATACCCCTTTCGATCAGATCGTGCTGGACCCCGAGCTGACGGCCGGGGCGCCTGCCAATCAGCGATTTTATACCGGCATGGACTGCTATATCCATTGTATTGAAAGTTTGCAGGGGACATATTTGAACGAATTCAGCAAATCCTATGGTGAAAAAGCCTTACAGCTTTGCCAGGAGGTCTATGTGAAAAGACAGGGCTGGGATGAAGAAAGCGATGACAAGCTGATGATGGCATCCTATGCCGGGGGGATGAGTATTGCCTATTCCCAGGTAGGGGTAGCGCATGCCGTCAGCTATGGGCTGTCCTACCTGTTGGGCACCAAACATGGGATCGGGAACTGCATCGTATTCGACCATTTAGAGGAGTTTTATCCGGAGGGTGTCCGGGAATTCAAAAAAATGGTGGAAAAAAATAAGATCGATATTCCACAACATATTACAAAAGGGCTGACCGACGAACAATTCAATGCGATGATTGACGTTTCTCTCGTCATGAAGCCTCTCTGGGAAAATGCGCTGGGTAAAGACTGGGAAAAGATCATGACCCGCGACCGGCTGAGGAAGTTGTACGAGAAGCTATAAAGCCCGCCCCCGACCCAAAGGCCAATTATTCCAAAGCGGACCACGGGTCCGCTGGCCGAAGGCCCATCATTATCCTGCACCAGGAGATGGGTTATTTTTCGGGAACCCATTCCTGGTGCAAATGTTCTCATCGATGCAAAAACGTCTGTGGATAACAATCGGCAGCCTTTTGGGCCTATTTTTGATCGGAGCCCTTTCCTGTAAGAAGGCGACCCCGCCCAAGCCGATAGCGATCACCCCGCTCCAGACCCTTATCAATTCGGATACCACCCTGACGCTTTTTCACCAGATGATCCTGGTTGCCAATGACGCGGCCCTGCTGGCGGATACAACGGAGACTATACTGATCCCCAGGAATGCCGTGCTGGAAGCGGCCGGGTATACCAATGTCACCATTGATTCCACGAGTTCCTACCTGCTGGACCAGATCGTCCGGTATCAGTATGTGCTGGGCGCCCTGTCACCGGACAGCGGAACCTATACCGCCTACCTGACCCGGCTGGGCGCCTCGCTCTATATCGAGAAAGATTCCACGGGGGAGCTGTTGATGAATGGCGGCACGACGGCGCCGAATGCAGGGACTGCTGTCGGCAAAGCCACGGTTTACTACCTGAATTCGTTATTGCCGACTGCTGTGGATTCCCTGCCCCTCCTGTTACAGGAAGATACCTCCCTGACCATGTTCACCGCAGCTGTTTCCCTTAGTAATGTATATGATTCATTGCTCCTGACAGGTAATTACACCGTTTTTGCCCCGGTCAATAATGCCTTCCGGACGGCTGGTTATGATAGCGTTACGGCCATCGACTCCGCGAATGTCGACTCGCTGATCACACTGGTAGAAGGACAGGTGGTGAAGGGGGTCTATTTTACCAATAACTTCCCCATACCCGGGCCGGTGACCGACCTCCTGGGTAATTCCGTCACGATCGGCCATGCAGGCGGCGGTTGGCAATTTGCTGCCAGCGGCAATGCCGTGCCCGCGAACTGGCTGAGCGGCAACCTGGCTTCCGGAACGAATATCGTGGTCCATAAGACCGATGCCATTCTCTCGCCATAGCGAGAGGACGCGCGAGGGTTGGCGGGGGATCACATTAAATTAATGTGACTTGTTTTGCCCGAAAACGGCGCCGTTCCCTATTTTTGGAGTATGCTCAACTTCAAAGACATCAAAAACCTGCTTCAGCATAACAAGATCACCGATTTTGTCAAGCTGAACAAACTGACTCCCCGGGACATCGCAGACTTCACGAACCGCAACACGAAATGGGCGGTGAAGCTGTTCCAGCATCTCGACCCCAAGCATGCGGCGAAGGCTTTTAAGTTCCTGCAAAATGACAAGCAGGAGATCATCATCAAGTCGCTACCTGCAGAAAAGGCTGCGGAGCTGTTGAATGCGCTGCAACCCGATGACCGCACGGCTTTCCTGGAAGAGCTGCCGGGCAATTATGTCAAGGAACTGCTGAAGACTTTAACCCCTGAGCGCCGCGAGGAGACATTGGAATTACTCGGATATGAAGAAGGGTCCGTAGGCAGACTGATGACCCCCGACTATGTGTCGATCAAAATGCCGGAGACCTGCCAGGATGTATTGTCTTATATCCGCCGGCGGGGGCAGGCCACGGAAACGTTGAACTGGCTATTCGTCATTGACGAAAAGGGAATTTTAATAGACGATATCAATATCAAGGATTTTTTGGTCGTAGACCCCTCCACGACCGTCGCGCAGATCATGGACCACCAGTTCCTGGCCCTGAACGTCAACGCCTCGCAGAAAGACGTGATCAATATCTTCCGCAATAACAGCCGGTATGCATTGCCCGTGACCGACGACGACGGAGTACTGCTGGGGATCGTCACCCTCGATGACGTACTGCGGCTGGCTGAAAAGGAAGGTACCCGTGAGATCCAGAAGATTGGGGGTTCCGAAGCATTAGACGAGCCTTATACAACGATCTCTTTCGCCCGGTTGATCAGGAAGCGGGCGGGGTGGCTGATCATTCTGTTCCTGGGAGAAATGCTGACTGCAACGGCCATGGGCCATTTTCAGGATGAGATCAGCAAAGCCGTCGTCCTGGCCTTGTTCATCCCGTTGATCATTTCCAGTGGCGGTAACTCCGGCAGCCAGGCTTCTTCGATCATCATCCGGGCGATGGCAATCGGGGAGATAGGGTTCCGGGATGTGTTTCGTGTCATGCGGAAGGAGTTTTCCTCGGGGCTGGTGCTGGGTGTCATCCTCGGCATCGTTGGTTTCTTCCGGATCTTTCTCTGGCAACGGCTGGGCCTATATGATTACGGTCCGCATTGGATGAAGGTGGCGACCACTGTATTTTTAGCGTTAATCGGCGTGGTACTGTGGGGGACCCTCTCCGGCAGCATGCTGCCCCTGGTGCTGAAGAAGCTGGGCGCCGATCCGGCTGCGTCCTCCGCACCTTTCGTCGCGACACTAGTCGACGTGACGGGGCTCATCATTTATTTTTCGATAGCCTATGTTGTGATGTCGGGGACATTATTGTAGGCCTGGCACCGGCGTCAATAACTCATTTCATCCAGCCTGACTTTTCCTTTAAAAGTCCAGAAAACAAAAGAGGTATAAATGCCTACCAGCGGTGTGCCGATCAGCGCCATCACCAGCAGGATCTTCATGGTCCGGGTGGAAGAGGCCGCGTTGTAGACGGTGATACTGTTGGCGGGTTGTTGCGGGGAATAGAGGAGATACGGAAAGACTTCGATGGCCACCATGATCAGGAGCAGGGCGATAGTGAGGGTAGAGAAAATAAAGGCATAGCGATACTTTCCGACCTTTACCTGTCGCGGGATATTGGCGATGGAGAGGATCATCAGCAGCGGGATCGTAAAATAAGCCGGCCGGCTTTTGAAAAAATCGCTGAGGTGAGGGATATACAGCAGCGTGTATAGTGTGGTGATCCCAAAGCTGACGACAAAGAAGACGATAAAATTATTGGCCAGGACATGCAGCTTTACAAAAAGCCTGGCCTCTGTCTTCATCGTCAGGAAGATGGCGCCATGCATCATGAACAGGGCCAGCGTAGTGATGGCCACCATGATGGCGAAGGGGTTGAAAAAAGACAGCCAGTTGCCCGCAAATTCGTGATGGTTGTCGAGGGGAAGACCGTTGACCACATTGCCCAGCATGAGGCCCAGGGAGAGAGAGATGACAATGGAGGCGACGCAATAGATAATGTCCCAGCTTCTACGCCACCAGGGCCAGGGTTCCTTGCTGCGGAATTCGATGGAGACTGCGCGGAAGATCAGCCCGATGAGAAAGATCATGAACGGCACATAAAAGGCGGAGAAGATAGCGGCGTAAGCCACCGGGAAGCCTGCAAACAAGGCGCCACCGCCTATGACTAACCAGACTTCGTTACCATCCCAGATCGGGCCGATAGCGTTCATGGCGATCCGGCGGCTCTGCTCTTTGCGAAGGAAGAGATGGAGGGAACCTGCGCCCAGGTCAAACCCGTCAAGAATGGCATATCCGCTGATCACCGCGCCGAAGACCAGGAACCACCAGAGATTATAATCGAGTCCGAGGAAGGTGTGCATTGTTGATTTTTTTATCCGGCGTCAGGGTGTGGCTCCACAGGTTTTTCATGCAGCAGCAGGGGGTTATCCCTGCGTGCCCCGTCTTCGATCGGTTCTTTCGTACCATAATCCACCGGGCCATGCTGGATCTTACGATTCAGCTGGAACAGGAAGAGGGCAAACAGTACGATATAAACGATGGTGAAGAGGATCAGGGAAAAGACGATCTCATTGGCGCTGACGGCCCGCGACAGCGCATCGGAGGTTCGCAGCATACCATATACCACCCAGGGCTGGCGGCCCATTTCAGCAGTAAACCACCCGGCCTCGTTGGCCAGTTGCGGGAGGAGTACGCTGAACGTGAAGATCCAAAGCAGCCAGCGACGATCGAAGAGCTTTTTTCGCCACCAGAGCCAGCAGCCATAGAGAGAAAGCCCGATCATGGCAATCCCCATAGCGATCATGAGATGATAAAATTGAAACACTGAATTGACCTGCGAGGGCCGGTCCTCCGGTTTGAAGGCCCGCAGCCCTGTTACGGGAGCTTTAAAACTGCCATGAGCGAGGAAAGACAGGCCGCCGGGAATTTTTATGCCCCAGGCTTTCTCCTTCTGTTTATCCACGTACCCGAAGAGGTACATATCGGCAACGGCGGAGCTATCGTAATGTCCTTCCATGGCGGCGAGTTTCGCGGGCTGGTAGCGGGTGACCACATCGGCGCTGCGATCCCCGAGATACAGTTGAAGGACCGAGAACAGGGCGGCGACGGTGAGCGCTATTTTGAAGGTCGGCGCCGCAATTTTCGTGTGTTTGCCATGCAGGAGGTACCAGGCGTTGACGCTGAGGACGAGGAAGGCGCCGGCGAGGATGGATCCTACCCAGACATGCAGCATGCGGTCGACACTGGAAGGGTTAAAGACCATCGCCCAGAAATCCGTGATTTCCGCCCTGGCGTTTAGTCCCTGGCCTACGATGTGGTAGCCGGCGGGCGTTTGCTGCCAGGAGTTCGCTACCACGATCCAGACAGCAGAAAACAGCGACCCGAAAAAGACCATGATCGTGGAGATAAAATGCACCGGGCGGCTGACGCGGTTCCAACCGAAGATCAGGACGCCGAGAAAACCTGATTCCAGCGCGAAGGCAAAGATCCCTTCGGCGGCCAGGGCGCTGCCGAAAATATCCCCGACATATTTCGAGTAGGTAGCCCAGTTAGTCCCGAACTCGAATTCCATGATGATGCCTGTCGCTACGCCGATACCGAAAATGAGGGCGAAGATGCGTATCCAGAACCTGACCGCCATTTCGTAGACCTTATCGCCTGTCTTGAGATAAAGGCCTTCGAGAATGACCAATATCAGGCCCAGCCCGATGCTAAGCGGCGGATAGATATAGTGAAAGCCTATCGTGAAACCGAATTGGACCCTGGCCAGGATTTCGACATCCATAATTGTAGGTTTTTATCCGGCAAGCATTACTATTTCTTCTTGTACACCGGGACATTGCTGCAAGCCTCTCCATACATGATACTCTTTACCACTGGCTGCAACAGGCGGGTTATTTCGAGATAGGCAAACGCCCCCACGGACAAGTCACCACATCCCTTCACAATTACTCTTTTGTCGGCAAACGTCGTGAGGTCGATAGCCTGCAGGTTGGCAAGGAAGGACTGTTGCAGGGCCGCCTGCCTGTCCCCAAGGATAATAAGGCTGGCGTATGGCTGTGCCTGAACGGCCACCAGCATGTAAGCCCAGGAAGGGATGATCGCATCCACCGAGCAGGTCACTGCCAGGGTCTTTCCGGCGTAGGCAGTCCAGTCGATGGCCTGAAGGGCGGCGCGGAATTCTTTTTCTTTCAGGATCATTTCCCTGAACAACAACGGCTTCAGATCGAACACAACAATCTCTTCCCGGGGAAAGTAGTCTTCCAGGTCGAGTGTCAGCAGTCCGCTCTGCGCAACTTTGTTAATGATCTCTTCGCTCATATCCGGTGCAAAGATACGCAAAAACAAATGACCCCTCCTGAGGGAGAGGTCATTCGAAAAAATGAAGCTTATATAAGACGATTGTATTAGAAGAATTTACCACGATAGTCTTCAACGGTCGCCTGTTTGCGCAAGGCGTCCATGAGGCCGTACGAAATCCGGGAGCGTTGTTGTTGTTCCTGCACAAAACGTTGTTGCTGCAGATCGGCGTTCGGATTGGAGAGCGCGCTGACCTTTTCCACCCGGATAACATATACGCCGCCGTTGCCCGGGATGGGCGGGGACGCCGGTTTGCCGGTCAAATTTTTATCAAAGGCAGAGCCGATGACTTTGGGCTCCTGACCGACATTGGCGATATAGGCGGAGGAGAACAGTACGCTGTCCGAATGCATGATCTGTTGGCCGCCGGCAGTTGCGGCTGCGTCGAGAGAGGCCGGGTTGCCCAGCTTCTTCATGATTTGTTCGGCCTTTTTCTTATTGCGCAGGATCGGTTCGACGACGTTCCTGGCTTTTGCCGCTGTCATAGTCCCGGCCTTATTGATTTCGGTCAGGAGGGCTACGACATATTTATCTCCTATGGCAAAAGGTTCGGATACATTGCCGAGTTCCGCATCATAGATCCAGCGGACGAGTTGGCGATTAGGGCCGAGGCCGGGGATGGATACCTCTGATGGTTGGATATCCGGTGCATTGAGCCGTTGCAATTTGCTTTTTTGCACATTCTCGTCGAAACTCTGGGCATCGCGGCTCAGGCCGGCGAACTGACTGGCCAGTCCATTGGCAGCCTGGTCTGTTTCGGGGCTGGTCTCTATCTTGCGACTGAGGTAGGCCACTTTATATGCCGGTTCAAAACTCTTCTGGTCGAGTACCTCTATATAATGATATCCAAACTGGCTTTTTACAATTCCTTTGTCCCCGACCTTATGGCTAAAGGCGAAATCGGAGAATTCCTTGACCATGCGGTCTGCGGTGAAATAGCCCAGATCACCGCCCTTCGTCTTGCTACCGGGGTCATCGGACAGCCTGGCGGCAACGCTGTCAAACTTCTGGCCGCCTTTTTCGATCAGGTTGCGGATGCTGTCAATCTTTTTCTTTGCCGTGCTGTCATCCATAGTCGGCTGCTGGGTCTGAGGGTCCACGGTTGCGACGAGGATATGACGGGCGCGAGCGGAGTCAGGCAAGGTCTTCTCGTCAACGAGCTTGGCGACAGTATAATTTGTTCCGTCGAGGTAAGGACCATATACGGCACCCTTCGCGAGGGCAAAAATAGAGTCCTTGCCCGGAACCTGGATCCTGGCCTTGCCGAGATAGGTATCTGCATAGGGCAATTCGCTGCCCACTCTTGCCAGGAAGGCTTGCGGATCATTGGTCTTGGCGAATTCGACGGATAGATCTACCAGCTGTTGTCTTAGCTTGGCGCTATCGTCTGAACTGGGAGCGGCATTGAAGGTGACGTAGGCAATGCTGCGGCTTTCCTCCTGTTTGAACTGGTCCTTATGTTGGCTGATATAATCTTCAATCTCCCCGTCTGTTATTTTCGCCGCACTGTCCGGAATAGTAAAATAAGGTGTGTTGACGTAGGAGATGGCCGCCAGCTGGCTATTGTCCGCGTTCATCTTTTCGATCATCCATTTGGGGACGTAGGCGCTGTTCGCCAGCAGGGAAGTGTATTTTTCCCGCAATCTCATTTTAATGATCTGGGGGTACGACTCTTCAAAGAATGACTTGGCCGCTTCATATTGCCGGTTGTCTCCGGTCTTTTTCGGCCCTGCCTTATAAAGAGCCCTCAATTGATTGATCTGGGCGGCGGCAGCCTGTGAATCGAAAATCCCGGTTTTGGGATCCGTGAAGGCCCGCTTGATGTCCGGGATAGCATCCGCGCCTACCAGCATATCATTGATCTCTTTGTCGCTGACATCGATGCCCAGCTTCGCGTAGTCCTTGCTGAGCAAATCGTCTTCGATCATCTGGCGCCATACTCCATCCCTGATATTCTGTTGCATGGCATCGTTAACGGGATAGCCCTGGGCTTTGTAACGTTCTTCCTGGCTGGAGACTTCGCGTTCAAAGTCATTATACTCTATCTTTTGTCCGTCGATCGTCCCGACCACCGTCGATCGGGTACCGAAAAGCCGGCTCTTGCCCACGAAGGCATCCATCAAAAGAAAACCGATCAGACTGAGCGCGATAAGACCAAAAACTAACCAGGCTGCTCTATCCCTTATTGTTTGAAGTATTGACATAATATTGATTCTCGATAAAGTTGATTCGGGGTTGTATTTTTAATAAACGGATGGCAAAAATAGGGTATCCGTCGCTTATGAACAAATTGTGGAAAAGGGTGTTAAAGTGCCTTCTGGTCTGATTTCCGGCAAATGGCCTTTTTGTGAAACAATACCCGTGAAACTATAATTAACAACGACTTATGCATAACTCGTTGCGGCGGTGGATAAACCCGGTTGGAGCGGTCCGGAAACTGGGTACAGTTGGGAGACAACTCCCGGCGGGGAGGAGAGGACGACAGGGACGGTGTACAAACCTGCAGTTATTCCACAGCCGCTGACATCAGGGCGGCGAAATAGTTTTCCGGACCCTCATTTTGTACACCGCGGTGGATAAGCAGGCAAGACTGCGATCAAAAGGCAGGTTCGGGGTGTTAACTAAATGTGCAGTCTGGTGTATAAGTAAGGATTTTCGATGATTCCATATCGCGGCGAAAATTCTTATCCACTAATCCACCATGATAGTAGTAGTAGCTTTATTTATAAATAATTGATATTATTAAATACTATGGCAGATATTAACATGACATCAGCGACGAAAAATTTATCCTTGAAAGGATTTTTGGATATAGACATTTCGCCGCAGTTGGACCTCTTCATGGAGATAGAACGTCTGAAGAAGGAAAAAAATGCGGTTGTGCTTGCACATTATTATCAGGAGGCGGATATCCAGGACGTGGCGGACTATATCGGGGATAGTCTGGGGCTGGCGCAACAGGCTGAGAAGACGACAGCTGACCTGATTGTGTTTGCGGGCGTTCACTTTATGGCAGAGACGGCGAAGATCCTCAACCCCGGTAAGAAGGTGGTATTGCCTGATCTGAGGGCGGGTTGCTCGCTGGCAGATTCCGCTCCCGGTTATTTGTTCAAGGCCTTCAGGGAGAAACATCCTGACCATCTTGTGATTTCCTATATCAATTGCTCAGCGGAAGTAAAAGCGCTCAGTGATATTATTTGCACTTCATCGAATGCGGAGAAGATAGTCGAAAGCATTCCGAAGGATCAACCCATCATCTTTGCCCCGGATCGTAACCTGGGGGCCTACCTCGTAAAGAAGACCGGCCGGGACATGTTGTTGTGGGATGGAGCATGTATGGTGCATGAGATATTTAGCCTGGAGAAAATTACGCGGCTGAAGATAAGATACCCCGAGGCTAAGTTGATCGCTCACCCCGAATGTGAAGAACCGATACTACGCCTGGCAGACTATATAGGGTCCACCACGGCCCTCTTAAATTATACCAAGCGTGATGCCTGCAAAGAATACATCGTGGCAACAGAGGCCGGAATACTGCATCAGATGCAATTGTCGTCTCCGGAGAAGACTTTCATTCCTGCGCCGCCGACAAATAACTGTGCTTGTAACGACTGCCCGCATATGAAACTGAATACCCTGGAGAAATTGTACTTATGCATGCAGTATGAACAACCTGAGCTGCTGATGGACCCGGAATTAATGCATGCGGCGCGCAAACCGATAGATAGAATGCTGGAAATCAGTGCAAAATACGGGTTATAAATATTTAATATATTATCTCCCCATATAAACCATGAGGATCTGTACGTCACTGGGATTAACGCCGCTGATGCGGCTGGCTTGGCCGAGGGTCCTGGGTTTTATCTTTTTAAATTTCTGGAGGGCTTCATTGGAGAGAGATGACAAACGGTCGTAGTTGAAATTCTCCGGGATCAGGAGATTTTCGAGTTGGGCCATTTTTTCAACAAGCTCTTTTTCTTTGCCGATATAGACATCGTATTTGATCTGGATTTCTGTTTCTTCGAGGACGTCTGTGTCGATGTTGTCGAGTGAGTGTGCGAGCCGGGGGATGGCATTACGCATGGAGAGAAGATCTATGTTGGGGCGCAGGAGTACCTGTGCAGCTTTTTGTTTTTGAAGTAACGGGGCAGAATTTTTCTCCAGCAGATAGTTGGCAGATTCTTCCGGTTCGAGGGAGAAGGAAGACAGCACTTCTTTTGTTTTTTCTATACCGCTTTTCTTGTCGATTACTTTTTGCATTCTTTGCTGAGAGGCTAGGCCTAGCCTGAAGCTTATTTCTGTCAGGCGCAGGTCTGCATTATCCTGGCGGAGAAGGGTGCGGAATTCAGCGCGGGAGGTGAACATACGATAAGGTTCTTCGGTGCCCTTGTTGATGAGGTCGTCGATGAGAACGCCGATATAGGCTTCGCTCCTTTTCAGGATGACCGGATCGAGGTGGTTGATTTTTTGGTGAGCATTGATCCCTGCCATGAGCCCCTGACAGGCAGCCTCTTCATATCCGGTCGTGCCGTTGATCTGGCCGGCGAAGAAAAGATTAGGGAGCATTTTAGTCTCGAGGGAATGCGTGAGCTGGGTGGGTGGAAAATAATCATATTCAATAGCGTAGCCCGGGCGGAAGATGCGAACATTTTCAAATCCCGGGACTTGGGCAAGAGCGGCATACTGAACTTCTTCGGGAAGAGAAGTAGAAAAACCATTGACATAGATTTCGACGGTATTCCATCCTTCTGGCTCGATGAACAGCTGATGTCTTTCCCTTTCCGCGAAGCGATTGATCTTGTCTTCTATGCTGGGGCAATATCTTGGCCCTACCCCTTCGATGCGACCGGTGTACATGGGGCTGCGATCGAATCCGGTTTTAAGAATATCGTGTACCGTAGAATTAGTGTAGGTGATCCAACAGCTTCTTTGTTGTGCGGGTTTAGGTGTGTCCAGGTAAGAGAAGCCCACAATCTGGTCATCCCCCTTTTGTTCTTCCATTTTTGTGTAGTCCAGACTTCTTCCATCGATGCGGGGAGGTGTTCCGGTCTTGAGGCGATCGCTTTCAAAGCCAAGAGAGACCAATTGTTCCGTTATTCCCGTAGCCGCTTTTTCGGCTACCCTACCGCCGCCGAACCGCTTTTCTCCGATATGGATGACACCATTGAGGAAGGTTCCGCTGGTGACGACGACGGCATTGGCCGAAATTTCATGGCCCAGGCCAGTGACGACTCCACAGACAACGCCATTTTTGACGATCAGGGAGTTGACCATATCCTGGTAAAAATCGACGTTCGGGGTTTGTTCTAGCATTTCCCGCCAGGTAGAGGCGAACAGCATCCGGTCATTTTGAGACCTCGGACTCCACATAGCCGGTCCTTTGGACCGGTTGAGCATCCGGAACTGGATCATGCTTTTATCACTGACGATACCGGAGTATCCCCCCATAGCGTCGATTTCCCGGACGATCTGGCCTTTGGCGATGCCTCCCATGGCCGGATTACAGCTCATTTGTGCAATCGTCTGCATATTCATCGTGATCAGGAGAACTTTTGACCCTAGGTTAGCGGCCGCAGCAGCCGCTTCACAACCGGCATGCCCGGCACCCACTACAATAACATCATACTTTAAAAACATGATGCAAAGTTAAACGTTCCACGGGGAACGTTATGCATAATGAAATATTTTACAACGCAGGTGTTTCACGTGGAACGATTGTATAAAGCGAGGTATTTGTCCTCCATTTTCCGCATTAGTTTCTCGTCCCGGAGGCTTTTATCCTTATAGCCGCACAAATGAAGGGCGCCGTGAAAGATGACCCGAAGCAATTCCTGCCGGATAGAACTCCCAAATTCCCTTGCATTATCCCGGACCCGGTCGACACTAATGTATATCTCCCCGCTAATCGGTTGACCAGGATCAGACAGCGGAAAGGTGATGATATCCGTATAAAAGTCGTGTTGAAGAAATTGGCGGTTAATGTCCAGCAGGTATTGGTCCGAACAGAAGATATAGCTCAGTTCGGCCAGCGGTTTCTTTTCCTGTCGGAAGAGTTTGACAATGAATTGCTTTAAACGCGTTCTCTCCCTCAGGGAAACGGGTTGAAGAATATGAAACTGTATTTTGGCGTTAGTAGGCGGCATTTCCGTTAATCGTAAGTTGAATAGTGTAACAAAGCATAATTTCGTTGGTCCAAGTTAGGACAACCCAAATAAAAATGAAGAGATTATCTGAATTAGAGCCCGGAACGATCGCCAGGATTCATTCTTTCGAAAAAAATGACCTGTTCCTGAAGCTGATGGAGATGGGATGTGTGCCCGGAGAGTTGATCAGAGTGGAACAGATAGCTCCTCTCGGGGATCCTATTTCTATCACTGTTGCCGGTTATAATCTCAGCCTTCGGCTGGATGAAGCAGACAACATTTTCATGGAGGAGAGTGGAAAATGACCGTAGGATTATACTTTGGCTCCTTTAATCCCATTCATCACGGCCATCTGATCATTGCTAATTATATCCTCGATCATACCGATCTCGACCAGATTTGGTTTGTTATCTCCCCTCAGAACCCGCTGAAGCCTTCTGCCTCTTTATTGAACGAATACCATCGACTTTTCCTCGTGCAGCTGGCGATTGAAGGAGAAAAGAACCTCAAGGCATCCGATATAGAATTCAAATTACCCAAGCCTTCTTATACGGTAGACACCCTGGCTTACTTACAGGAGAAATATCCTACGCATCAGTTTGCGATCATTATGGGCAGTGATAGCCTGCAAAATCTGCCGAAATGGAAGAACTATCAATGGTTGCTGCAGCACTACCCTATCTATGTCTATCAGCGTCCGGAGCATGAGACAATCCCCGTCTATCCGGAAGCCATGAGCATACAGGTTATGCATGCGCCGCTGTTACCGATCTCCTCGACGACCATTCGCCAACACATCAAAGAAGGAAAGTCCATCCGCTACCTGGTGCCAGATGCCGTCCGGGAAGAAATAGAAAAAAGCGGCTACTATCTACACTAACCCTTCCCGTGATTTCTTGGGTAACGACATGACCACCAGTTGGTAAGAGTCATCGATCATCTGCCGGAGGATCCGGCCGGGGATACTACCGTCAACGATCACCGTATTCCACATCTTCTTATTCATATGATAGCCCGGTTGGACGGCGGCGAATTGCTCCCTCCACTCTATAGCCTTTTCCGGATCGCATTTGACGTTGAACTGCAGCACGGGATTATCGAGACCGGACAATAGAAAGATCTTTCCCCTGACCTTAAAGACCAGGGTGGTTTCGCCGAAAGGAAAGCTTTCTTCTACCTCCTTTTTTGCGAGGCAGTAGTCACGGATAGTTTCTATATCCATTCAATAAGCTGTTTATATATAAAACAATACTATGATTTAGCTGGGTTACTGTAATCAAATACCAGGTTGCAGAACGCCTTTACACCTAGCTTGAAACCGCTCTCATCAATATAGAAATCAGCCGTATGGTGTGGGAAGGCCGTTTTGGGGTCCTGGCCCTTTTTCATTCCTCCAAGGAAAAAGAAAAAAGAAGGAACCTTTGCGCCGAAAAACGAAAAATCCTCCGACCCCGTCATGGCATCCATCCACAGCACGTTGCTATCGCCGGCAGTATGTTGGAGCGAAGGCAACATTTTCGTCACCAGGGCCGGGTCATTATAAGTGATCAGGGTTTTGTTATCTATCGTGATATCAGCCGTGGCGCCGGCACTCTCCGCGATTTTTGTAACGGTGCGCCGCATACGCTGATGGATCTCTGATTGCATGGCGGTATCCAGGGTGCGGATCGTACCTGTCATTTCCACTTCTTCAGGGATAATATTCGACCGGACGCCACCCTGCACGACACAGACGGAGATGACCGCCGCATCCTTGGTCAGTTCAGTCTGACGGCTGATGATCGTCTGCAGCCCTTCGATGATCTGGGCGGAGACGACGACAGGGTCGATACCGGCCCAGGGTTGTGAACCGTGTGAGCCCTTTCCGTGTACTTTGATCGTGAACCAGTCGGAAGCGGCCATGGCCCCTTCGCTGCGGTATTTTATTTTCCCTGCTTCCACGGATGACCAGATGTGCAGGCCGAAGACGACATCGACTTTGGGATTATCCAGCACGCCTTCTTTGATCATGAGGGCCGCACCGCCTTCCTCGCCATTGGGCGGACCTTCTTCTGCCGGTTGAAAGATGAATTTCACGGTGCCATGCAGCTGCTGTTTCATGCCCGCCAGGATTTCGGCGACGCTCATCATAATGGCGATATGGGAGTCATGGCCGCAGGCATGCATGACGCCGACCTCCTGGCCGTTAAAGGTGGTTTTGACTTTCGAAGCGAAAGGGACATGGGTACGCTCGATTAACGGCAGCGCATCCATATCGGCCCGCAGGCCGATCACCGGGCCAGGGTATGCGCCCCGCAGGATGCCGACTACGCCGGTCTTCCCTACCCCCTCGTGTACTTCCAATCCCAGCGATCGCAGGTGGTCGGCGATGATCTTGGAGGTGCGGAATTCCCGGTTGCCCAACTCCGGATGTTCATGAAAATCCCGGCGCCAGGCGATGGTTTTGGGTTCGATCTTATCGGCTGCCGCGCTGATGGTCGCGCGGATGTCGGTGTTCTGTCCTGTGGCGCTGACGGCTAGCAGCAGGAAAAGGCTAAATAATCCATTTTTTCTCATGTCGTAGTTTTGTCTTCTGAATTTACGTTAAAAACAGGTGCCGGCCGATTCCTTTTGCTCATGTTTTCAACAATCAATAATTTGCGGCCGGGTTGACAGTTCTATTCCGCCATATTGCATTCCTTAAGACCGTACTGCTGTATAGTCTTACCGCCTTTGGCGGTCCACAGGGACATTACGCCATGATGCTGAAGACGTTTGTCCAGAAACGAAAGGATGTGACGGAAGAGGAATTGCTGGAATACAACGCCTTCTGCCAGCTGCTGCCGGGGGCGTCTTCCACACAAACACTTACGCTGATCGGGTACAAACGAGGCGGGGTATTACTGGCCGTTATCACCATGCTGATCTGGACGCTGCCGGCCTGCATCCTGATGGGGCTCTTTTCTTTTTTCCCGACTACGAACACCGCGTTGTTCCGCTTTATCGCTCCCATGACGATCGGCTTCCTTGCTTTTGCGGCGCAAAAGGCCTTTAAGATCTCCATCCACAACACCATTACGCGGGTCATCCTGGTCGCCAGTACTATCTCTACCTTTCTCCTGTTCCAGTGGCCATGGGTCTTTCCCCTCCTGCTGGTGCTGGGCGGCTTCGTAACCAACCTCAGCGACCGGCGTATCCCGCAAAAGGAAATACTGCCGAAGAAAATTAAATGGGGGAACATCTGGCTCTTTGCGATCATTTTCCTGCTGGCGGGTGTGAGCAGCGAACTGGCGCGTAAAAATAACTGGCCCAACCGGCGGCCGCTGAACCTGTTTGAAAACACCTATCGTTTTGGAAGCCTTGTTTTTGGCGGGGGAAATGTACTGATCCCGATGATGTACGAACAGTTCGTGGCGCGGCCGCAATCACAAAAACTGATCCAGCGGAACCCGAACATCATCCGGTTGAACAAGGGCGATTTTTATTCCGGCGCCGGGATGGTACGGGCGATCCCCGGACCCGTCTTTTCTGTGGCCGCCTATATGGGTGGCATCGCTATGAAGGACAAGGGTACGGCATTGCAGATCCTGGGTTGTTTTATCGGGGCCACAGGCATTTTCCTGCCCAGCGCTTTGCTGGTACTCTTCTTTTATCCCATCTGGCATAACCTGAAAAAATATGCGATCGTCTACCGGGCGCTGGAAGGGATCAATGCCGTAGTCGTTGGGATTATCATTGCCTCCGCGCTATACATGATGAAGGATTTCTACTTGGTCAGTTGGACAGATATTGCGATCAACCTGGCGGTGATCGGGGCAACATGGGCTGCGCTGAGCCTGACGCGATTACCGTCGCCGGTCATTGTTCTCGCGTGGCTGTTAGCGGGCTGGCTGGTGCTGGTCTTCTAACGATTGCTCAGGGATTGGGATTGCCTTTGGGGGAAATTTGGATTTTCTGGCCGCCGGCGCTGCGACCGCCGTGATTACTGTGACCGCCTCTTCCTTCTGGCCCGCCGGAGCCACTGCGACCATGACCACCGGAATTTCCGCGACCGCCTGAACCACCATGGCCGCCGCCGTGACCACCTGAACCCCCGCGACCTGCGGAACCGCCGCTATGGCCGCCGCCGCCCGGGCCCCTTCCCCGATGACTTTTTCCACCCCTGCTGCCGGGATGATATTCGGGTGCGGGACCGAACTGCTCCGGTATTTCCGCCTTGGTAACGGGTTTACCCAACAGTTCTTCGATGATCCGGAATTTATTCTGTTCTTTTTCGCTGATGAAGGTGAATGCAATGCCGTCCGTTTCGGCCCTTGCCGTACGGCCGATCCGGTGGATATAGTCCTCGCCGTCATTGGGGACATCATAATTGATCACCATTTCTATATTGTCGATGTCGATGCCGCGGGAAAGGATATCCGTGGCCACGAGGATGGGAAGGCGCCTGCTCTTGAATTCCAGCAATACCTGTTCGCGGGAAGCCTGGTCCAGGTCCGAATGGATCTCGCTGACATTGAACTTCGACCTTTTCAGCTCCATGGTGAGCTGTTTGACATTATGTTTCTTCGAGCAGAAGACGAGGGTGCTCTTCAGGTTGCGCGATTTGAGCAGCCATTTCACGAGCGGTATCTTCTGGGCTTCGTAGACGACGAAGGCGTTCTGTTCAATACGGGCAGGAGGTTTGGAGATCGCGATATTGATCTCTACCGGCTCATGGAGGATCTTACGGGCCAGGTCGCGGATCTTTGTCGGCATCGTGGCCGAAAACAGCAGGTTCTGCCGTTTGGGCGGCATAAAAGAAATGATCTTCATGATATCATCATAGAAGCCCATGTCCAGCATACGGTCGGCCTCGTCGAGGATGAGGTATTGGAGCCCCTGGAGCTTGACATAGCCCATGTTGAGATGGGCGATCATCCGGCCGGGCGTACAAATGACTACATCGGCCCCCCGCGACAGGGCTTGCTTTTCGGTGGAAAAGTTGCTGCCATCACCGCCGCCATAAACGGCTATCGAACTGATATTCGTAAAATAAGACAGCCCTTCCATGTTCTGTGCGATCTGGACGGCCAGTTCCCGCGTGGGGACGATCACCAGTGCGTTGACGGTATCATCGGCACGGGAGTGCAGCAGCTTATTGATAATGGGCAACAGGAAGGCGGCCGTTTTACCGGTGCCGGTCTGCGCGGAGGCAATAATATCTTGTCCGTTTAATATGAGTGGGATGACCTGCTCTTGTACGGGTGTGGCGTTTTCGTATCCTGATGCGGCAATGCCTTCGAGAAGGCTTTCATCCAGGCCAAATTCTTTAAAAGTCAAATTTCTACTTTTTTTCGCCTTAAAGTTCGGTCTTTTCAGCCGAATAAGTTCAGAAGAGTCCGTTTTTGGTAAAATAAACCCCACGGAACTTTAGTAACTTCCGCCCGGAATTGTGCGGGCGATGGCCCTCGGGAGGCGGGAATTGGAATAAAGCTTGCTTGCCATACTGACTTGTAATCATTGGAGAATGACACCTATCATGACGGCAGAACATCAACGACTTGCAGTTAACGCTGCAAAAAAAATACCTTTGGAACAGTGGGGACCGTATCTGAGCGAAAGGCAATGGGGCACAGTGAGAGAGGATTATAGCGCCTATGGCGATGCCTGGCATTATTTTCCTTATGACCAGGCCCATTGCAGGACCTATCGCTGGGGCGAAGACGGGCTCGGCGGGATCTCGGACTTCTTTCAGAACCTCTGTTTCTCGGTGGCCCTGTGGAACGGCAAAGACCCTATCCTGAAAGAGCGGTTGTTCGGATTGGGCAATAAGGAAGGTAATCACGGCGAGGATGTGAAGGAACTGTACTACTACATGGACAACCTGCCGACCCATTACTATATGGAATACCTGTACAAGTATCCGCAACAGGAATTTCCTTACAAGCAATTACTGGAAGAGAACCGTAAGCGTTCTCGGGAAGAGCCGGAGTACGAGATCCTGGACACCGGCGTCTTTGACAATAACGAGTATTTCGACGTAACGATCTGCTATGCGAAACAGAATGCGAGGGATATCTTCATCCGCGTCGACATCCGTAACCGGCATAACAAGAAGGCAGACATCACCGTTCTCCCGACGTTGTGGTTTTATAATCGGTGGACCTATGACGGGCAGGAGAAAAAACCGGTGATCGCCAGCCGGGATAAGAGTTCTGTGAGGGCGACGCATAGCCGGTTGGGCTCTTATTATTTATATTTTCAGCAACCGCAGTACAGCCTTTTTACGGAGAACGAGACGAACCTGGAAAAAGTCTCCGGCACGCCGAATAAGACGCCGTTTGTCAAAGACGCGTTCCATGACGCCATCATCCACAAAAAAAATCTCGATCTGCTGCGGCAGAAAAAGACAGGCACTAAGTTTTCTCCCGTCTACCAATATACGATCGGCCCTGGCGAAACGAAATCCATCTACTTGAGGCTGAGCAACAAGATCGTGGAGAATCCCTTCGGGGGTGATCCGGCGGGGCTGTTCGCCAGCCGGAAGGAAGAGGCCGACGCTTTTTACCATTCCGTCCTGCCGGAGGGGATCAGCCCTGAGATGGCGACGGTCCAACGCCAGGCGCTGGCCGGGCTGTTGTGGAGTAAACAATATTATCATTTCGACGTGGAACGCTGGCTGACGACCAGCGATGGGATTACGCCTGTCAATGCAGGCAAGCTCAATGGAAGAAATCACGACTGGAAACACCTCAAGAACCAGGATATCATCGCGATGCCGGACAAATGGGAATACCCATGGTACGCGGCCTGGGACCTGGCCTTTCAAAGCATATCCATGGCCCTGGTGGACCCGGTATTTGCCAAACACCAACTGCTGCTGATCATGCGCGAATGGTATATGAAGCCGGATGGGCAGATACCCGCCTATGAATGGAACTTCAGCGATGTGAACCCGCCGGTGCAGGCCTGGGCAGCGCTGATGGTCTACCGGTTAGAAAAAGACCGGACCGGGAAAGGCGATATCTCCTTTTTGAAGCGGATCTTCCAGAAGCTGCTGATCAATTTCACCTGGTGGATCAACCGGAAGGACGCCAACGGGAATAATATGTTCGAAGGAGGGTTTCTCGGGCTGGACAATATCGGGGTCTTCAACCGCAGCCACCAGCTGGGCGGAGATATGCAGCTCGAACAGGCTGATGGCACCAGCTGGATGGGGATGTATGCCCTGAACATGATGGATATGGCGCTGGAGATTGCGATGAAGGATGACACATTCGAGGATACTGCCACCAAATTTTTCGAACATTTCGTGCTGATCGCGGAAGCCCTGAACGAACAGGGGATGTGGAATGAAGAGGACCATTTCTTTTATGATACATTGTCCATCGCGGGATCGCCGGTCCAGCTGCGCATCCAGTCCATTGTAGGATTGACGACCCTCTTCGCCGTCTCGATCATTGAAAAGAATACCCTGCATAAACTGGCGGACTTCAAAAAGCGGATGACGTGGTTCGAGAACTACCGGCTGAAAAATAACCGGTACTGGCCGAATGAAGAGCACAGTGACGGCGAGCAGGTGCTGTTGTCGCTGGTGCCGCAGAAAAGGTTGATCTTTTTACTGGCGCGGCTGCTCAATGAGGCGGAATTCCTTGCACCCTGCGGGATCAGGGCACTGTCCAAACACCACGAGAAGCATCCGTATAATATCAATATCGGGGGTATCGATTATCATATTAAATATGATCCGGGCGACTCGACCTCTGATTTTTTCGGCGGCAATTCCAACTGGCGCGGGCCGGTGTGGATACCGATCAACTATCTCATCATCCAGTCGATCCGCCAGTTCGGAAAGTTTTATGGCGACGGGCTGCTGGTGGAATATCCGGCAGGTTCCGGGGAACAGCTGACGCTCGAACAGGTTGCAGACCGATTGACAGAGCGGGTGATCAGCCTGTTCAAAAAAGACGAGACCGGGGCGCGGCCATTGCACGGAAAATACAACTGGTTCTATCAGCGGCCGGGAAATGAAGACTTACTGTTGTTTTATGAATATTTCCATGGAGACACCAGTCATGGGCTGGGCGCCAGCCATCAGACCGGCTGGACCTCACTGGTGGCGGAGCTGATCAATGAAATTTCAGCCCGGACGGCGGGGCCGGCGGAAAAGGGAAAATAACCCAAAACGGGAATCCATTCCGCCGAATGGAATTCGCGTCTAAAGTGGGAGGATAAAGTTCATTCATTTTCAAAGGATTGGAGTATGGCATGACTTGGGTAATTACCTTGTCATGAAACGCAGTATTATAATCCTCCCTTTGATAGCCACGATCCTGATGAACTCGTCTGTTATCGCCCAGACAACCTATACGCTTCCAACCGCCGCCACGACGCAATGGTCAGCAGTATTACCCGGCACCTGTTACGAGTGTACTATTACGATCCCGTCGGGATCTACGCTGGCCGTCAATGAATCGGCCACCTGTCAGAACTGTACTTTTTCCGGCGGCACCTTGTCGATCAGCAACGAGACGCTGAATATCCAATATGCCGGCAGCAGCCCCATTACCACTTTTTTTAACGGAACGACCGTACTGGTCAGCGGCAGCAGCCAGGTAACCGTGAATGCACCGCTGTCACTGACGAATGCCAGCTTTACCTTCAGCAATACGTCGTCGATGACGACCAGTTATAATGTCAGCCTTTCGGCCAGCAAAATATACCTGGACGATAACTCGTCGATGACGACCAACGGCCCATCCACTACAACGATCGACTTGTCGAATACGAGCAAGATCGTCATTGGCAACGGGTCCACCACCACTAAGGCCATTTTTACGGTCAGCGGGCCTACCCTCAACCTCTATGATAATTCTACCGTTGCCCTGGCGAATCAGAATAGTGTGTATTATAACTGGGCTAATTATAACTATGCCTCCACGGCCGCTGCCGCTGGCAAATCTTATTCGAGTTCCGGCGTAGCCATCAATTGTGGCAGCGGGTATACGCATAGCTGTTCGAATCCTGCGGTGTATGGCCCTGCCACGCTGAGCGCCACAGGCGTGGCAGCGAGCGTTACCCTGCCGATCGTACTCACCGGTTTTTCGGCGGTGCTGAACAATGACCATGGGGTGACCCTCGATTGGAATACACAGGAGGAAGTGAACTTCAGCCATTTCATCATCGAACGCAGCGCCGACGGCGAGACATGGGTCGGGATCGGCACCGTTGAGGCAAAAGGTAACAGCGAGGTAGAAACGGCCTATACCTATGTGGATGAGCAGCCCTTATCCGGAAACAATTTCTACCGGCTGACAGAGGTCAACCTGGATAACAGCTATGTCTATTCACAGGTGGTGGTAGTGCGGACGACAACTATTGCGAAGCTCAGCCTGTTCCCTAACCCGGCCACGAATTATATCAATATTTCTCTCGGCGGGAATTCCAATTCGGTGGTGACGGTTCTGTTGACCAGCGCCTCCGGTCAACGCCTTGCCGAAAAACAAGCCACAGGCGGCGCCGGGACCATAGTAACTTTTCCCGTTCAGAACTTAGCCGCCGGGATGTATATCCTCACCGTGATCACCGCGGATGGTTCCAGGGAAAGCAGTCCTGTGCTGGTCAGCCGTTCTTAGTCGTTCTTAATTGAGATTAAACCGGATGCTGAGACCTGTACTGAGAGAGAACCCGTGTTCGCTGACCTTTTGCTGATCGCTGGGCTTTTTCAACTTCTTGAAATCATCATCTCTGCCGTGCACATCGCTGTAATAGCCGAGCCGCCATTGGGAATTGACGTCGATATCGTACCCCAGGCCACCGAAGATGCCGATCTGGACGAAGCCGATGTGAACCGGGTACCAGACGACCCTTGCGGCGGGTTCCATGTAGAGACCGCTCCGGCGCAATGCGAGGGAAGAGACATCGTATTGTGTCGCCAGCTGTTCATAGGCGGTGGGCAGTTGACCGTTCAGCGTAATGATGTCGGCGTGATATCCTATTGCGCCGCCGACCAATACCAGCAAGCTCCGCGTCTTGACCACGGCGGCATAGGCGCCGGCTGACAAGGTAAAAGAGGTCAGGTCATTACCTGACGTAATGGTGGATAGCCGGACGGCATACATCACCCTCGAATCGGCGGGAATGGCGGCGAGCTCGAAGTTCAGGCTGGTGGGGACGTGGGGTTCGGTAGGATACCCATATTCTTTCAGCCAGTGGTTGATATGGGGGTCGCTGGCATGGGTGAAACTCAGGCTGCTGTTGACGAATAGGGAAAAAGTAGTGTCGCCGGGGGTTTGAGAATAAACAGACCCGCTGGCGGCTAGCAGAATGACCAGCATAAACCCTTTCAGCTTCATGCCTTAAAAGTAGAGAAAATCGCACTGCATGCGGCTTCATTAACAATATAAAAACGCTTACGAAGCCTTCTGCGCGAGATGACCGATCCCGTCTCGCCACAAGGCCATCCCTATTCACTTGATTGCTAAATCATTAGTTCCCTCTTTTCTTTCAGTTCCTTTTTAGTCATATTAAAGAGGATGCTATGCCGGTTACTCACCCGTTGAACGAGGTGAACATGGGCGATAAAATTCTCGACGATCTGGATCTTATCGCTGGGTGTGACGACCAGCAGCTGGAGGTGCAGTTGTTTGCATAGCTCCATGAGATAGGTAGCTTTTTCCTCGTCCTGGTTACTGAAGCTCTCATCCACTGCGATAAAACGAAAGCTTTTCGGGTTCAGGCCTTCCCGGGTGATGCCGAACTGGTAGGCGATGGCGCTGCAAAGGATGGTATAGGTCAACTGGGCCTTTTCGCCGCCGGAGAGCTGCCCCATCTGCCGGTAGGTTTTTTTAAGCTCGTGGGTCTGCCTGAATTTTTCGTCGGCCCAGAACTCGAACCAGTTGCGCACGTCGAGGACGCGGGCACGATAGGACTCGCTCTCATCCAGGGTATCGATGAACGATTGTACGTGCTGGTTGAAATGCCGGGCCTTGTCTTCAAAGCTGCTTTGCTGCCAGTCCGCCGCCTGAGGAAGAGCGTTCAGCAAACGGTGCCTGAACTCCCGGATAGCAGTATCTGAGACCGCGCGACAGCTCAGCTGGATGTAAGTGTCGGGCAGCCTGTTGAAGTTAATGCCGCTCAACGCCTGGTTGAGACTGGCGATACTGTTTTTTATCTTCCGCTCCCAGCTTTCGAGCTCTTCATTCAACACCCCCATTTTGATGACGGCGGTATCGTGCAGCAACCGCTCGAAATCCTTTTTATATTTCGGCAGGTTCTCTGTCTGCAGCTTCTCCAGCCATTCCAGGTATTCGCCGGCGAACTCACGCTCGGCAGGTAGCTGTTGGATATCTGCCGCCCAGTCGGTGTAGCGTTGCAGGATCTCCATGGAGGGGCTCTTGATCCTGGTAATGGCACGATCCAGCTCACGCCCTTCTTTTTGGGCATCCTCTTCGAATTGTTTGGCCGCGGCCTCCGAAATCTCCATCAGCCGGCTGAAAAGAGACTCGATATTGTCGAGGGTAAGCGTGTCTGCGGTAAGCTCTGCCCCTTTCTTTTGCTGAAATTGCAGCAGCATGTCTTTATCCGCCTCTTCGAGGTCTTTGACAAACACGATGAGGTGGTCACGCTCGCTTTCTTTCTGTCGGAGCCCGAATTCGATATGGTGAGCCTGTTTTTCCTGTTCCGCTTTTTCATTTTCACTGCCGGCCAGGTGATTTCGGAGCTCTTCCAGCTGCTGTGTCAAAGCCTTCAGTTGGTCGCTGCCTTTTTTCAATTTGGCAGCCTGTTGTTCCAAATGGTGGATGGCCTGGCGGATGGCCGGGACATCGATGCTGCCGAAGCCGGGGTGGACGAGGATATTCCTGACGGCAAAGACCTGCTCCTGCAGCCGGGTGTTTCGCCGTTCGGCCCTTTCCAGGGCTTCCGTAGCCTGTTCCTGTTCATTCAGCAGCTGTGACCGGCGGAGTTGCAGCGCGGCCTTCTTTTTTTCATTGTTCCATCCCATCACATACCGGCTGGGGTCATTGTTTTCCGGCCGGTCGTCTTTTTCGTGCCGGTCCCTGCTCTTGACGAGCCCCTGCACGGTGATGGCTTTATCATAGCGTTCCATCAGCCGTTCGTTGTCCACGCAACTGAAATTAAACTGTTGGATAAGCTGCTGGCTAACCCAGCTGCTGAGGGGGTGTTCATCGAGGAACTCCATCTTGTGCCAGACGGTACCCGGATCGGCAAATTGGGCAAGAGCAGTATCCTTGACGAGGTTATAGACGAGCCGGGCCTTCAGGTTGGTCTGGTTGACATAGCGGTTGACTTTTTTATACTGTTTATCCGGCACCAGCATTCTCATGGCAAAGGGTCTCAACAGCTTTTCCAGGGCTGGCTGCCAGTCCAGCTCATCGGCCCTGACCTGCATCAGTTCGCCGGCGAAAGGCAGTTCCTGCTCTTCGAGCTTTAACGCAAGACAGAGGTCGCGGCGCAGCCGGATCAGATGGGCAGGGATATTATTCCTGCTTTGTAGCAGGACGTTGAGCTCGCTCTCGAGGAGCTCTTTTTCCCTTGCCGTCTTTTTTTGCCTGTCCTGTGCGGCGTAGCGGTCTTCGTCATTATTGCGAATTTCCGTGGCCAGCTTTTTGTCCGACCGTGCGGCCTCTTTTTTGATCCGCAGGTAAGTCACTTCGTCGGCGGGACTGGTCTCTTCCAGGTGGATATTCGAGCACCAGCCGACGAACTTTTTCAGTTCCTGTTCTGTGGTCTTCGCCTGGGCCCCGAGTTGTTCGATTTCTTTTTGCAGTTGCTGCAGCCGCTGTCCCGCCTTGTTTTGTTCCAGCTGATTCAGGATTTGCCGTTCTTCTTCGCGCTGTCCCGCTATCTTTTGCGCGGCCTGTTCTGTTCCGCTGTGCAGTGCCGCCAGCTCTTTTTCCTTTTGCCGGATGTCTTCATCGAGGAGATGATATTTGGTATAGTTCTTCCAGATCCTGGCTGTGGTCAATTCGGTGCGGGCCTCACTGCCTTTGGCCGAGAGCGCTGCAAATGCGTGAACATGTTGCTGCAGCGGCACGAGCAGCCGGATCTGGGCCTCGGTCTTTTCGATATTCCGCTGGGCGTCGGTGAGTGTGGACAGATGCCGCTTAAGCTCCTGGAACTCGTGTTCCATGTTCCGTGGCTCCAGCATATTGGTGCGGATGAATTCGTTGAGGTCACCCAGCACCTTGATCCCCATCGTCTGGTTAAAAAGGCTGAGCGCTTGCATGCTCTGCATACCTAATACTTCCACCAGTCTTTGCGCATAGCGGCTGGCGGCATCGAACCATTCGACCTGTTTGCGGCTGCCTTTGTTGTATTGCTGATCTATGCGCCTGCGCCAGTTGCCGCCGAGGTCGAAGGGCTTGAAATCGTCCTCGATGTGCAGCGGCTTATGGGCGATGGCGAAGATGCGGCGCATGTCATTCCCACTGAACCACCGGACCTGGAAAAGCGTCACGGCCTGATCTGTTTCATTGGAGAAATGCGCCAGCAGGATGCTGTAGGCCTGGTCTTTGTTTTCCCGGAGATAGAGCGTCTTGTTGGATTGCCCGTTTTCGCTGTGGACATCGCCATAACCGCCCATGACATACGTCTCTTCGGTACGGTCGCCTTTTTTTTCACTGCCGGAAGACTGGTTGTAGAACCGGTGTTTCTTCTCGGGGACCATCAGGGTGAGGAGGGCATCGACAAAAGTGGTCTTACCACTTCCATTGGCCCCGGTCAGGAGCGAAGTTTCCCCGCCCGGAGTAATTTTCCATACGTTTTCGTCGAAGGTGCCCCAGTTGAAGACTTCCATGTACTGTAACCGGAAGCCTGATTTGTTTTCGTCGGTACTAAATACGCCCAGCTGCATGTTCTGCCAGTTGTTGTTTGAAATTTTCCAATGCTTCGTTATTCACGCGTGCCTTGATGATCTTTTTGACACGGAATTTTTCTTCATCTGCGAGGTCGTGCGATTCGACTTTTTCCAGGAAGTCGAGTTCAGCCGCCCGGTCGATGAGGCGGTCCAGCTCACGGATGAATTTTACCCGGCTGGGATTTTCTTTAAAGAACAGTTCAGCATATTCTTTGATCTCCCGCCGGCGTTTGATCAACTCGCGGTTTCCAGCCTCCCCTACTTCGAATTCGGCCATCATATCGCGCAGGAGTACCAGCAGGATACTTTCTTCATAGCCGAGGGGTGAGCGTCGCACCCAGCCCGCGACATTTTCTTCTTCGTCGAGCCGCATCTGTTCGAGATAGGCATACCCGTCATCTTTCTCCAGCACCAGGATCAGTCCAAGGTTTTGGAGGAGGCGGGTCAGTTCGGCCTGGTATTGCAGCAGCTGGTCCCAGACCGATTTGTCGAGATATTCCACCGGCCCTTTGAGCAGCCGGATGAGGACGGGGGTGAAGGGATAGATGGCAGTTTTATCGTTGGTCATGCATTAATTTTTTCTGGCGAAAAGCAGATAAGGGATTTCCAGGTAATTAGTCTTTTCGGCATCCAGCGGGATCAGTTCGGTAATTTCCTGCATATACTGCACCTGGCTGGCCTTTTCCCGCAGGAAGCTGAAATAGCTGATGACTTCAGCGACGCCGTTGTCGAGGCCTTTCTCCGTGATGACTTCGAGAAGAGTGGCGGTCTTTTTGTGTTCGAGCACCTGTTCTACTTTCTGCCAGAGCTTTTTCTTGTCGATGTGAGCCGTATTAAGGAGGCGGCTGAACCTTATCATGTCTTCGATCTTTTCGCGGGCGTTGACCGGCTGTTTGACCACCGTGGCGCCTTGTCTTTCGGACAGGGTCAGCTTACGTTCCATATTCATCCGGACAGGAGCGGGTGTCTGCAATACCAGTCCGCAGGGCGGCGCCTCTTCCTCCATGAAACGAAAGACGAGTTCTTTGATTTGCCCGATTTGCTGGCGCAGGCGGCGGTGTCGGGCGATCTCTTTTTCGGTGATGATGCGGCTGAGCTTTTCCGCCATCCTGTCGTTGGCTTCGTAGACATTCCGGCCTTGTTGCAGCAGCAGCGATTTGATATGCTGAACAAATTCTCCGTCGCCGCCGATATCCCTGTCCTGCAGCAACAACAGCAGCTGATCTGTCAGTTCGCGCCATTCTTCCTGGCCGGCACGTGAGATAAGGAAGTCCCAGAAAGCATAGAAGCTTTTTCCCTGGTCGCTCTTTCGAAGCGCATCATAGGCCTCGAAGGCATAACCTACGATCGCGCCTTTATTGATTTCTGCCCTGGTATGTTGTTCGACGATATGCCGGTGGATATGTTTGAAATTGTCCTCCACTTCCCTGAAATCGCTCAGCAGTTCATGACTAAGCCGCGTGAACCATTCCAGTCTTTCCCGCAATTGAGCGTTGGTATAGATTTCCGGCTGGATGCCCATTTCGATCTTTTTGATCTCTTTGTCTATTTCAGCCTTGCGGTTCTTCAATTCTTCCACGCGTTTGGCCGCATCGTCTTCGGTATATTCCACCATTTCGCGGAGGGTTTGGAACAGGAAGCGAAAGCGGCTTTCCGTGCCGACGAACTGCCGTTTTTCCAGGCTTTGCAACCATTGGAATAATTTCTCGGAGTGGGCGCTCAGCTGATAGCGGGTGACGGCGTCGCTGTCGGGGAAATCCTGCAGGAGGCGTTTTTGGACCCAGTTAAGAAGATATTTACGGGCGCGGCTCTCTTCATCTTCGCCGAATTCGATGCGGGCCTCTTCCAGGTCTTCCGTTCCTTCGGTGTGATGGCGCAGTTCTTCGGCCAGCAGCCCGATGAGGGCCGGTTCCGGCACGGAGATGATATTTTCCGTTTTGAAGGCTTTGAAAAGAAAAGGGATGACCCAAGGCGCATTTCGCATGCGAATGGCTTGTACGGACGGGCTGGTTTCAACTAAATAGGATATATCCGATTGCGGCATCAGCACTTATTCATTAAGGGGCTGAAATTAGAAAAATAATCGGATTGTAGGGAAGAAAGTTATTGAGAATTTATTGAGATTCTTTGCTGCTGAATAAGGGGATCATCCGGGCCACTTTCTTGTGGCCGAGGGGGATCTCGACATTGAGTGTCACGTTGATGTCGAGTATTTCTGCGATCAGCAGCAGATCATCCAGGGAAGGAGAGATGAGTCCTTCCAGGATCTTTTTAATTTCCGTGTAGGAGCGGTTGGTCTTTTTTACGATGTCGTCGATGGATAGGTTTTTTTCCCGGGCAATGGTAAATAGGTATTTACAAAAGACCATGCGCATTCTTTTAATCCTTTCCATAACATGCGAATTGAGGTTAAGAATAGAATAGGAATAAGACAATTTGCATGCCAGTTGCGGACGGCATTTTAACCATCCATTAGGATTCGCTGATAACGATTGAATAACCAGGGTATAACGATCGGATAACCGAAAGGTTAAAGATGTCAGTGTATTTTTATTATGGCCGTTAACCTCGCTACACCGTTATGAAAAAGACCACCTGCATTCAGCTTGTGCTGATCACTGCTGCGCTTGCATCTTGCAACCGGTATTTTAACCAACCGGACCCGCCTGCCCCCGACAGCACCAATTCCTGCCCTTTGGCGCCTGATAATCTTCCGCCCGACTACTACACATGGTACTATGGCTTTCAGCCATACGGGATGTATTATGATGATCCGTATTACGTAATCATCCGTCATGGCTTCGGGAGAAGCGGTCATTCGGGCCATTCTTGACCGGAAAATGTGATGCCCGCTTCTTTTTTCGAAGTTTTTTTCGTTTTTTAGTTGGATGATAGAATATCGTATATCCACAAGAGACAAAATACTGCAGTTGGTCTTTGCGGCGGCTTTTTCCATTGGCGGCATCGCTCTTTTTGCTGCCGGGTTTCATGGCAACGGATCGGCTGTACCAGCAGCCGTTCTCGGAATTTTCCCTATCCTGGTCGGAATCTTTTTTTATCTTGAAACCACGCGGCTGCGCGTAACGATCGATGAGCAGTCGATGACGGTGACGCATGCCTTCAGCAGCCGCAGCATTTTGCTGGACGAGATCGCCGGGTTCCGTCGCGGAGAAAAAAATGCGATCCTGCTGGACCTCAAGAGCGGGGAGAAACCGCTGCAGCTGCCTGGTACGCTGGAGCGCCGGAAAGAGTTACTGGAATGGCTGCGGGAGCGATATACAGATATAGATGGCGAGCGGCTGAAGGAAGTGACAGAGGCCGTATTGGGAGACGAAAATCTCGGGCTCACCCCGGAGATCCGGGTGCGTCGGTTGAATAGCGCCCGGCGGCTTATGGTGTATGGATCTCTCATCGTCCCATTTTTTATTATCGTGATATTTGTCGCTCCCAGGTACTCTATGACTGCGCTCATTTTATTGCTGGCCCTTCCCTGGATTGCGATCGGGCTGACCTGGTATTTTAAAGGCATTCTCCGGTTATACATTTCGAAGAGTAAGCCGTATCCTTCCTTGTTCTTCGTGGTACTGATTGCTGAGTTGATGTCGTTCTTCATCATCATGAAGACCTATGATATCTACGACTATGGCAGAACGTTTTGGGTTTCCCTGTTGTCCTTATCGGTAGTGGTGCTGCTGGTCTGGGCTGTTGCCTGCAGGGCTGCGATAGCCGGCGAGCAGAACCGGCCAGCGGTATTGTTATGTCTGTTTTTAGTTGCCGCCGCGCATAGCTATGGCCTGCTGATCTTTTCGAATTGCCATTATGATCAATCCACACCGCAGATTTCCCGGGTAGAAGTATCCTCGAAGCGTATAAGCCATGGCAAGTCCATCTCTTATCTTCTCGAACTTTCGCCCTGGGGGCGGTTTACGGACGGAAAAGAGGTGCAGGTATCGTCTTCGTTTTTTCGTTCCGTCGACCGGGGCGATTCGGTCAGTGTCCACCTCAAGGCCGGGAAATGGGGTATTCCGTGGTATGAGGTGAGGAAGGATTGAATTACCAGCATTTCACGAGGAACTGATCCCCGCCATCTTCATACAACACCTCCATTTGCCAGCCTTCAGCCGCGGTGATCCCGGCCAGCGTTTTGCGGTCGATGAACAACCAGTGGAAAGGGTCCGATAGCTGTCGCCGGTATTCATACCGGTAAAGGAGTTCACCATAATAGCCCGGAGGCGGTGGTGGGGTTCTACCGTAGAGGTAGGCGATGTCGGAAGAGTCGAAGATAAGGTGGCCGCCGGGGCGCAACAGCGCCCGTGATGCCCGGAGGAAATCGCGCAACCCCGCAAGCGTTCCGGTCAGCCCGATACCATTCATCATCAGCAAGAGCGTATCGTATTTTTTGCGGGCCGACAACCGGAAGATATCCTCGCAAAGTACTTTTTTGACGCCCCGCGCTTTTATCACTTCTGACGCCAGCGGGGAGATCTCGAGCGCCGTCACGTCCTGGCCCAGCTGCTGCAAAGCGAGGGCATGGCTGCCTGCTCCGGCGCCGATATCCAGGATCTTGCCGCGGCATTGCTGCAGGGCGACCCATTCCAGCTCCGGCATCTCTTCCATCGAACGGAAATAGATCTTCACCGGCATTTCTTCGCGGGGGTGTATCCGTTTGTCACCAGGCCAGCCGAACGTTGACGAGGTGTGGACCCATAGCTTGTCGCGACGTGGGGTCGCGGAATAATAATCCGAAATAGCCTGTCCCAGGACGTCTTTCATGTTAGTCTGCCGGTTTGATGCTCATCCCGGTCAGCCCGGCGCGGCGTTGCAGATCACCAATAGGCACATCGATCTCGCGGCCGATGGGCCGCCCGTCCCGGTAAGTAATGACTTTGAGCCAGGCCGCCTCTTTAGGTATGGACAGCGTCGAAGTGTATTTGGGATAGAAATTATCCGGGTTGGAATTATCGAAGCTATAATAGATATCCAATCCCGCTACTTCCGTCGACAGATCCACGGTGATAGAATCGAAGGCCTTGACATCTTTTTTGGGCGTAATGATGACATCGAACATCGAACGTGCGTAGTTGACCTGTTCGGCGTCCATGCGGCCGAAATGGGCTTCTGTCCGTCGGGCAAAGCTATTCCAGTCCTTCTTCTCTTTCGGTGACCAGAAGTCTTCGGCGACGGCCATGCCGCGGGGCCAGAGCATATATTGCCGGTGGCGGACATTATAGATCTGTTCGGTCCAAAGGGTAGCCTGACCGCCGATGATCAGCTTGGGGTCTACGCTGTCGGGTACCGGTTCGTAGGAATATACTGTCGACAAACGGAGGCTGGCATACACCGGCGACTCTATGGCAGCGTCGCCCTGCATATAATCCAGGTAAACGAAAGTGGTGGGGCTCATGACGACCTGGTGGCCCAGCTTAGCAGCAGCGATGCCTCCGGTCACGCCGCGCCAGCTCATGACGGCGGCATTGGGGGCGAGTCCGCCTTCCAGGATCTCATCCCAGCCGATGACCTTCTTTCCTTTGGATTCCACGATCTTCTCTACTCTTTTTTCAAAATAGCTCTGAACTTCCTCCATCGTCTTCAGTCCCTGTTGCTGCATCAGCTGTTTGACGGCATCGCTTTTTTCCCAGAAATTCTTGGCGCACTCGTCGCCGCCTACATGGATATAAGGGAAGGGGAAGAGAGCGGCCAGTTCCGTAAAGACGGAATCCAGGAAGGGATAGATTCGTTCATTGGCAGGACAGAGGGTATTGTCGATCAGCGCAGTGAAGCCGCCCTTATGCCAGTCCATGATCTTCTCTCCCGAGCGCACGCGATAGTTTTCCGATCCTTCCGTGCAGGAGAGTTGAGGATAGGAGGCGACAGCCGCCAGGCTATGGCCGGGGACGTCTACTTCCGGGAGGATGTCGACGAAGCGGTCTTTCGCATATTGGACGATTTCCCGGATGTCGTCCTGGGTATAATAGCCGCCGTAATCTTTGGGTTCGTCGGGGGCAGGCGCGTCGAAAGTGCCGAAAGTACCGGTCCGGCGTACGTTCCAGGCTCCTATCGTGGTGAGTTTGGGCAGGCTTTTGATCTCGATCCGCCATCCTTCATCATCGGTGAGGTGGAGATGCAGTAAGTTAAATTTGTATTGAACCATCTCATCGATGAAACCCTTCACCTCCTGTTTGGTAGAGAAATGGCGGGCGACATCCAGCATGATACCCCGCCAGCTGAAGCGGGGGTAATCGGTGATGGTCACGCAGGGAGCTTTCCAGCTGACCTTTTTCACGGGGACAGAGCTTCCTATTTCTTTGGGCAGCAGCTGGTACAGGGTCTGGATGCCATAGAAGATGCCGGCGGGCTGATTGGCCCGGATCACTACTGTCCGTGATGTGACGGTAAGGGTATAACCTTCCTTGCCCAGTTTATCGTCAGCGGATGGGTTGAGGATCAGGCGAATCGTAGCAGCCGGGCTGGGCTGGCTGGTAATGGTGACCGAATAACCCGTAGGCCGGGACAGACGAGTCTTCAGTTCCTGTAAGGTATGAGCCAGGGGCTTTTGATCGCGGGCTTCTATAATAATAGAGGCAGGCAGCACGAAATGGCCGCCGGTCAGCTGTTCGCTGACGGGTTGCGGGATGATCGCAAGCGATGTATCCTGAGAAAAGGCAAAAACAGAGGCAAGGACGGACAATAATAGGAAGGTGAACTTTCTCATAGCGTTTTGTCGAACTTATTTAAGTGTGTGATAATGATCTCTTAGGGAAGGTAGTTTTTCCTGCAATATTGTAATGACCATTCCTAAAATATTTCCAGTATCCTGACATTTGTACCCTGAAAAAGGATATGATCACCCGGCTTTTTGTCTTGCAAAACTTTAGCAAGAGGGGCTTGCGGTGAAAGAAAGAGGATGGTTTGTCCTTCATGCTGTTGGCGGCCCATTCCGGCGGCGATAAAGAAGGCGATGCCTTCCGCCTGTATAAAGGTGCCGGGGCCTGCGGCGGGATAGAGCATATCGGTTTGGACGGAATGGAGGGCGGCTAGTTCTTTCATCGATTCTGCCAGCTGGCGGGCGTGCATATCCTTTTGCAGGTGTCCCATGGCACGGCCGGTCTCATATTTATCGCCGGCGGAGCTTTTTTCCTCCTGGTTGGCAGCCTGCTGCGCCTGGTCGATGGCTTCGCGGCTGGCGGTGATGCGTTGACCGATCGTGTCGAGCGCCCATCGCTTGAGTCGTTGCTTAAAGGCTATTTTGTCCGCGTGATCCATTACAGGGCGACTTTCATGACGACTTTTTTCACCAGCGCCGGCTGATGGACAAAGACTTCGGGTTGATGGATATCGGAAGGGAAAAAAATAATGAACTGACCGGCAGGCAGCGTCAGATAATTGAGGTCTTCTTCCGCCAGGGAATAGAACGCCACGTCTCTCTCCGGGTCATAAGGGATACCGGCGGTCCGGTCCGCGAGCGGAGTATAGCCAAATTTTTCTGCGCCGGTGATGACGATCTGGATGTCTGCATAATCCCGGTGGCTTTCCGGATCGCATTCGGCGAGGGGTTTTGTGGTGTATTCATTGACAATCGCGAAGATGTTATCGCCGTCGACAGGGTATTTGCCTGTTTCCAGGCGGGAGAAATCGGTGTGAAGAACGTATTGAATGGCTTTTTCGAAGTTTGGACTGATGATCCTATACCAATGAAGCTGATCTAGTGTCGAGGTAATCATACTGATGGGAAATTATAAAATAAATCTTACATTTTGAGTAACCTTTTTGTTTCGGGGAAGTTTCCATTACACTATTGAATAAAGAATAACCAAACTACTTGAACCCGCTATCGGATAATGCGCTCATGCTAAAGGTGAAGTCCGGAGACCTGGATAAGATGGCGTTGCTGTTTCATCGGTATCATCGGCCCTTGTACGGATTTCTGTACCATATGACAGGCCTGCGGGAATCTGCGGAAGATATGGTTCAGACCGTTTTTTACCGGATGCTGAAGTCGAGGCATACGTTCACGGGCGATGGCGAGTTCAAAACGTGGATGTACCATATAGCGCGCAACGTATTGAGCGATCATTACAGAAGCGGCAAGCGGGAGGCCACTACTTTTGATATAGCCGGTCTGGAAGAAAGGATCAGCGGGGATACGCAGCTTTTTGAGCTGGTCGAGAAAAGGATGGCGGTACAGATCCTGCAAAAGGCCGTGGCAGCGCTGAGTCCTGAAAGCCGGGAAATACTGGTGCTCAGCAGGTTTCAGGAATTAAAAGGGGCTGAGATTGCCGAGATACTGAATATCAGCGTAGGAGCGGTGAAAGTACGGATACACCGGGCGATCAGCCAGTTGAAAACCTTGTATTTGGAGTTGGAAATCGAATAATATGCAATGTCAAAAACATAAAGAGCTGTTGGAGCGCTGGTGGAGTGACCAGTTGACGGAGTCGGAACGTGCCGCGCTGAAGGCGCAGCTGGACGGGTGCGAAGATTGTCAGCGTGAGCTGGAAGGCAGCCGCGAGCTGTGGGACCTGATGGGGTATATGCCCGTTCCGGAGCCTTCTTCCGGAGAAATGCAGGCGAACTTCAGCGCCATGCTCGAGAGCTACAAAGGCTCTGTGGAAGGCGCCCGGGCTACTCGTCGACCAGCGGGAGCGGGCTTCTGGCAAACTTTCAGGCTACAACCCTGGCTGGCGGTGGCATGTAGTCTTATCCTGATAGCGGGCGGTTTTGGCCTGGGATTTATGCTCAATCGTTCTCCACGGGTTATATATGTTGCAGCCAAGGCGCCGGAGGCCACGCAGCGGCCGCCGCAGGATACCGGAATAAACAAACCAGTTGTAGTATCGCCCCCCCAAGCTGTGGCGAAAACGAAAACCATCGCCGCTTCCGCGAGCCAGGTGCAGGCTTTATCCGAGCAACTTCACGAAATGAGGCAAATGATGATGCTTTCGCTGTTGCAAAACCCATCTGCCAGCCAACGGATGAAGGCCGCAAGCTATGCCAGCGAGAGCAGAACGATCAGCCCGGATATTTTATCGGCCCTTCTGACAACCTTAAACAACGATCCGAATGTCAATGTGCGGCTGACGACGTTGGATGCGCTGACCCAATATGCACGCAACGCGGCGGTAAGGGAGGGATTGATACAGTCCATACTGATGCAGGACTCGCCGCTGATGCAGGCGGCGCTGGCGGATGTGATGCTGAAACTACAGGAAAAAAGGGCCATTCCATCGTTTAAAAAATTATTACAGGATAAAGGCCTTAATGATATGGTGAGGTCCAGGATCGAACAAGTCATCACCCGATTAACGTAATCAATAAAACACTTTATTATGAATAAACTGATCATTCCCCTTTTGGGGGGACTGGGCCTTGCTTGCGGTTGCCTGGGCCCGGCAGAAGCGCAGCAGCTGGAATTCAGCCAGCATCAAAGCAAGGAGTTCACCATGCCCAACGCGACGGGCGGCGTCCTTGCCCTGTACAACCTGGATGGCTTTATCCATGTGGAAGGCTATGCCGGCCAGAAGGTAATCATCGATGTGGACGAGGTGATCAATGCCGATGATTCTGCCACTTTGGAGGCAGGTAAAAAAGAGGTGAGAGTCGCTTTCGACCAATCGGCCGACAGCATTATCGTTTATACGGCAGAACCCTACGACACGAGACCGCACCGTCGCGATCACTGGACCTATTCCGATGACCGGAATGAAATCGACTATCATTATTCGCTCAGCTATACCGTGAAAGTCCCGTTTGGGATGAACCTCATTGTCTCTACGGTCAACAATGGCGACATCGACGTAAAGGATGTGACGGGGTCGCTGAAAGTAAACAATGTCAATGGTCCGGTGAGCATCAAAAATGCAAAGGGCATCACCAATGCCAAGACCATCAATGGAAACCTGACGGTGTCTTATGTCAGCGTGCCGCCGGACGGATCGAAGTATTATACGCTCAATGGGGTATTGACCGTCACCTACCCTCCCGATCTGTCGGCCGACCTTCAGTTCAAAAGCATGAACGGCCGGTTTTATACCGACTTTCCCCAGGTGGAAATCCTTCCGGTGCAAGTCACTAAGAATACGGAGCCTAAGGGCAGCGGAACGGTGTACAAGCTGGATATCGACAAGCGGGTGCGGATCGGAAGCGGCGGTAAGCTCTTCCGGTTTGAAACCATGAATGGAAATATTTATATTAAAAAACAATCATAAAAGCAGGTTATGTCTACAGTAAAATTGATGTCTTTTGTAGTGTTATTGATGGCGGTGGGCGGTCGGTTGGCCGCACAGACAACGACTTCGGCACCCGCTCCGGCGGCGGAGGAGCTAACCGTACCCCTGAGCGAGCCGGGAAAGCCTTTTACGCTGGAGGCGAAGCTTTTTAATGGTTCGATCACACTGGAGGGCTATGATGGCAAGGAGATCCTGATCGAAGTATACATTGATAAAGACAAGGAAAAAGATAATGATAACGAAGGCGCAGGTATGAAGCGTATCGGGGGCGGATCACTGGCCGTTGGTGCGGAAGAACATGACAATGCCGTCTCCATACACGCCCCCATGTCAACCAAGCTGAAAGGGATCACCATTAAAATCCCCCAGGGTTCGGCAAAAATTACCCTGGGCACCCTGCAGGGCGGCGATATAGAAGTAAAGAATGTGAGCGGGGAAATCGAGATCGGCAATATCAATGGCGACATCAGCGCCACGGGCATTTCGGGTTCGGTTGTCGCCAATACCATCAACGGCGATGTCGTCGTCACATTCAAATCGGTAGATCCCAAGGCTCCGATGGCTTTTACCTCGCTGAACGGAAAGGTGGATGTGCTTTTTCCCGCGGACATCAAGGCGAATGTCAAGTTGAAATCCAACCAGGGGGAAATGTTTTCCGATTTCGATATAGCCGTCGACAAGACCCAGCCCAAAGTTGAAAAGAGTACGGAGGACCATTACTACAGAGTAAAGATCGAGGATCATGTATATGGGAAGATCAATGGCGGCGGCCCCGAGATGATGATGGAAACTATGCATGGGAATATTTATATCCGAAAAGCGAAATAGTCATGATCAAAAGCTAGATTGCTTACCGGTTCTGCAGCCACTGGTCGAGCGGAACGGACCAGATATTGGAGGCGCGGGTATCCCAATCGCATGCGGCCAACTTACATTTGATCGTCGCCGGATCAACAGGATAAGTCGTTGCAGGGGCGTATGTGGTGGAAAAATAGAGCCGGCGGTTGTCCGGGCTCAATTTAGCTTCGTTATTAAACGTAGACCGGTTGACCTCTTGTCCCATATTGACGGGAGTACCCCATTGTCCGTTTTCGCGGAAGACAATAAAAAGCTGTCCTTTAATTTTTGAGCGGCCTGAGCTGAAAACCAGGAAAGAGCCATCGGCCGCCACGGCGGGGTCCACGTCGCTGATACTGTCGGGAGCGCTAAAGCTGACTGGAACAGGCTGTTGGTATTGTCCGTTGCGATAGGTGGAACAATAGAGATGAAAATGGCCGGTATCAGCTACAGGCTTCATGAAGTACAGTGTACCGTCGGCTGCAACGGCGGGGGAAAAGATGGAACTGTCACTATTGATGATATCCGGTAATCTGTATGGTTCACCCCAGCTGTCGCCTTTGCGGTCTATCCGCCAGAAATTTCCTCCCCCGCCGGCATGATGCTGACTATTCCAAACTCCATTTAGCGCGTGTCCGCCCGGCGTGTCCGGACGGTTGGAAGAGAAGATCATATAGGATCCATCCGGGGCCATGGCCGGCTCAAGATCTTGCCATTGACCCGAAAAAGGGGCAATAACAGGGTTCGACCATTCCCCATTCTTCCAATGAGAAACAAAGATGAAACATCCCATGGAAGAACTGCTCCGAAAGAAGTAAACAGTCTTTCCATCGGGAGTAAACACCGGCGCCGCATCGTCGACGGGACCTGAAATGATGCCGGGTGCAAATAATTCGGGGGTTATGTTCTGTGCCTGCATGCATGAGGGCAGGCCTGTCATTTGTGCCAGAATAAGAAGGGCGTAGAGCGATTTCATCAAATGGTTGTATTGATTGGGTCGTGAATATCCAAATCATCTGAGATTTCAAACGGGAAACTCAGTAGTTTCAAGCCGATTTTAAACGAAATGGCGTATGGGTTCAATTCCAGGGTAACCGGGCGAAGCGAAGTCCTGGTCATCGCGCACCGCATCCCGCCTCTTCAATAGAGAAGGAATTTTTGCCCGGATTGATGCGGGCCATTGCTCCGTAAGGAATAACGAAGGAGGGATCAGTATGACCGAAATCCATCCGGGTGATGACCGGCAGGTCAGGTCGGCCGAACTCTTTTGTCGCCTTGATCAGCACATCATCGTACTGGCCAAATCTATCTGCAGGTACGCCATTCGGGCGACCGAAGAGGATACCGTTAAACCGGCCTAACAGTCCCTGTGCACCAAGATTGCGGAGCGTATTCAGCAGCACGTCAGGCGAGGTAGCTTCGCCAAAATTTTCCAGGAACAGGATAGCGCCATCCCAGGTATCGCCGGAAGGCCAGATAGATGTACCGTTGATGACTGGCAGCGCCTCGCTACATCCGCCCAGCAATCGTCCCGTGACGGCAGTTTGGCCCTGGATGAATGTCCAGGGCAGTTCGGGAAACAGCTGGCTATTGGCCCCCGGGACCACCCAGCTAAGATCTTCATATGTCCATCCCCCGGTGCTGGGCTCAACAGGGCCGATGGGGCTCTGGCTGAAAAGAGTTTTCCTGACTGCGTCGACCAGGTAGGGATGCGGGCCGTTGTTGCCGCCGAAACTGGTCATGATGGCGGGGCCGTAATAGCTGCGCAGTCCGGCCTTCAGACAGATAAAATGTGTGACTGTCGAATCGGAAAAGCCGATGAACGCCTTTGGATTTTTTCGAAGAAGATCCAAATCGACGAGATCGACCATGCGGATGGAATCGTCGCCGCCCACGCAGGAAATGACGGCCTTGATAGCGGGATCGGCAAAAGCCTGGTGGAGATCGTCTATACGCGCACGAACGTTATTATAAATAAAGGCGGGACCTTTGAGGGTATTGGTCATTTCGACGACCTTGACGCCGAAGATTTCTTCCAGGGCGCGTACACCCGCCAGGTAACGGGGATGGTATTTCGGGTCGCCTGCCCCACCCCAGGAAAGGCTGACGGCGGCGACTTTATCGCCGGGCTTAAGCTGAGGTGGAATAATAAGGGAGGAGAGCATAAATTACCCGCAATTTATTAACTTTAAAGAATATGAGCAATGAAGCCTATCCCAAAATATATCTTTACAGACGACTGGTGCAGGCGAAGCTTTTCATTGACAGGTGCTATGCTGAAAAGATCGATCTCGACAGTATCGCCGACGAGGCCTATTTCTCCAAGTTTCATTTTATTCGGGCGTTCAAAAATGTCTACCTCAAGACCCCGCATCAGTATTTGATATCTGTCAGGATTGAAAGGGCGATGGAATTATTGAAGACCGGAATTCCCGTTGCCGACGTCTGCTATGCGGTAGGGTTCGAAAGCCTAAGTTCGTTCAGCGGACTGTTCCGGCGGATGGCCGGCATTACGCCATCCGAATACCTGGGGTGCCACCAAAAGCTAAAATCCCGGATGTTGCAATCTCCGCTGACTTTTATTCCAGGCTGTTTTGCCGAAAAGAACGGCTGGATCAAAAAATCGCAATTTTAAAGAAAGGACTTACGGTCGAAGGCCTTTTCTTTGCTGATAACCATAATGCCTACCATCAATGATATTCAAGGCCCTTCTTAATGCATCCTTTTTTCGGAAAGATGACCAAAGAACAGGTGGGGTACCTGGCGTATAAACATACGGATCATCACCTGTGGCAGTTCAATCGCTAGACGGGAACAAAATAGGTTTTTCTCCATGGGCAGCAGTAAATGCGAGGGCATCATTTATTTGCGCTAAGGAAAATATCGGCCCTGGTTTCGTCCTGAAATGGGGCTGATGAAAGATAGCGCTGAGCTCTTGCAGGGCTTTTTCCAATCGCTATGACCAGGCTGACGGAGTTTGGTCAAACGATCCTTCCGATGATGGAAGAGATCAAGAAGTGGGGACTCGTGCATAGAAGCCGGCAAGGAACATCATTAGTTCACCTTAGTCTTCCACAGCCCCGTCTTCCGGAGCCACCACATCCCTGATGGCCAATTCGACGGGCTGGATGTCAGGGATCACGTTTTTGGTATAGGCTGAGCCGAGGGCATGCAATTTCTTGGCCTGTGGGGTGAACCGGCTTTCCAGGGATGCGACAGCCTTATTGTAGTGGCCGACAGCCGATTTCAGACCGCTGCCGATCTCGCTGAAATGTCCCAGCAGCACCGTAGTCCGGTTGTACAATTCAATGCCGGCATCCCTGATCTGCTCGATGTTGTCCGCCACGTTCCGTTGCTGCCAGATGAAACCGACCGTTCGCAACAAGGTGATCAGCGTGGTCGGTGTGGCGAAGATTATTTTGTGACGGATAGCTTCTTCGATCAGCGTGGGGTCCGACTGCAATGCCGCCGCAAAAGAGGATTCGATCTGCATATACAGGACTACATAATCGGGAGATTCGGCGAACTGGCTCCAATAGCTTTTACCGCTTAACTTTCTCAGATGATCTTTTACCGCAGCGGCATGTTGGCTGAGGAAGGCAAGTTGTTCTGGTTCATTATCCGTTTCAAAGGCCTTCATGTAGGCATCCAGTG
>Ga0302326_10002125_pt1 | contig 48750 bp, 35 predicted proteins | sample Palsa_T0_3_FD_202264 | JGI IMG/M metagenome (GOLD analysis project Ga0302326, IMG submission 202264) | Peat permafrost microbial communities from Stordalen Mire near Abisko, Sweden - Palsa_T0_3 | ecosystem: Environmental > Terrestrial > Soil > Palsa > Peat permafrost | place: Sweden: Abisko... | reverse complement strand
TCTCACCGTCCTAACGGAGACATCCGCATGACAACATCTCCATCCCCACTTCCCGAGATCAGGACAAACAATCTCGCCATGGCCTTCCAGGAGGTCTTCACCGTCATTCTGCGCACCCGCTTCTTCCAGCAGCGCGTTGAAAACGCCGACGCCTTCCGCGCCACGTTGCGCAAGATGATCTCCTCCGCCGTCAAGGACGCCGGAGCCCTGGGCTACACCGACGAAGCCTCCAAGATGGCCATCTACGCCATGATCGGATTTTTGGACGAGAGCGTCCTCAACTCCAAAGACCCCACCTTCGCCGACTGGGCCCGCCGGCCCTTGCAGGAAGAGATGTTCGGCGGCCACTTCGCCGGCGAGTACTTCTTCCGCAATGTCACCGACCTGCTCAATCGCCCGGAGTCGCCCCAAGTGGCCGATGTGCTCGAACTGCACGCTCTCTGTTTACTCCTCGGCTTCCGCGGCCAGTTCGCCTTCGGAGACGCCTCCGAGATTCACACCATCCTTAGCCGCATCCGGGAGAAGATCAATCGCATCCGCGGCTCCTACGCGCTCTTCCGCCCGGTGGAAACGCCAGCCGCGCCGCCCGCGCCCAAGAAAGACCCCTGGGTAACCCGCCTGGCCATAGCCGCGATCCTGCTTGCCGTCGTCGCGATTCTGGCCTACGCCGGATACTTCTTCATCCTCGGCCAATCCATGCCAACAATCGCGCAACTCACCACGCAGCATTCCCCAACCCTGGCAGCTGATTCACAGCAAGACCGCATGGAGATATCCCTATGAAACGCATCCTGATTGGGATATTGATCTTTCTCATCTATCTTGCCCTGATCATCTGGGCAGCCTTCGGCCTGCACTTTGAAGGCACAAAATTCGTGCTCTTCATCGTGATTCTCGGCCTGCTTGGCGCTCTCACTCTCGCCTTTGTGCTTTGGTACCTGAACAAGCTCGACCGCGCCTCCGGCAAATCCAGCGGCCCAGACACGCCCGACTCCATCAATCTCGGCAACCTGCTGCGCGACGCCAACGCCAAAATCCGCCAGTCCAACCGCGCGGGCGTAAAGTCCCTCGCTTCCCTGCCGCTCATCTACGTTATCGGAGACGAGAACTCCGCCAAAACGCAAACCGTGCTGCAATCCGGCCTTGACCCCGAATTGCTGGCGGGAAATGTTTATCAGGACGGAATCATCGTTCCCACGCAGCTCGCCAATCTGTGGCTGGCAGGCAGCTATGTGCTGGTCGAAGCCGGGGGCGCGCTGCTGCGTCAGCCTCCGCTCTGGCAGCGGCTTTTGCGCGCCACCATCCCTGCGCGCCTGGGCTCAATCTTCGGCGACAGCCGCTTGCCCGCACGCTCCGTGGTTGTCTGCGTCAGCATCGAGCGCATCTTGGCGCCCAGCACCTCCGAGCAGATAAAAGCGCTGGCGCAATCGCTTAACGAGCGCCTCCGCCAGCTCTCGCAGACGCTGGGAATCTCGCTGCCCATTTACGTCCTCTTCACCAAGCTCGACACCGTTGCGCCTTTTTCCGACTATGCAAACAAACTCACCGATGAGGAAGTCAAAGTACCCATCGGCTCTCTGCTCTCGTCCCTCAGCTCCGGCTCCGGCCTGTACATCGAGCAGGCAACTGCCTTGATCGGCGGCCGCTTCGACCAGCTTGTCTACGCGCTCTCCGAATTTCGCCTTGACGTTCTCTCCCGCGGAGGCGAACTCAAAGACCTGGCCCGCGCCTACGAGTTTCCCCGCGACCTGCGCAAGCTCCGCGCCGGCATCGTCTCCTTTCTCGCCGAAGTCGCCAGGCCAAGCCAGATCGGCGTCAACCCATTCCTGCGCGGCTTCTTCTTCGCCGGAATGCGCGCCCACATCGTTGAAGACGTGCTCGAAATCGGACCCTCCCAGCCGCAATCCGTCGCGCCCGTCGATGCCGGCGCGACGCGCATCTTTACGCTGGCCGCCATGCAGCAGCAACAAGCGGCCCCGCAAACTCGGCGAGGCGGTACGCGCAAGATCGCGCAGTGGGTCTTTCTGCCACATCTGTTTTCGAAGATCCTTCTCGCCGACAAATCCGCGCTAGAAACCAGCCGCGCCAGCACCCGCACCAGCGTCCTCAAGCGCACCCTTCTGGTCTGCACCAGTGCCGTCTTTCTCATCTTGCTGGCGCTGGTCACCATCTCCTTCTCGAAAAACCGCGCGCTTGAGAATCGCGTTAAGGAGGCCGCAGCCGCACCGGTCTCGCCTGTCTCGCAGGGCAGCTTCGCGTCGCAAGGCGACCTCCAATCCCTCGACAACCTGAGAGCCGTTCTCGCCGAGCTCGAAGGCTATCGCAAAGACGGACGACCGTTCATGGACGGCTTCGGCCTCTACAAAGGTGACGACCTCTACCCCGTCGCCTGCCAGGCGTACTCCAACAAGTTCCGCACCCTGTTGCTGGGTCCGGCGCAACAAAACATCGTCGCAAAACTTGGCCTGCTACCTCCTGCTCCAACTGCCGACTCGCTCAGCTTCAGTGCAACCTATAATCCCCTCAAGGTCTACCTGATCACGGCCACCAACCCCGATCCTGACACTGCCCAGGACACCGTGAGCTATCTTCCCACCGCGCTCGCCACCGAGTGGACCGGCAACGGTACTCCGACGCCTGATCAGGCCCGCCTCGCGCAATCGCAATTCGAGTTCTATGCCAAACTGCTCCCCGGCACGTCGTCCTGCCTCGCCGCAGCCGGCAGCCCCCGCAACGAAGCTCTTATCAGGCGCACCCGGACCTACCTCGACGGCTTTAACGGCTTCGACCACGTTTACCAAACCATGAAGGACGAGGCCAACCGTAAGGTCCAATCCTTCAACTTCAATGGAAAGTTTCCCGGCTCCTCTACCTACATCGTCGACTCTCATCAGATTCCGGGCGCCTTCACAAAGGATGGATTTGCCATCATGCAGGCTGCATTTCGCGATCCCACGAAATATTACGGCGGCGAGGAATGGGTTTTCGGCCCCTCTCATGCTGCGCCGATGGACCCCGTCGCCCTATCAAATCAGTTGAAGCAGACCTACGCCGCCGACTTCATTCAGATCTGGCAAACCTATCTCAGAAAGGCGGCATTCGTTTCGTACAAGAGTTTTCAGGACGCTGACAACAAGCTGGGCGCGCTCGACTCCAACTCCTCGGCCCTGCTCGAGCTGTTCTCACTCATCTCTACGAACACCGACGTGAGCGATTCGAATATAAAATCCGCCTTCCAGGCTCCGCAGCAGGTGGTTGCATCCACAAGTGCCGACGGACGGCTGATCGGTCCTCTCAATAACGGTTACATCCAGTCCTTGGGGGCCCTTGATGGGACAATTAAGACCCTCAACTTGTCAAGTGTCACCGATCCGTCAGCCGGTTCACAGGTTGCTCAAGCGGCCGTCGCCGCCGAGGCGGCCGCTACAAATATGCGCGCCAATTTCGTTCCCGATCCCGCTGGTGGCATGGACAAGACAAGTTTCGACCTGCTGAAGGCTCCCATCTTGTCGGCCGAGGGCTTGCTGTCCGGTCTAGGCGCAAAGGCGGCGGGTGACGCGGCCAAAGACTTCTGCGCCAAGGCCGGCGCCGTGTTGGGCAAGTTCCCGTTCAACCCTGACTCCACCACCGACGCCACCCCGGATGAAGTCTTCCAGATTTTCGCCCCTGGTCAAGCCTTTTCACAATTCGTGGCGAGCCCAGTCATCAAAGGGGCTGTGACGCAACAGGGTTCCCAGTTCTTCAAGGCCGCCGGCTACACATCGACAGTCAACCAGGGGTTCTTGAACTTCCTCGCCAGCGCCCAAAAAATCCAATCCACCCTTTTCGCATCCGGCAACCAGCCTTCGCTCGACTTCACTCTTACTGAAGTTAAATCTCCGGGAATTCCCGATGCAACCGTTAGCGTCGATACCCAGCAAATCACCAAGGCCGATCAGAAGCTGAGATTTCAGTGGGTTTCAACGCCCAGCGGCCACTTCAGCCTTTCCAACCCAGGGAACTCCCGCACATCGACGGCTCCCAGCCCATGGTCGGCCTTCCACCTCGCATTTCTTGCCACGCACATCCCTCCCAACCGCCTGAAATTTGACCTGGAAACAAACAGTCAGTCCAACGCGACCATTCTTTTGGACGTCTCCGGCCCCGGAGCAGAGCTGCTCAACAGGGACTTCATGAAAGGGTTCCACTGCGTCTCCCAAGTTGCACATTGACAAAGGCCGACAGGCTGCCGACCAGCCATTTCTGCGATACTTGAGTTGAAACCATGGACGAAGACATCACAAACCAACCCTCCACCTTCGACGAGCTCATCGGTGCTCCCGCTGAGCCAGCGCAATCGGTCCCCGATGCTGGCCCCACGCCACGCACGCGCCTCGCCGTTTCTGCCCTCAGCGATGTCGGCCTTGTCCGCACCAACAACGAAGACTTCTTCGGTTACGACGAACCTCTCGGCATCTACGTTGTCTGCGACGGCATGGGAGGCATGGCCAGCGGCGAAGTGGCCAGCTCCCGCGCCGTGGCGGCCGTCATGCAGAGCTATGCAGCCACGGCTGCCTCCGGCGCGCCCGTGAGCACGCGCCTCCTCCATGCCATCAACGCCGCCAATCTGGATGTGTGGGAGAACGGCCAGGTTCCCGAAAACAAAGGCATGGGAACAACCACAGTCGTTGCTGCGCTCGATGGCGACAAACTCATCCTCGGCAATGTCGGAGACAGCCGCGCCTACATCTGCCAGGACGGCCAATGCGTCCAGCTCACCGTCGACCACTCCTATATCAACGAGCTCATTCGCAACGGCACCCTCACTATTGAGAACGCGCGCGACGCTGACCTGAAAGGCATGGAGTCTGTGATCACCCGCGCGGTTGGAGTCGCGGCCGACGTGCAACCCGACTTTTTCTCCGTCGATCTCAAACCTGGCACTTCCGTCCTGCTGGCCACCGATGGCCTCACCCGCTATATTCTTCAGGAAGAAATCGCCACTGTCGTCGCCGCATCCCCATTTGAGTCCGCCTGCGCCAACCTCATCGACATTGCCAAGCAACGCGGCGGCCAGGACAACATCACATGCATTCTCCTCCAGGCGCTGCCCGCATAATCTGTTTTGAGTTTTGTATTTGTGACTCCAATCAGCGAAGCGGAAGTCCTGAGCGCCGCCGAAGAGGATCTGCACTTCGCTCCATCTCCACATCGACTCGGAATTCTCTCGGGCGCTTTCCAGCCTCAACTGGCCAGCGCGTCCGCCCGGCCGGCATGCACTTCCTGCGCCCGGTCGAGCGCCGCCTGAATATTCGGCATGATGTTCTCGCGCCCCACGCGATCCAGAAACCGTCCGCCCTGCAGCAGTTTTGATGGCTGCTGCATCGCGCCGCACAGCAGCATCGTCCGCCCGGAATCGTGCAGCCGTTTTGCAAACGATTCGATGGAGTGAATTCCGGTTGCGTCGATCGCCGTCATGTTCCTGAGCCGCAGAATCACCACCGGCGCAAACGCCTCGATGTTCCCAGTAGCCTCAACCAGCTTCTCCGTCGTGCCGAACAGGAACGGCCCGTGGATTCGCAGCAGAGTCACATACGGCGGAAGAATGCGGCCCTGCAACACATGCGGCAACCCGTCGCGAATGTACTCGTCGGTCACCGGAGAGACAGTGGTCGTGTCCGCGATCCGATAAATATAAAGCAGTGCTGCCAGCGACATGCCCACAGCCACGGCCACTGTCAGGTCGGCAAACACCGTCAACGCAAAAGTTACCAGCCACACCGAGATCGCCGTAAAGTCCAGTTGGAAGATGCCGCCGATCTCTTTCCACTCGCCCATGTTGTAGGCCACTACAAACAACACTCCGGCCAGCGTCGCCAGCGGGATGTAGCTCGCCAACGGCGCCGCCACCAGCAGGATCAGAAGCAGTGTCAGCGCATGCACGATCCCTGCAACCGGCGACCGCGCACCCGACCGAATATTTGTCGCCGTCCGCGCAATTGCGCCGGTAGCCGGAATCCCTCCGAACAGGGGCGACACGATATTCGCTACTCCCTGCGCCACCAGTTCCACATTGGAGTTGTGCCTGTCGCCTGTCATGCCGTCCGCCACCACCGCAGACAACATGCTCTCCAGCGCCGCCAGAAGCGCCACCGTAAACGCCGATGGAATCAACGGCAAAAAATGCTCGGAGTGAAAGTCAGGCAGCGCAAACGGCGGCAGCCCTCGCGGAATCCCGCCAAACTTGCTCCCGATCGTCTCCACCGGCAGATGAAACAGAAAGCAGACGCCGGTGCAAAACACCACCGCCACAATCGACGCCGGAATGCGCTTGGTAATGCGCGGCAAAAACAGCAGGATGGCCAGTGTCCCCAGTCCCAGCCCCAGCGCTGCCGGGTTCAGGCTGGCAAAGTGTGCCGCAAGCACCCGCATGCGGGGCAGAAATTCGCTCGGCGCAGCGCCCGTCCGCAGTCCGAAAAAATCCTTGATCTGCGTGGAAGCAATCAGAATGGCAATGCCATTGGTAAATCCGATCACCACCATGCGCGGAATGAAGCGAACCGCCGCGCCCAATCCGGTGAGCCCCATCAGCAGCAGGATCGCACCGGCCATCACCGTCACCATGGCCAGCCCGCTCATGCCAAAACGGGCCACAATTCCGGCAACGATCACAACAAAGGCCCCGGTCGGTCCGCCAATCTGGGTGCGCGACCCGCCCAGCGCCGAGATCAGAAACCCCGCCACGACAGCCGTATACAAGCCAGCCTGCGGAGTTACCCCGGAAGCAATGCCAAACGCCATCGCCAGCGGCAAAGCCACAACTCCCACCGTCAACCCGGCAAGAAGATCGTGCATGAACATCTGCCCCGTATACATTCGGAGCGACTGGAACAGCTTGGGCACATTCGGATTGCTGATGGACATGATGATGCTCTAATCCTACGCGCAACGGCAAATCGGCGGAGCCACGCGCCGTACAGTTCCAGCCTCGGTGCCCCAATACGCGGAGTGCGTGCCGCCGCCTATGCCGATTTGGGGCACGCGCCTCGTCCCTCTGAGCGAAACGAAGCGGAGTCGAAAACCTGCCCTGAGCCTGTCGAAGGGAACCCGCATCTTGCAGATTTTTTCCAAAAGGGCAGAAAACTTCGATCCTCAAACGGCTCCTTTCATCACCAAGGTCTTTTCATAAACCAGCCCCGCCCGCCCGCGCCCATAGTAGTGTTCCTCTCTTCCCTTCAGTCGGAATCCGCTCTTCTCATACACCCGAATCGCCGCAGCATTCTCCGCATCCACATGCAGCCAAATCGTCTCAGCTCCAGCTTCATTCGCTGACGCTTCCAGTCGCCGCAGCAGCTCCCCACCCACGCCCTGCCCACGAACTTCTGTCAATACCTCCAGCGTCTGCACATACGCCACTGTCCCCACTGCCTCCGCGCTCCACTCCACAATTCCGAATCCAACCATTCGACCATCATCCTCCGCAATCCAGGTCGCCGCATCGCGCTGCTGGATCAGCTGCCGCATATACCCGCGGCTGAATCGATGCGGAGGCTGAAAGCAAACCTCCTCGATCGCATAAAGCGCCGCAAAATCCTCCGCCCTGTACAAGCGATAAAGCACAGCCCCACTCTATCGCATCATCGCCTCCGGGCAACTTTCCCGGCGAGCAGCAAAAAAGCCATCCTCGCTTCGAGGATGGCTCTTTTGAAATCACAAATCCGATCAATAGATCTACACCTTAGCTTCCAGATCCGCAATCACATTGAAGAACCGCTGATCCAGTCGCCGATTCGTTGCAATCGCTTCCTTGATCGTGATGTCCGTAATGTCCAACCCCTTCAGCACTGCAATCCGGCCCCATTTCCCGTCATGCACCATGTCGATCGCGTGCAGGCCATAGCGCTGTGCCAGCGTGCGGTCATACGCCGTGGGAACGCCGCCGCGCTGCGTGTGTCCCAGGTTCACTGAACGCGTCTCGAAGCCCGTCTTCTTTTCGATCAACTCCGCCAGCGCCTCGCCGATGCCCGAAAGCCGCGCATGGCCGAACGAATCCACCTGCGCCGACCCGATCACCTGGCCAACCTCAGGCAGGTGGCACCCCTCCGCCACCACCACCACGCCGTAGTGCTTGCCGTGATCGTAGTTGTACTTCAGCAGCGCGCACACGTGGTCAATGTCAATCTCCTTCTCCGGCACCAGGATCACATGCGCTCCACCGGCCACGCCCGAGGCATACGCGATCCACCCCGCATCGCGACCCATCACTTCCACCACGATCACCCGATTGTGCGAATCCGCCGTCGTATGAATCCGATCGATCGCCTCAGTTGCAATCATCACCGCCGTGTCAAAGCCAAACGTCGTGTCGGTCCCATTGATGTCGTTGTCGATGGTCTTCGGCACGCCCACGCTGGGCACGCCGTTCTCGCTCAAATAGAGCGTTACAGACTGCGTATCGTCTCCGCCCAGCGCGATCAGCGCATCGATCTTGTTGATCTTCAGAACTTCCTGCACCTTCTCAATGCCGCCCGGAATCTTCTTCACGTTGGTCCGCGAGGAATGCAGAATGGTCCCGCCCCTCAACTGAATTCCGTCGGTGTTTTCAAGCGTCAGCGGAATAAAGTTGTTGTCCAGCACCCCACGCCAGCCGTTCAAAAAGCCGATGAACTCGTCGCCATAATGGTTGATTCCCTTTTTCACCGCGGCATAAATCACCGCATTCAGTCCGGGGCAATCGCCTCCGCCGGTAAGTAAAGCAACTCGCATCGCAAAATCTCCTCATCGAATTCGTTCAACCACCAGGGCCAAGCCGGAAATCCATTCCTGATTCCTATTCCGCATTGTTACTCCGACGCCGAAGGAATCCCGCAGAAGTCGGCCTTGTGTCAGGGCACGACTTCAGTCGTGCCGAAAGGCCCCCTGAAAGTCTAGCGGGCTTTAGCCCCTGAATGGGGCTCTTCGCAAGAAACGAACGCTTGCAAAACTTCTCGGGATTCGACACCATACCCAGTGTAACGCGACCCTGTAAACACAAATCGTGACCGCGCTCACGCTGTGCAAAGATTTTCTTTCCCAGTTTTTCCTCGTTGGGAATCTTCGCGGCAATGTTTCAATAAGAATATGCACGGAACCGGAGCGCTGTTGCTGCTGGCTTTCGCCACCCTGGTCACCATCGTTCTGCTGGTGCTGCTGCAGTTGACGCGGCTGGGATACCTGGTTCACGCCACCATCCCCGACCGTCCCCGCCAGCGCATGTTCGTTGCCTCAGTGGCCTTCTTCATTACCTTCGTCGGCGTCCGTGCCATCGTCATGATGATCAGGGCCCACGTCGGCCCCTTCAACTGGGTCACGGTAGGCGGCCGTCACATCCATCACCTGGTCTGGGGAATTCTAATCCTGCTTCTGGTCGGCTACGGCTGGCTGCTCGACCTGGGACGTTCCCACTCCCCGCTCTCCATATTCTTCAGCCGTCTCATGTCAGTCAGCTACGGCGTCGGCGCCGCGCTTACGCTGGACGAATTCGCGCTCTGGCTGAATCTCGAACCCGATGCCTACTGGACACGCGAAGGACGCATCAGCATTGACGCCGTCATCATATTCGGCAGCCTGCTCGGCGTCGGCGCATGGGGCGCGCCCTTCTTCCGCGGCGTTCAGCGCTTATGGACCAAGCACTCCGAACTGCGTGGCAGGCTGGCCGCGCCTATTCGCCGCGCGCGGTTGCTTCGTCCGCGTAGAGTTCGTCGATTACCGCCGCGTATCGTGCCGTAATCGCCCGCCGCTTCAGCTTCATTGAAGGCGTAAGCTCGCCGGATTCCTGCGTCCATTCATCCGCAACCACGCGGAATCGCTTCAGCGTCTCGAAGTTCGCCAGACCGCCGTTCACCTCGTGCACAATCTCGCCATAGAGCGCAACCACGCGGCTGTCCGCCACAAGCTCGGCGCGGCTTCTTGTCACCATTCCCTGGTTCTTTGCCCACTCTTCCAGCGCCACAAAATTCGGCGACAGCAGCACCGAGATGAACTTGTGCTTGTCTCCCACCAGCGCCGCCTGCGCCACCAGCACATTGTTCTTCAGCTTGTTCTCAATCGGCTGCGGCGCCACCAGCTTCCCGCCGGAAGTCTTGAGCAGCTCCTTCTTGCGGTCGGTAATGTAGAGAAATCCATCCGCATCCAATCGAGCGATGTCGCCAGTACGGAACCAACCCTCCGCATCAAAGCACTCCGCATTGGCCTCAGGTTTCTGCCAGTAGCCCTGAAACACCGCCGCCCCGCGCGTGAGCAACTCGCCGTCTTCCGCCAGCTTCAACTCCACATTTGGGAGCGGCCGCCCCACGGAACCCATGCGGTGAGTCACCGGATTGTTCAACGCAATCACCGGCGAAGTCTCCGTGAGCCCATACCCTTCCCAAAGCGCGATACCCACCGAAGCAAACCATTGCGCCGTGTCGATGCCCAGCGGAGCCCCGCCCGAGACAAATGCCCTCACCCGCCCACCGAACGCCTCCATCACCTTCGAATACACAAGTTTGTGCGCCAGTTTCCAAAGCATCGCATGAGGTTTTTGTCCGCCGTAAACAGGTTCGCGATACCCCGCTCCCAGCCGAACCGCCCACGCCAGAATCCGTTTCTTCACCGGTGAAGCCGCGGACTTCGCTTCCACCGCCTGGCGAATTTTCTCGTACACGCGCGGCACGCCCACCAGCACTGTCGGCCTGATCTCTTTCATTGCCTGCGGCAGCTTGTCGAACTGCGAGCAATACGCTACCTGCGCCCCGTGGTTGTACATCACGTAGTCCAGCGCCCGCGCCGTGATATGCGAAAGCGGCAAAAACGAAATGCAGGAGTCGCTGGGGTTGAAGTTGTAGTCCAGGCCCGCGAAGTTTTGATTTGAAGCAATATTTCCATGCGTCAGCGTCACACCCTTGGGCTCTCCGGTCGTCCCGGATGTATAGATCAGCGTAGCCAGATCCTTCGGCTCAATAGACCGCACCAGCGCGTCGAAGACAGAATCGCGCTCGCTCCCGCGTTCATCCGCCCCCAAAATGAGTTCGCTGAAGGCAACGGCGCCCTCCGGCGGCGCAGCAGAATCCATGATCACAATCCGCTCGATCAGTGTCTGCGAGCGCACAGCATTGAGCTTGTCAAACTGCTGCCGGTTCGACACCACGGCAATCCTGCAGCCCGCGTCGCGCAACAGCACGGCCACCTGTTCGCCAGTCAGCGTTGGATAAATCGGCACATTCGCCGCTCCAATCGCGAGCGACGCAAAGTCCGTCACCGCCCACTCCCACCGGTTTTCGCCGATGATCGCAATGCGTTCGCCCTTGTGCGCTCCCCAGTTCAAAAAGGCCTCTGCCAGCACCCGCACCCGCTGGTAAATCTGGTCGGAAGAAATCGGCTGCCACTGCCCAAACTCATCCTGCCAAAGCACGGCGCGCGGGTTCGCAGCCGCCGCTATGCGGATGAAAAGATCATTGATGGTGGAAATCGGTGTAATCGCTGTCATGAAATCGGTCGACGGCTGCAGGGATCGCATGCGTGCGGCCAGTCGAGAGTGTACCAGCGCGGAGCGGACGCGTGTCGGCCCGGTCGCACCGACTCTGCCGATCTTGACTATTCTTCGACACGGCGAATACCCCCCTTTAATGGAGTATCGTGTTGAGCGCGTGACGGTTTACACTTCAACCTGGTACGGATCTGTTCTTGTATTTGCGAATTGCTGGTCTTTCTTCCCCAAAGATGCCTAAGCTCAACCCACGTTTGTCCATCGGCGAATCAGACCCAGAGCTCCTCCGCAAGCTGGCCATGGTCAAGCGCTGCTGCTTCCTGGTCGTTTCCGGGATCGCCGTTTTGACCCTCCTCGGCTGGTATCTCCCCGTACTGGGCAAATTCCTGCCCAACGGCTGGCGGCTGATGACGGCCGAGACCGCACTCGGAATGCTCTTGAGCGCGTTCAGCCTCGAATTCTCCGAGAATCGCTATTCCCTTCGGATCAGGCGGATGAGCCGGCTGCTTGCCGTCCTTGCAGCATTGTTGGGGATGGCGATTCTCGGTGAGTATGCCTTTCACATCGCTGCCGGTCTTGAGCGTGTCTTCCCCTTCGATCCCAATTCCACTTCGCCCTGGCCGGACAGACCCTCGCCGCAGACCGCATCCGGATTAGCATTGCTGGGAATCACGATTGCGCTCATCCGGGTGCGAGGGCGCATCGCCGTGCGCATTGCCGACCTTGTCACCATCTGTCTCGGGCTTCTGGTGCTTGTGCTGGCATCGGGAGAAGTCTTCGGCGCAATGCAAATCTTCGGCCTTTCCGCGGTTACCCGCACTTCACCGCAAACTCTGCTTAGCTTCGTGCTTCTAACTATTGCGGCTTTTCTTCGCAGAGCCGAGAGGGGCGTCTTTTCAATCTTTCTGGGTCGCGGCATAGCCAGCGGGATCGCCAGGATCCTTGGCCCCGTTATCCTGATTTTGCCGTTTCTTCGCGAGATCGCCCGGCAGCGAATGGTCCGTTCCCAGATCTTCTCCGAGCATTACGCCACGGCAATCCTCGCCTCTCTTGGCGCAGCCGTGTCCTTTGTCTTTTTGATGTTTCTTGTCTGGTACATCAAAGGCATGGAGGCCGAGATTAACGACCTGTCCCTTCGCGACGAGTTGACAGGCCTTTACAACCTGAGAGGATTCAAGATCCTCGCCGACCAGGCCCTTCGCCTGGCACAGCGCTCCCAAGTCCCATTTTCCGTACTATTCGTGGATCTGGATAACCTGAAACAGATCAACGACATTCACGGCCACGGAGTCGGCTCTGCCGCGCTCAGCGAGACTGCGGAACTGCTCCGGGAAACATTCCGTGAGACTGACGTCCTCGGTCGAGTTGGCGGCGACGAATTCGCCGTGGCCGGCCGTTTCAGCGGCCCCGCCGTTCCCATTGCGGTGCAGCGCCTTCGTCGCGCCTCCGCAGAGCGTAACTCGTCCGCCGGTCATGAGGTCGCCCTGAGCTTCAGCATCGGGCAGGTAACCTCAACCCCCGCAGAGCATGAATCGCTCGACGCGCTCCTCGCCAAGGCCGACAAATCCATGTATGAAGATAAACGCCGCAAAAAGTCCGGCCTCGCCTAAGCCCCTGAACAATTGCTGAATCGAGAGAAAACTCACCCTGAAGAATCCTCAAACCCTTCTTGCATAGTTATTCATTTCTGTTGTATATTTATACAAGCGCGGCCGCGGAACTGCGGACCGCGCTTTCCGTTTGTCCCGCAAAGGCAACCGGCTGGATGAAGAAGCAAAGATGAAGTATCAAAGACACAGCGCGATTCGCGAACTCGTGGCTCACTCCCTGGTCACGAATCAGGATGAGTTGCGCCGCAAATTGCGCCGTCGCGGCTTTGAAGTAACGCAAGCCACGCTCTCGCGCGATATTCACGAACTGCGCCTCTCCAAAGGGCCCGGCGGCTACGTACTGCCCAACGGCAACGGCAGCAACGGCGTGTCCGCTTCTGTAACCGACGACGGGCCGCCCTCGGTCGCCGAGATGATCGAAAGCTTCGGGCTGCGCGCAACCCAGGCAATGAATCAGGTGGTGGTGCGCACAGTAATGGGCGGCGCGCAGCCGGTAGCCGCGGCCCTCGACCGTGAAGGCTGGTCCGAAGTTGTCGGCACTGTTGCCGGCGACGACACCGTTTTGGTCATTTGCTCTGACCCTCGCCATGCCGCCGAAGTCGAAGCCCGCCTGAGGACGATTCTGGAGTCATGAGCAAGATGTTACAAACCGCGGTTGTGGGAGTCACAGGCTACGCTGGCGCTGAGCTGGCTCGCCTGCTCCTCCACCATCCCCGTCTCCAGGGCACGCCCCCGGTTTTTGCCGGCCGTGTCGACGCAGGCGACGGGGCGCGCGGCGGTGTGCCCATCGCAGAAATCCATCCCCAGTTGGCCGGGAGCCACACGAGCGGTCTAAAGCTCGAACCCTTTTCATGGGAACTGCTCGTAAACCGTGGAGTTGAAGTTTTATTCCTCGCCACACCGCACGAGCAGTCCCGCGAATGGGTGCCGGAAGCTCTTGCGCGTGGCCTGCGTGTGATTGACCTGAGCGGCGCTTGGCGGCTCAATGACGCGGCCAATCGCGCCATCTACAACTTTGAAGATGAAGGCGCCGATCTGGCGGTAACGATTCAAGCGCAAGCGGTCTACGGACTGCCCGAGTTGCACCGCGCGCAGATCGCCAACGCACGCCTCGTCGCCAACCCCGGCTGCTATGCAACTTCCATCATTCTTGCTCTTCGCCCGCTCGTCGCCGCCGGTGTCATCGACCTCGACCACGGCATCGTCGCCGATTCTAAGAGCGGCGTCAGCGGCGCAGGCAAGGCCCCCACTCCAAAGACGCACTTCATGCACGCGGCTGACAATCTCTCCGCCTATGGTGTCTTCACTCATCGTCACACCGGTGAACTGCTGGAGCAAATTGGGCTTTCCAAGAGCCAAATCGTTTTCACGCCACACCTGCTTCCGATTCCGCGCGGAATTCTTTCCACAATTTATGTCCGCTTCAGCAGCACGCAGACCGCGGACACCATCTCATTCATCTACCGCGATTTTTTTGCTGCGAGTCCCATGGTGCGCCTCCACGCAAAAGCGCTTCCGCAAATTCAACATTCAGTGCACACAAATTATGCAGATATTGGCTTTCAGCTGGCTCCGGACGGCCAACGCTGCGTCATCGTCAGTTGTCTTGACAACCTGTTGAAGGGCGCGTCCTCGCAGGCCGTGCAAAATCTGAACGTGATGCAAGGCTGGCGCGAAGCGGAGGGCCTCGAATGAGGTACATTGTCAAACTCGGCGGTGCAGGCCTTGAATCACCTTCGCTCCTCGATGGAGCCATGCGCGCCATCACCGATCTTGTGCGCGACGGCAACCAGGTCGCTGTCGTCCACGGCGGCGGCATCCAGTTGACGCGCACTCTCAAGGCCATGGGCAAGGAAAGCCGATTCATCGACGGCCTCCGCATCACCGACGCTGAAACCCGCGACGTCGCCCTCATGGTCTTCGCAGGCAAAGTGAACAAGAGTCTCGTGGCCGCTTTGGGAGCGCTCGGTCAGCCTGCCGTCGGCCTCTGCGGCGGAGACGGCCTGCTCTTCCGCGCGCGCAAGAAACGGACCGTTCCCGATCTCGGCTTCGTGGGCGAAATCGCCGCCAGCGATCCGCGCTGGGTCGAGGCCATCTGGCAATTGAATGGTGTCCCCGTTCTCTGCTCCATGGCTCTGGGATTCGACGGCGAATACTACAATATCAATGCCGATGAAATGGCCGCGGCCTGCGCCATCGCCTGCCGCGCCGATGCGCTTGTCTTCCTCACTGACGTGCCCGGCGTCAAGGGCGCCGACGGCCAGGTTCTCCGATGGCTCTCCATCGATCAGATTGCCGAGATGGCCAAGAGCGCCGTAATCTCCGGCGGCATGTTGCCCAAACTCAGCGCCTGCCGTGAAGCTCTGCTCAACGGCGTAAAGCGCGTAAGAATTTTGCCCGCGGAAGCTGCCGCTTCCCTGCCCGACCTGTGCAGCTCCCGCGTAGCCCACGGCACCGAGGTGATGGTGGCCTAATGAGAGTTTTTCTTCAACCTTGCTCCTTTCAGGGCGCGGCTCTTGCATGCCGCAAGAACCCGATCGGAGCCGCACGAAGTGTCAGGGCACGACTTTAGTCGTGCCGATAGTGGGCTAAAATGCCCTGGGCTTTAGCCCCTGAGGAACCGCTTTAGGGATGCTCTGGCATCGACGAAGGCAGCTCAAACAGTTGCAGGAGAATTAAAGTTGACCAAACTCGATCAAATTCGCGCAGCAGAATCGAAACTCCTTCTGCAGACTTACGATCGCAACCCCATCCTCTTTGTCGGTGGGCGAGGCGTTCACATCATCGACGAAAAAGGCGATCGCTATCTGGACCTGCTCAGCGGAATCGGCGTCAACGCCCTCGGCTATGGCCATCCCGTGATCGAAGAAGCCATCGCCAAACAGAGCCGCGAGCTTATCCACACGTCGAACCTCTTCTATCACGAAGGTCAGGCGGAACTCGCGCTGCGCCTGACTGAGCGTACCGGCCTCGATCGCGTCTTCTTCTCCAACACCGGCACCGAAGCATGGGAGGGCGCAATGAAACTCGCGCGCGCCTATGCCGGGTTGCTTCGCGGTGAAGGAAAGCAGATCGGAACCAAGTTCCTCGCTCTCGAGCAGAGCTTTCACGGCCGCACCTTCGGGTCCGTCTCTACGACGTACAAAGCGAAATACCGAGAACCCTTCGGCCCCGTAGTTCCCGGCGTCGAGTTCGTCCGCTTCAACGATGTCGCCGATCTGCGCGCCAAATTCTCCAACGAAGTCTGCGCCATTCTCGTTGAAGCCATCCAGGGCGAAGGCGGCGTTCGTCCGCTCACGCAGGAGTTCTTCGCCGAAGCACGCGCACTCGCCACTTCAACGGGCGCGCTGCTCATCGTGGATGAAATTCAATCCGGCATGGGCCGCACTGGCAAATGGTGCGCTTATCAGCACTACGGTATTCAGCCCGACATCACCGCGCTCGCCAAGCCCATCGCCGGCGGCATACCTCTCGGCGCGGTTCTCTGCACCGAGGAAGTCGCACGCGCCATCCATGCTGGCATGCACGGCACCACATTCGGCGGTGGCCCGCTCGCCTGCGCCGTCGCCATCGCCGTTATCGATCACATCGAAAAAGAAAACCTCCTCGCCCACGCAACCGAAGTCGGCGACTACTTCCAGCAGCAGCTTCGCTTGCTCGCCGCGCGCCATAGCGCCATCACCGATGTTCGCGGCAAGGGCCTCATGGTTGGCGCCGAGCTCGACTCTGCCGATCTCGCGAAGCTCACCGTAGCCGAGATGCTCAAGCGCAGAATCCTGATCAACTGCACCAGCGACACGGTGTTGCGTTTCCTGCCGCCCTACATTCTGGAGCGTGCTCACGTGGACACTGCGATCGCCGCGCTTGACGAAATCTTCACTGAACATGCGGGCCCCGTCTCCGCATCGCACACTTCAACTCAATCCGCCGGAGGTCAGAACCATGTCTAGCAAAGCAACCATCGAAACGCAGGACGCCGCGGTGCTCGTGCAGAAAGATCCAGATGTCCTCGCCGCCGCCGCGCGCCTCGCCGGCGAGGACATGTGCTCCATCGCCGATCTCACCAGCGGCGAAGTCCGCGCGATTATGAAGCTCGGCCACGAGGTCAAGCGCAATCCGCACGAGTATCGCCATGCGCTCGATGCAAAGCAAATGGTCCTCATGTTTGAGAAGGCCAGCCTGCGCACACGCCTCAGCTTTGAGACCGGCATCAACACCATGGGCGGCAGCGCCATCTTCGTCGATCACACCAGCTCCCCGCTCGGCGAGCGCGAGTCCATCGCCGACGTTGCGCGCAATGTCGAGCGCTGGGTCGACGTGATCGTGCTCCGCACCTACGCGCACGACACCATCACCGAGATGGCCGCCAACTCGCGCGTCCCCATCATCAACGCGCTTTCCGACTTCGAGCATCCCTGCCAGGCGCTGGGCGACTTCATGACCCTGCAGGAACACTTTGGCTCCGTCGCCGGTCTTAACTTCACTTATCTCGGCGACGGCAACAACGTGTGCCACTCGCTCATGCTTGCCGGCGCGCAACTCGGCGCAAATGTCACCATCGCCACGCCGCGCGGCTACTCGCCCGACATCGAAATCGTCACTCTGGCCCGCGACATCGCTCAGGCCAACGGCTGCGAAGTCCGCCTGCTGCAAGACCCGCAACTCGCCGTCGAAAACGCCGACGCCGTCTACACCGATGTCTGCGTCAGCATGGGCTTCGAGCACGAGTCAACCAAGCGCGCTCCAATCTTTCGCCCGTTTCAAGTCAACGAAGCGCTCATGCAGAAGGCCGCGAGCCACGCCGTCTTCATGCACTGCCTGCCCGCGCGCCGCAACGCCGAAGTCACTGACCAGGTGCTCGACGGCCCGCAATCCATCGTCTTTGACCAGGCCGAAAACCGCATGCACGCGCAGAAAGCATTGCTACTGTTGCTTCTCGGCGGATTGGCGAATGCGGCGAGTTTCAAACCGTGACTGCGGCATTTCTTCGGGGTACTGATGCTTCATCCAATTCTTAATCGACCGAAAACGCGCTCCAACTACGTCTTGAGGGGTTGGACGTTAAACTTCACCGCACTCCTAGCTATGGGCATTGGGGGGGCCATCTACACCGGGTACCTTTCAGACAAGGAAGCCAGAGTTGCGCTAAAGGAAAGTGTCGTTGTCGGGAGTGTCGTTGAAGTGTCGAGGGGAAAAGGTGACCCTGTTAAATACTCCTTCGTTTATGAGGGGAAAAGCTATCAGGGGCAGGATAGCGGCAGCTATCTTGGTTTGTCGGTCGGCGGAAACGCCAAAGTTTATCTTGATCCTGATGCCCCGGAGACAAACGGTTTGCGGAGCTTCAGTTTTAAGAGCGATCTCAATCACAACCTCATGATTTTCGCACTCTGCGCATCGGTTGGGTCGGCAATTGCTTCGGCAATTTTGTGGCGTATTTTCATTAGGTCTAGAAGGACGGAAGGTTCCAACGCATGTCCGTAATCCTCGAATTCTTGCCCGTCGGCCAAAAGGTCGGCATTGCCTTCTCCGGCGGGCTTGACACCTCCGCCGCCCTGCACTGGATGAGGCAGAAGGGCGCGATCCCCTACGCCTACACGGCGAACCTGGGCCAGCCCGACGAAGCCGACTACGACGAGATTCCGCGCAAGGCCCTCGAATACGGAGCAGAAAAGGCTCGTCTCATTGACTGCCGCGGCCCGCTCGTTCGCGAAGGCATCGCCGCGCTCCAGGCCGGCGCATTCCACATCACCACTGCCGGCGTGACCTACTTCAACACCACTCCCATCGGCCGCGCCGTCACCGGCACCATGCTGGTCGCCGCCATGCAGGAGGACGATGTCCACATCTGGGGCGACGGCTCCACCTTCAAGGGCAATGATATCGAGCGCTTCTACCGCTACGGTCTGCTCGTCAATCCTGACCTCAAAGTCTACAAACCCTGGCTCGACACGGCTTTCATTGACGAGCTAGGCGGACGCGCGGAGATGTCCGCCTTCATGCAGCGCAGTGGCTTCGCCTATAAGATGTCCGCCGAGAAGGCCTACTCCACTGATTCCAACATCCTGGGCGCTACGCACGAAGCAAAAGACCTCGAGCACCTCTCTACATCAATGAAAATCGTCGATCCCATCATGGGCACGGCCTTTTGGCGCGACGATGTCGAAATCCAGCGCGAGCAAGTCACGGTCCGCTTTGAAGAGGGCTTTCCTGGCGCACTGAACGGCCGGCGATTCGATGACCCCGTCGAGCTTCTTCTTGAAGCCAACCGGATCGGAGGCCGTCATGGCCTCGGCATGTCCGACCAGATTGAAAACCGCATCATTGAAGCCAAATCCCGCGGCGTCTACGAGGCACCCGGCCTCGCCTTGCTATTCATCGCCTACGAGCGCCTCATCACAGGCATTCACAACGAGGACACCATCGAGCAGTACCGCGACCATGGCCGCAAGCTTGGCCGCCTGCTCTACCAGGGCCGCTGGTTCGATTCGCAAGCCATCATGCTCCGCGAGTCCGCCCAGCGATGGGTCGCCAAACCCATTACCGGCGAAGTCACCCTCGAGCTGCGCCGCGGCAACGACTACTCCATCCTTAACACCGAGTCGCCCAACTTAACATTCCATCCTGAGCGCCTCAGCATGGAGAAAACCGAATCCACCTTCTCCCCGCGCGACCGCATCGGCCAACTCACCATGCGCAATCTCGACATTGCCGACACCCGCGAAAAGCTGCTTACCTACGCGGCGGCCGGCCTGCTCACCCTCAGCAAAGGCAGCGAAATGCCGAAATTGAACAGCGCCTCCGACAAGGAATAGCAAGAGGTACACCTGAATCAATGTCCAACGAACACCAACCCGTAAAGATGTGGTCTGGCCGCTTTCGCGAGCCGCTCGACCCCGACTTCGAACGCTGGCAACGGTCGATTGTTTTCGATTGGCGCCTTCTCCCTCAGGAAGTCGCCGCCAGCAAAGCGCACGCGTCGGCTCTTGTTGCCGCTGGAATTCTCACCAAGGCGGAAGGAGCGGAGTTGCGCGCAGCCCTCGACTCCATCGCCGCCGACCACGCATCTGAAGCCGGCCAGGCCCTCGTGCGCGATCACGCATCCGCAGAAGACATCCATCACTTTGTCGAGCTCAAACTCGTCGAGCGCGTTGGGTCCCTCGGTCTTAAGCTCCACACGGGCCGCAGCCGCAACGAGCAGATCGCCACCGGCCTGCGCCTCTACGTCCGCGAACAGATCACCCTCACTCTTGATGCGCTGATCGCCTGGATCAAGGCGCTGGCAGAGAAGGCTGACGATGCGGGCGACGCGGCGATGCCCAGCTACACACATTTGCAGCGTGCTGAGCCTGTTCTCGTCGCCCACTGGCTGCTCGCCTATGTCGAAATGCTTTTTCGCGATATGGGCCGGCTGATGGATTGCTCCAGGCGGCTAAACTACTGCCCGCTGGGCTCAGGCGCAGTCGCCGGCGCAACCCTGGCTCTCGACCGCAATATCGCCGCAAAGGAATTGCGCTTCAAGGGGCCGACCAGCAATTCCATCGACGCAACCAGCGACCGTGATTTCATCCTTGAATACCTGCACGCGCTCACTTTCGTCGGACTGCACCTGAGCCGTTTTGCAGAGGAGATCACGCTCTTTGCCACGGCGGAGTTTGGTTTTGTCCATCTGCCCGAAGCCTTTTCCACCGGCTCCAGCGCCATGCCGCAAAAGAAAAACCCCGATCTAACCGAGCTGATCCGCGCCAAAGTCGGCCGCATCAACGGAGCGGCGCAGGCCGTCACCATGCAGCTTAAAGGGCTGCCATTGGCCTACAATAAAGACATGCAAGAGACTCAGGAGCCGGCCTTTTCAGTCGAGTTTGTGCCGCCAATGCTGACGCTCGTCGCGCGCTTCACCGCCGCTCTTCAGTTCAACTTTCCGCGAATGAAGGAAGCCGCGCAGACCGGCTATCTCAACGCCATGGCCGCGGCCACCTACCTCGTCCACAAGGGAGTTCCCTTCCGCACTGCCCACGAGAAGGTTGGTCATGCCGTCCGCTTCGCCCTTGAAAAGGGCGTCGAACTCAACGCGCTTTCACTCGATGAACTAAAGCAGTTTGGTCCAGAATTCGGCGAGGATTTTTTCGCCGCCATCACGCTTGAGTCCACTCTCGACTGCCACGACGTAATTGGTGGCACGGCGCGCGATCGGGTTCGCAAGGACCTGACTACGTTGCGGAAGCGCCTTGAAGATTTGTCGGACTTCAAGGCGAAGCAGGAGGCCGTCCATGCTGGTGCGTAAGGCTCTGCTCCAGGACGCCTCCAACGTCTACGACCTGGTGAATTCGCTCTCGACCGACGGCACACTCCTCCGCCGCCCCTTCGCCGAGATCTGCGAAAACATTCGCGACTTCACCGTCGCCGAATCCGACAGCGGCGTTTTCCTCGGCTGCGGCGCGCTGCACTTCTACGGCCCGCATCTGTGCGAGGTGCGCTCCATCGTCGTCAAGCCAGAAGCCAAGGGCCAGGGCGCTGGCGGCCGCATCCTCGGCAATCTCATTGAGGAAGCCGAGTTACACGGAATCCAATCCGTTTGCCTCTTTACGCGCATCCCCGACTTCTTCTTCAAGTTCGGCTTTCGCATCGTCGAGGATAAGTCCGAGTTACCCGACAAGATCTTCAAAGACTGCCAGATTTGCCCCCGCCTGCATCGCTGCGATGAGGTAGCGATGGTCCGCGGCCGCATCCCCCGCATGTCCATTCTCGGCCCTCGTGAAGAAGCTCAGCAGTTAGTCAAGTTATCCGGTTAACTGGCCAACAATCTGGGTGCCCCATCTTCGCCGCGTTTTGCGCGGCTAAGGTGGGATATCCATAACTAGAGACTCTTATCGCTTTTCGTCGACCTTCGGCAGCTAACTCGTCGGGACCGGAGCAGACATTCCACCAATGATCTTCCATCCGCTTTCAGTTTTGATCCAGGTATGCGTGATGCGCAGTGTTGATGGCTCTCCACGGCCTGCCTTGTCCGCCCAAAGCGCCGTCACCCAATAGGCGGTGAACACAATTCTCTCCGTCGCCTGGCTGTCGCCCTGCTTGATTGAAAACCACTGCAGACCATCTCCCTTGGCGGTATAGTTCGCAATCCAGTCAGTGATATGGTCTTTCCGCGCAGGCTGAGAGCTCCAATTTGGCCACCCCACAAAGTTCTCGTGCCACAAGGCCTTGTAGTGGTCCATATCCATCGCCTTCACATACTCCCAGTAAGCGTTCTCCAGCTTCCAAACAGCTTTCTCATTCTCCGTTTGTTGCGCAAAAGACGAGGTAGCTGCACAAAGCGTCAGCATGGAAACAATCAGAAAGGTCCGGCACAACTTAACCCTGCGTGTCGAAACTAGAATGCTGCATCTTGAGAACCTCATTCTTCCTCCAGTGAACTTTTTGATTCGTGAACGCTACTACCCACGGGAACCCATTATTGCCGCCCCCACTACGGCCTGCCCATAGCTCAGCCCTCCATCCCCGGGGCTGACCTGCCTGTGCATGAACACTTTGAATCCCTCTTCTTCCAGCCCCGATCGCAACAACCGCGCCAGCCGCCGGTTATGCATGCAGCCCCCGCTCAACGCAACTGTGTTGATATCTGTCTCAATCCGCGCATTGGCCGCGGCATTGATAAAACCCTCAGCAATGCCTGCATGAAATCGCGCCGCAATGCGCCTTGCAGGCACACCACGCCAAAGGTCATCAAGCACAGCCTTCCACATCTTTCCCGTCCGAATCACCGCCGCACTGCCCGAGCCTTCCTCCGCCGAGTGCAACTCCGGAACATAATCGCCCTGCTCAAACCTGTCGCGCTCGTCAACACAAATCCCCTCCAACTCAATCGCCGCCTGCGCCTCATAATCCACCACACGCCTCCCCAACACCGATGCAGCCACGGCATCAAACAGCCGCCCCAGGCTCGAAGTCATCGGCGAGTTGATGCCACGCTCCATCATGCGCCGCAACACTCGCACTTCGCTCGGCTGCGCGCCAAGCAGATTCAACACCTGATCCGACTCCACATCGAAACCCGCCGCATGTAACGCTCCCAGCGCCATCCGCCACGGCTCTCTCACGGCCGCATCGCCTCCCGGCATCGGCACATACTCCAGATGCGCAAACCGTTCGAAGCCATTCAGGCGCGCTATCAACACTTCTCCACCCCAGATGCGCCCATCCGTTCCGTAGCCAGTCCCATCGAGCGCCAGTCCGATCGCCTCGCCCATCAGCCCATGCTCAGCCATACACCCGGCCACATGCGCATGGTGATGCTGCACTCCGATAAGCTCCAATCCGCGATCGCGCGCCCACTCCTTTGCCCACTCTGTCGACAGGTAACCAGGATGCAAATCGTGCACCACTGTCCGCGGTTCAATTTCAAACGTTCGCATCAGGTGGTCGAGCGACTCCTTGAAAAAGTCGAGACTCGTCAAGTTTTCCAAATCTCCAAGATGCTGGCTCTGATACACGAAGCGTCCCTGCGCCAGCGCCAGCACGTTTTTTAGGTGCCCACCAACGGCCAGCAGCGGCGCCGCGTCGATGGGGGAACTGATACCAAGCGGTACGAAACCTCGCGCCCGACGCATCAGTTGCGGCGCACCATCCACCACTGCCGCAACCGAATCGTCGCACCGCTGCAGTATCTCGCGGTCATGCATCAGGAACGCATCCGCAATGCCGCCCAGCCGCTTGAGCGCCTCATCGTTGTCAATCGCAATCGGCTCCTCGCTCAGGTTCGCGCTCGTCATTACCAGCGCCCGCACCCGCCCTGAAGCAAACAGCAAATGCTGCAGCGGCGAATAGGGCAGAAACACCCCCAGCCACGGAATTCCCGGCGCAACACTCTCGGCAATCCCACTCGTCAGGGCCTTCCGCACCAGCACAATCGGCAGCGCCGAGGTCTTTAGCAGCGCCTCCTCTTCAGCAGTCAGCGCGCACACCGAACGCGCCGCCTCGATATCCCGCACCATCACCGCCAGCGGCTTTCCATAGCGATGCTTGCGTTCGCGCAGCCGCACCACGGCCTCTTCGTTAGTAGCATCCACGCTCAGATGAAAGCCGCCAATTCCCTTGATGGCAACGATGTCTCCGGCAGCAAGGCGATCAATACAAGCGGCTACAGAATCTTCAACGGCTGTCGCCACGCCATCTCTATCCACAAGCCACACCCGCGGCCCGCACACCCAGCAGGCATTAGGCTGCGCATGGAATCGTCGATTTCCCGGATCGTCATACTCCGCCTGGCATTCCGCACACATTCTGAAGATCGCCATCGAAGTCTGCGGCCGATCGTAGGGGATCCGCCGCGTAATCGTGTAGCGCGGCCCGCAGTTGGTGCAATTCAAGAACGGATAGCGAAACCGCCGGTCAGCAGGGTCCATCAACTCGTGCAAACAGTCCGCGCACGTGGCTGCATCCGCCGGAATGCCCGTATTGACGCGGCCCAGAACCTCACTGGCAATGATCCGGAAACCAACTTCGCCTGTCGCCGCTAATTCCCGGACTGCTACAGAATCGATTCGCGCCAGCGGGGGCAATTCGGTGCGCAACCGATGAACAAATGCATTCAGCCGCTCCAGCGGACCCTCCACTTCGATCGTCACGCCATCCGTGTCGTTGCCAATCGAACCGGCCAGTCCCTCTTCCTGCGCCAAACGGTAAACGAACGGCCGGAAACCGACGCCCTGCACCACCCCGCGCACTACAACCCCGCGCCGCGGCACTTCGTGCGGTTCTCGTCCTCGATTGGTTTCGTCCGTCATGCAGGAGCCCTCGCGCCGCAAACAAGCATAGCGCATGAGCAACCCATTGACGAGCCAGCGGCGCGCTCCTGTACAGTGGGCATTTCAGTCACTTGCGCCCGTTGAATGGCAATCAACACTCACAGGGAGAATATCGAATTGCTTCAGCGCACCATTATCGGTCTCGACATCGGCGGCACCAAGACCGCTTGCGTCGAGGGCACCGCGGACGCGCAAATCCTTCAGCGCATCGAATGGCCCACGCAGGCAGAGCGACCATTCGCCGAAGTCTTCCCTCAACTCAATGCACAAGTCCGGTCCGTCATCGACGCCGCCAAACAAGAAGGCCGAAGCCCTTTGGCCATCAGCGTCTCCGTCGGCGGCCCGCTTCGCATCGAGGAGGGATTTCTCATCAACCCGCCGCATCTCCCTGGCTGGCACAACCTTCCCCTCAAGAAGCGCCTCAGCGAGGCCTTCCCAAATCTTCCTGTCGTAATCGAACACGATGGCAACGCCGGAGCATTGGCTGAATTCCATTTCGGTGTCGGCAAGGGCCGCGCCGATCTCCAGCATCTGATCTTCCTCACTTTCGGCACTGGCATCGGTGCTGGCTTCATCGTCAATGGCCAAATCCTGCGCGGCGCCAGTGACACCGCCGGCGAAGTCGGACACTGGCGCCTGGCGGATAATGGCCCGCTCGGCTTCGGCAAGCGCGGCTCATGGGAGTCCTTTGCTTCCGGCGCGGGTCTGATTGAACTCGCCGCCCAAATGTTCCCTGCCCGATGGACTTCTCGAACCCCAATCTCAGAATTGGTCCACGCAATGGTCGAGGATGACCCCGAAGCGCTGCAGGTAGCCGAAGTAGCCGGAACCTGGATGGGCCGCGGGCTCGCCCTGCTCATCGACGCCCTGAATCCGCAGATCATTGTCTTCGGCTCCCTGGGCGTCGTCCTCGGCGAACGCATCTTCGCATCGGCGCGCAGGGTCATTGCCGCGGAAGCATTACCGCAAGCCGCTGCCGCCTGTGAACTTCTCCCATCGGCATTGGGAAGGCACATCGGCGATGTAGCCGCGCTGATGGCTGCCCTTTCCGTTCCGGCAATGCACCGAAAGCTTGAACCTGAAATGACTGGTTGAACACCATGCGACACTCGCCAAGGCGCCCCGGTACAACGCCTCCAGGTATAAATTGAATCAAGATGAAGGCCATGAGAGATTCCCGTCGCGCTCGCAAGCTGCTTTTCTCGCTTGCTCTCCTTCTCGCGTTCTGTTCAAGCGCGTTTCCCCAGCCTCAGCAGCCCGATGAAGCCACCGTGATCCGCGGCATCGACGCAGTCATCAAAGCGCGTTTCGAATCCGTGCTGGCCTTCACTGATGTCGAACATTACGCCGTCTACCGCGGCGGGGACGAGACCCATCCCGCCGCCGAAATGACCGTAAAAACCGCCTACAACAAGGACACCGGCAAGACCTACACGGTGGTCTCCGAAACCGGCTCAGAAATCCTCCGCCATTTCGTCTTCGACGCCTTGCTCGAGGACGAAAAACGAATCAACCAGCCTGGAAACCGCGAAGCCTCGTGGTTCACCTCGGCCAACTACGAAATGAAGCTGCAACCCGGCGGAATCCAGCGCGTGGATGGACGCGACTGCCTGGCCGTCTCCATCAACCCCCGGCAGAAGGCTTCCAATCTCATCCACGGCACCATGTGGGTTGACGCTAAGGACTTTTCGACGGTCAGAATCGAAGGCGTCGCCACAAAAAGCCCCTCAATGCTGACCGGACCCTCGCACGTGATGCGCCAATATTCCTTGATCAGCGGATTCGCACAAGCCATGCACGCCCGTGCGGAATCTGACAGCACCCTATTCGGCAAGACGATCGTCAAGATCGAATACAGCGACTACCAGCTTCAACTTCGCCCTTCCCGGTAAACGGATTTCCGGGCTGTTCCTGGCTTTGGTTCATCGGAATTCCTAATTCGACGGAACGACCGCAGCTTCGCGCTCTTGGGCAATCGCCCTGAGCATGGAATCATTGTCTGCAAAGCTGCCCGGGCCGCCTTTGTTCTCCTCGGCGCGAGCCAGCAACACAAGGTCGGCCTTGCTCACCGGGCGCAGGCCTTTGGCCTCCAGACGCTCTCGAATCTCCGCTTCCCCCATCGTGTCCGAATCAGGAGCATTTTTCACGAATTCGATTGCCTGGTTTGCGCCCAATTCCCCGTCGTGACGGGCAATGCCCACCAACCCGGTGCTCGCGCGCCGCGCCCACCCGGCAACAAATCGTCCTGGAAACACGCGCGAGACCGCGGGATCCCACACCTCAAACGATGGTTCCTGCGGCGCGCCCGAGTTGGGCCGCGTGGCGTAGCCGTCTTTTCCCATCGGCAATCCAATACCCGCATCGTGGACGTCGCCGATGGCAAAAATCAGCGTATCCACATCGATCCGGGCAGTCTCACCAGATGCTTTGGCCGCTGTCGAGCCGTCGTCGCGGAGCACCAGGTTGTTCTCGGCAACCTCCATCGCCGCAATCCGCCCCTGGCCATCCCCGAAAGCCGCCGTCGGCGAAGAGAGAAAGCGGAACGACAGACGGGGTGGCACAGATTCGAAGTTCGGATCGGCCAAGCGCCGGAAATGCTCCGCAATCACCTTCTCCGGAGAAACATCCTGCCCGGCGCGCTGGCACCGCTCCCGCACGCGAGCCAACTCCTGGATCAACTGATCGCGCGAGATATACCGGTCCACGTGCTCAATCTCTTTTTTGTCGAACTTAACCTCAAGCGGTCCCCGGCGCGCGACAATAATCACCTCTTCCGTTTGCCTCTCCGGGCTGTCTTCCAGCAGCCATCGCGCGATGTCGATGGCCACGTTGCCCACGCCGATAATTGCAATGCGCCTGCCGGTTGAATAATCCATCGATGCGAATGGCGGCAGCCGGTTGTAGGCATAAACAAACTCCTTGGCCGAATAAACGCCCTTCAGTTCTTCGCCCGGAAGCCCAAGGCTCTTGGTGCCCTGCGCGCCCAACGCAAACAGGATTGCCGCCGGCCGCATCACTTCCAAGTCCGCGATGGGAATGTCGTAGGCCGCGCCCACCTGGACGTTGCCGAAATAATGCACATTCGGCATTTCCATGATCTTCGCAAACTGTTTGCGCAGGCCGGTCTTCATCTTGTCTTTCAACGGATAGATTCCATACTCCGCCAAGCCGCCGGGCTTGATATCCCGGTTGAAAAGAAAAGCGTCGAACCCCGCCAGGGCAATCTGCCGCGCGGCAAACATGCCGGCCGGACCGGCTCCAACCACAAAAACTCCCTTCATCCATTACCCCTTGCGTCGCCTGCAACTTGGCGGCAAATCTCAAAATAATCCTCTTTCCATTATTACAGGCGAACGAAGCCTGCTGAGTCGGCCTGTGCATGTGCAGCGTAAGCGCGCAAAAGATGATCAAATGAGACCGCTTCCCGCATTCGATCCTGTGTGCGGCGTTCCACAGGGCGGGATGAATTCCCATCGCCGTGACCGGTGTCACTTTCGCAGGGACTTCCCTGCGTACAAAATGAAATAGACAGCCAACGGAGCATCGCAGCACAATCGCTTCTTGAGCCTGATTTTCCGCACCCGGAGGGAACCGTGCAGCCATTCACACCACCACCGCTGCCCAGTGACGACAAACGCTGGAAAATCGTGAACGGCACCATGCGCAAGAATGGGTTTGCCCGTTCCGCGCTGATTGAGACGCTTCACACCGTGCAATCTTCATTCGGCTACCTCGACAACGACGCCATCCGTTTCGTAGCTCTGTCCCTGCGCGTCCCGTTCAGCCAGGCTTATGGCGTGGTCACGTTCTACCACTATTTCAGCCTCAAACCGCCCGGCAAGCACACCGTCACCATCTGCGCAGGTACGGCCTGCTATATCAAGGGCTCCGACAAGCTGGTCGCCGCCGCCCAGGAGCGGCTGGGCATTCTTCAGGGCCAGACCACCAAAGACGGCAACATCAGCCTCATGACTGCCCGCTGCGTGGGGGCTTGCAGCCGCGCGCCGGTCATGCTGGCCGACGGCGAAGTGGCGGGCGAAGTAACCGGTGAGCAGATGCTGGCGCAACTGGAAAGGTGGACCGTGGAATGAACATCGAAGAACTGGAACAGATTGCCGAGAGTGTCCGCCTTGAGAACGGCCGGTTCGACTACGAACTGAACGTCTGCATGGATCTGGCCTGCGTCAGCCAGGGCTCTGACCGTCTGCGGGACGCGCTGGCAAAAGCTGCCGAGGCCTCCGGCAAGAAGGTGCGTGTCCGCCGCACCGGCTGCATGGGGCCCTGTTCCTCCGGCCCGTTGGTCCGCGTCGACCCGGAAGAAACCCTCTATCACCACGTAACGTCTAGCCAGGCGGAGGCCATTGTTTCAAGCCTCGGCTCCGGACCGGTGCCCGAACTGCAATGCGACCTCAACGAGCACTTCGACAACCAGGTCCGCGTGGTGCTGGAGAATGCCGGCCACATCGATCCGGAGAAGATCGACGACTACATCGCGCGCGAGGGTTACAAGGCGCTTCTAACGGCGCTCACTGAGATGACTCCGCTGGAGGTTATCCAGCAGATCACGGAAAGCGGCTTGCGTGGCCGCGGCGGCGGCGGCTACCCCACCGGTCTGAAGTGGGCCACCGTCGCCAAAGCCTCTGGCGACCTGAAATATGTGATCTGTAACGGCGATGAGGGCGACCCCGGCGCCTTTATGGATCGCAGCGTGATGGAAGGCGACCCCCATCGCGTCGTCGAGGGCATGGCCATCGCCGCTTACGCGGTTGGCGGAAACAAGGGTTATATCTACGTCCGCGCGGAGTATCCGGTGGCCGTTGCCCGGCTAACCACCGCGATTCGAGAGGCGCGTCGTCGCGGGCTGCTGGGCAACAACATCGGCAACACACCCTTCAGCTTCGATGTCGAAATTCGCCTAGGCGCCGGAGCCTTTGTCTGCGGCGAGGAGACCGCTCTGATCGCTTCCATCGAGGGCAAGCGCGGCGCTCCCAAGCCGCGGCCACCGTACCCCGCGGTCAGCGGCCTCTGGGGCAAGCCCACACTCATCAACAACGTTGAAACCTACGCCAACATCGCTCCAATCATTCGCAACGGCGGCAAGTGGTTTTCCGCCATGGGATCGGAGCGGAGCAAAGGCACCAAGGTTTTCGCGCTCACAGGAAAAATTTCCCACACCGGCCTGGTTGAAGTGCCCATGGGCATCAAGCTGCGCCAGATCATCGAGGTTATCGGGGGCGGCGTTCCCGGCGGCCACACCTTCAAGGCAGTGCAAACCGGCGGTCCTTCCGGCGGATGCATTCCAGCCGAGATGATGGACATCGGCGTCAGCTACGACGCGCTCATGGCTGCAGGCTCAATCATGGGCTCCGGCGGCATGATCGTCATGGACGACACCTCCTGCATGGTCAACGTGGCCCGTTTCTTCATCGAGTTCTGCATGACCGAGTCTTGCGGCAAATGCATCCCCTGCCGCGCTGGCACCGCGCAGATGCACACGCTTCTAACGCGCATCTGCAATGGCTCCGGGACCATGCACGACCTCGATCTCCTTGTCGAACTTTGTGCAACCGTCAAAGAGACCAGCCTTTGCGGCCTCGGTCAGACTGCCCCCAACCCGGTGCTGAGCACGTTGAAGTATTTCAAGAACGAGTATATGGAGCACATCGTGAACAAGCGCTGTCCCGCGGGCGTGTGCAACATTCGACCGCCTGCGCCCGATTCTTACCAGCCCGCTTGCGCGAAACAGGCTTCTTCTTCTCCTGCTTCTCCGTTCGAGGTGTTGGCATGACTACCACCAGCGTCGACGTAAAAACACTCACCATTGATGGCCAGGAAGTGAGCGCCCGCGCCGGCCAGACGATCCTCGAAGTGGCGCGCGAACACAACATCCACATTCCCACTCTCTGTCATCTCGACGGCCTCAGCGATGTTGGCGCCTGCCGCCTGTGCGTGGTCGAAATAAAGGGCGGCAACAAGTTGCTCCCCGCCTGCGTGACCACGGTATTCGAGGGCATGGATGTAACTACCAACACCGAGCGGCTCCAGAGTCATCGCCGCATTATCCTTGAGCTCCTTTTCGCCGAGCGCAACCATATCTGCTCCGTCTGCGTAGCCAACGGCCACTGCGAGCTGCAGACACTGGCGCAGGAGCAGGGCGTCACCCATGTTCGCGTGCCCTACCGCAACCCCGAGCTCCCCGTCGATGCCTCGCATGAACGATTTACCCTCGACCACAATCGCTGCATCATGTGTACCCGCTGCGTGCGCGTCTGCGCTGAGATTGAGGGCGCCCACGTGTGGGACGTGATGGGCCGCGGCATCGACTCCAGAATCATCTCCGACCTGAACCAGCCCTGGGGAAGCTCCACCAGTTGCACCCGCTGCGGAAAATGCGTGCAGGTCTGCCCCACCGGCGCCCTCTTCGACAAGACCAAGGTCGGCTCCGGCCACCCCAAGTATCCTGATTTTCTCCCTGCTCTGAACCTCATGAGGCAAGCGCAATGAGCAAACTGAAACTGGCAACGGTCTGGCTCGACGGATGCTCCGGCTGTCACATGTCCATTCTCGACATGGACGAACGTCTTCTGGAAATCGCCGAGCTCGTCGACATCGTCTACAGCCCCATCGTCGACACAAAAGTGTTTCCCGACGAGGTCGACATCGCCCTGGTCGAAGGCGCAGTCGCGTCAGTTGACGACGAGAAGAAAATCAAAAAGATTCGCGCCCACACCAAAATTCTCGTCGCCATGGGCGACTGCGCCGTAGCCGGCAACGTGCCCTCAATGCGCAACCCCATTGGCCCCGAGGCCATTCTCAATCGCGCCTACATCGAGAACGCCTCCGCGCAACCGCAGATCCCCTGCGTCGTCGTGCCGCAGTTGCTACGCGTCGTCCGTCCCATCCACGAATTCGTCAAGGTAGATGTATTTCTTCCCGGCTGTCCGCCCTCCGCCGACACATTCCACGCCGCGCTCACCGCACTCGTAACCGGCGAACCGCTGGACGTTCCAGCCCTCACAAGATTTGGCGCCTGACGTAGCGCCGATCTCCAGACCGGCTGTCGCGCGGGCGTCCACGCCCGCGTTTGTTAAAGAAATTCGGAGATTGCACCATGAGCCAAACCATCACCATCGACCCCGTAACCCGCCTCGAAGGCCACGGCAAGATCACCATACAGCTCAACGGCCAGGGCGAAGTCGAGGACGCGCACTTCCACGTAACCCAGGTCCGCGGCTTCGAGAAATTCTCCGAGGGCCGGCCATTCTACGAGATGCCCAGCCTCATGGCGCGCATCTGCGGCATCTGCCCCGTCTCTCACCTCATCGCCTCCGCCAAGGCTTGCGAAGCCATCATGTCGGTGCGCATCCCGCACACCGCCGCGCAACTGCGCCGCATGTTGAATCTGGCGCAGATGGTCCAATCCCACGCACTGAGCTTCTTCTATCTCGCCTCGCCGGATCTCCTGCTCGGCATGGAGTCCGACCCCGCCGCGCGCCACATCTTCGGCGTGGTCGCCGCCAAGCCGCATCTGGGCCGCGCCGGGATCGCCCTGCGCCGCTTCGGTCAGCACATCATCGAGCTGCTCGGCAACAAGCGCATCCATCCCGGCTGGGTCATTCCCGGCGGCGTCACCGAGCCGCTCGCACCCGCCAAGCGCGACGAGATCCTGGCCATGATTCCCGAAGCCTACGCCAACATCGGCCTCGCCCTCGCCGCCTACAAGCAGATCGCCGACAGCTTCCGCCCCGAGATCGAAGTCTTCGCCAACTTCCCTTCCAACTACCTCGGCCTCATCAACGAAGACGAGTCCATCGAGTTCACCGATGGCGCGCTCCGCCTCATCGACCCGCAAGGCAACACCATCGAAGACGGCATCACGGCCTCGCGTTTCAGCGAAGTCATCGGCGAAGCAGTCGAGCCCTACAGCTACACCAAGTTCGCCTACTACAAACCGCTCGGCTACCCCGAAGGCAGCTACCGCGTCGGCCCGCTCGCCCGTCTCAACATCGCAAAATCCATGGGAACCCCCCAGGCCGATAAGGAACTCGTCGAGTTCAAAGCTCTCGCCAACGGACCCGTGCAAAGCTCCTTCCACTACCACCACGCGCGCCTCATCGACATGCTGTATGGAATAGAAAAAATCGAGCAGATACTCACTGACCCGCTTATCCTCGACAAGCACGTCCGCGCCACCGCAGGTGTCAACCGCCTTGAAGGCGCAGGCCAGGCCGAAGCCCCGCGCGGCACCCTCATGCACAACTACAAGGTCGACGAAAACGGCCTCATCACCTGGGCCAACCTGGTCATCGCCACCGGACAAAACAACAACGCCATGAACAAAGGCGTCCTGCAAGCCGCCCGCGCCTACGTCAAAGACGGCAAATTCGCCGAAGGCATTCTCAATCGTGTCGAAGCCGTAATCCGCACCTTCGACCCATGCCTATCTTGCAGCACCCACGCCTTCGGCCAAATGCCGCTGATGCTGTCGCTTCTCTCGCCAGGCGGCGAAGTCGTCGACCAACTCATCCGTTAGCCCCCTCCTATAACATGAAGCCTGGGTGCCCCAGTCATTCCGCGCACCTTGCGGAATGGGTGGGAAAGCACGATGACCACATTATTTGTCGATGTTTTGATCGCCGTGACTTGAGAGCCAATAACCTGTGATAAGTTTTTGGCATGGCCCACCCAGAATTAGACGAATTAGTTGATTACTGCATCGGCTTCGCGAAACAACAACTTTCAAAATATGGAAGTTTTCACCCCTTCGGAGCTTCAGTCAAAACAGACGGTAGTCCCTTGGTAGACGGGATACTTCTTGATGATGAGCATACGGCTGCTCAGTCAGTGATCGATAACTACACCGAGATTTATCAGTCCCAGGCAAGAGCTGGCGAGCTTCGGGCGGCAGCTTTATGCTGGGACAGTCGAGTCTCTCTTGGGAACAGCCCTAAGACCGATGCAATCGCTATAGGTCTTGAACACAGCAATGGAGAATCTACCACCGTTTATCTCCCCTATAAGAAGCGACTTCTCCGTGGCTACCAATATGGCGAATTGTCAACAACTCGCAGAGATCCAAAGTTCTTTCAATAACATCTTCCCGTAAATTGAATTTTTTCCTCCTATTCTAAAATCATGAAATCTGCTCAGATCCGCGTCCTCATCCTAGCCTGCGGCAACACCCTCCGCAGCGACGACGGCATCGGCCCCTGGCTCGCTCAGTGGGCCGAAGAAAAATTCCGCGACGATCCCGCAATCCGCGTAGTCTCCCGCCAGCAATGGACTCCCGACCTCGCCCAAGACATCGCCCAAGCGGAATCCGTACTCTTCATCGACTGTTCCATCGAATCCGAGCCCGGATCTGTGCGCATGATTGAAGTCCGACCAGCGGCCGCCAAGCAAGGCCTTGCCACACATCACCTGAGCGCCTCTGAACTCCTCACCATCGCCCGCGATCTCTACAATTCCCAGCCCCGCCATGCATCGCTCCTGACCATTGGCGCAAGTTCGACAGAGTTAGGCGAGACATTCAGTGACCTTGTGCTCGACACAATTCCCCAGGCCTGCACACTTCTGGAACGCACGATCATCGAGTGGTCACGATATGAGAGCTAGCGCAAATAGCCGGCCAGCTTGAACGAATACGCGTAGTCGCCTTTCAGCGGCACACTGAGTATGATCGTCGTTCCGTTGTTCTGCACTTTCGCGCTAAGTTCATTTGTATCGCCCAACTGAATAATCGGCACTCCTTGTTTGGCGGGGACATCCGGAATCGTGATCGTCTGCTCTTTCGGCTTGCCAATCAGGATTACAAACAAATCGTCCCCCTTCCGCGTGAACCGCAGATCGTCCCCCTCCGCACTTTTCCCCACAGCCTGCATCCACGGCGTCGTGTCGTAAATCGCCTCACCATTCTGCTTCAGCCACGCGCCCAGTGCCTTCAGCCGCTCCATTTGCACCGGCGGAATGGTCCCATCCGCCTCCGGACCCACATCCAGCAGAAGGTTCCCGTTCTTGCTCACGATATCCACCAGTAGCGCAATCAACTCGCCCGGCGCAATCGTCTCCGCCTCGCCCTCGGCGCGGTTGTAGCCGAAGCTCCGCCCCAGCCCGCGGCACTCTTCCCACTTCTTCGCGCTGATCTTATCCAGCTTCTCGTATTCCGGCGAAGTAAAATCCGAGTGCTTCACGCCGAACCGGTCGTCGATCACGCCATCCGGAATCGCATTGTAATAATCCGCCTCCACTTCCAGCGCTTTGCCCGTCTTCGGCCAGTCGATGTCGTTCCACAGCAGCATGGGATGATACTTCGCAATCAGCTCATGAATCTGCGCATTCGCATACCTGCCATACGCCTCGGTCTCCGGCTTCACTGTCCCGTAATCCGAGTTCACTTCGATCGGCCCTGTGTTGAAAGTCCAGTCGTACCCGCCGGAGTAGTAAAGCCCCATGCGCAATCCCTGCCTGGTCACCGCGGCCGTCAAATCGCCAACAATATCGCGCTCCGCATGACGCTCATTCATCGGCAGCGTCGGACTCGGATTCGGCGTTGTGCTCGGCCACAGCGTGAACCCCTCGTGATGCTTGCTGGTCAGCACCACATACCGCGCGCCCGCCTCCTTGAACGTCTCCGCCCACGCATCCGGATTCCACTTCTTGCTCTCTTTGTTGAACGTCTCGGCAAACTGGTAGTAGTCGTGATGCGCCCCGTAGTGCTCGCGATCGTAAGCCTCGGTCGGCGACCCAGGGATGCGCACTGTGTTCAGGTACCACTCCGCGTAGGGATCGTATTTGATGTAATCGTTCGAAGAAAAATCGTGATCCGGATGATTCAGCGGCGCCCATCCCGGCACAGAATAGAGTCCCCAGTGAATAAAAATCCCCAGCTTCGCCCCCGCATACCAATCCGGCAGCGGGTGCTTGTCCAGCGACTCGATCGTCGGCTCATACTTCACCGGCGCCTGCGCCGCACACATCCCACTCATCGCGGCAGCCGCACCGAAAACCAATCCAAGAACAGACCTGTTGTGCGCCATCTCAACTCCCTTGTCTCGCTGATGCAACTCTGAGCCAGTGCGGTAGGCCAGGACTTCAGTCCCCGCAATCTGATCCCCCAAAACAGAGCGGGGCCTCAGCCCCTGAGGTTTAGCTTTTGAAAGCATACCTCAGAGGCTGAAGCCCCGTTCATTTTGCTGCGCTTTACGTCAGGCTAGCGGCCACCAACGGCTCTTCTGCTTTTTCTTCCGGAGCAATGTGCGGCGTCTCACCGCGGCCCGGCATCGAAGCCCGCGCCGAGTACACCCGCCAATGCCGCTCCACATCGTCCTGCGCTTCCTTCAACAGCTCCGCCGCCAGCTCCGGATTGCTGCGCGCCAGCATGGTGTACCGCGCCTCGCGATACGTGTATTCCTTCAGCCGGATCGACGGCCCCTTCGAGTCGAGCTGGAATGGGTTCTTTCCCGACTCGCGCAGTGCCGGGTTGTAGCGCATCAGCGGCCAATACCCCGATTGCACCGCCAGCTTCTGCTGTTCCAGCCCATGCACCAGGTCGTAGCCGTGCGCAATGCAGCTTGAGTAAGCGATGATGAGCGAAGGCCCATCGTGTGCTTCGGCCTCCTGGAAAGCCTTCACTACATGCGTGTCGTTGCCGCCCAGCGCCACCTGCGCCACATACACGGAGCCGTAACTCACCGCCTCCATGGCCAGGTCTTTTCTGCTGTTCCCTTTTCCGCTGGCCGCAAACTTCGCCACCGCTCCCCTCGGTGTGGCCTTCGACATCTGCCCGCCCGTATTCGAGTAGACTTCCGTGTCCAGCACCAGCACGTTTACGTTCTTGCCCGAGCCCAGCACGTGGTCCAGTCCGCCGAAGCCGATGTCGAACGCCCATCCATCGCCGCCCACAATCCACACGCTCTTGCGAACCAGGGAATCAGCAATGGCCAGCAGGTTCAGTGCATCCGAACTGTCGTTGTCCGCCAGCCTCTCACGCAGCGCCAGCACCCGCTGCCGCTGCAAATTGATTTCCGTCTCCGTCTTCTGCGCAGCGTGCAACAGCTCCGCAACCAACTCAACGCCAATATCCGCTGCCAGCCGCGTCACCAGAGTCTCTGCAAAAACCTTTTGCTGGTCGAGGGCCGTCCTCATCCCAAAGCCGAACTCCGCGTTGTCCTCGAAAAGAGAATTGGCCCACGTCGGTCCCCGTCCCTGTGCATTGCTGGTGTACGGAGTCGTCGGCAGGTTGCCGCCATAAATTGACGAGCAGCCCGTTGCGTTGGCAATATAGAGCCGGTCGCCGAACAGTTGCGTCAGCAGCTTGATATAAGCTGTTTCCCCGCATCCCGCGCACGCGCCTGAAAATTCAAACAGCGGCTGCAACAATTGCAGGTCCTTCACCTGTCCATGCGACAGCTTTGCCCGGTCCACTTCAGGCAGCTCAAGGAAGAACTCCCAGTTTTCGCGCTCGGTTTCGCGCAGCGGAGTCTGCGGAGCCATGTTGATAGCCTTGTGGCTCGCATCGCTCTTGCTCTTCACCGGGCAAATTTCTACGCATACCCCGCAGCCCGTGCAATCCTCCGGGGCCACTTGCAGCGTATATCGATCCTGCTCCATTCCCTTCCACTTCGGCTTGGCCCATTGGAAAGTCGCCGGCGACTTATCGCCGAGTTCGGCACCGTAGACCTTGGCGCGAATCACGGCGTGCGGACAAACCATAACGCATTTGCCGCACTGGATGCACAAATCCTTGTCCCACACCGGAATGAACTGCGCAATATTCCGCTTCTCCCACTGGGCCGTTCCCGTTGGAAACGCACCGCCCGCGGGAATCGCGCTTACCGGCAACAGATCGCCCTGTCCCGCCGCAATCTGCCCGAGCACTTCGCGCACAAACTTCGGCGCTTTGCCGGAGATGGATGGAATCAGATCGAACTCCGAGTTTGCGGCCGAGGGCAACGTGACTTTTTCGAGATGCGCCAGCGCTGCGTCCACTGCCGCATAATTCTTCTGGACAACCGCGTCGCCGCGCTTGCCATAGGTCTTATAGATCGCCTTCTTGATCTGCGCAATCGCCTCTTCGCGCGGCAGCACGCCGCTGATGGCGAAGAAGCACGTTTGCATGATGGTGTTGATGCGCGTGCCCATGCCTGCATTGCGCGCTACTTCGTAACCATCGATCACGTAGAACTCGATCTTTTTGCGCAAAATCTCTTGTTGCGTCGTCTTGGGCAGATGATCCCAAACCTCCGCCGCCGGAAAAGGTGAGTTGAGGAGGAACACCGCGCCGGTCATCGCTGCCTCCACAACATTCATCTTCTCCAGGAAGGTGAAGTTATGGCACGCTACAAAGCTCGCGCGTGTGATCAGATAACTCGACCGGATTGGATTCGGCCCGAATCGCAGGTGACTCGTCGTCATCGATCCTGATTTCTTCGAGTCATAAACAAAGTAACCCTGCGCATAATTCGGCGTCTCGCTGCCGATAATCTTGATCGAGTTCTTGTTCGCGCCCACCGTGCCGTCCGAACCAAGCCCGTAGAACAGCGCGCGCACAGTTTGCGGATCTTCGGTCGAGAAGCTCGGGGCATAACTCAAGCTCGTAAATGTAACATCGTCTTCGATGCCGATCGTGAAGTGATTCTTCGACTCCGGCTTGGCTAACTCATCAAAGATGCCCTTCACCATCGCCGGCGTAAACTCCTTCGACGACAACCCGTAACGCCCTCCGATCACCGTTGGCTTGATGGCAAACGGCAACCCGGCGTTCTCCGCCAGCACCGTAACAATGTCCTGATAGAGCGGCTCGCCCAGCCCGCCCGGCTCCTTCATGCGGTCAAGCACCGCAATTGACTTTACCGTCTCCGGCAGCGCCGCCAGAAACGCGCTCGCATCGAACGGCCGATACAACCGAACCTTCAGCAGTCCCAGCTTCTCGCCCTTCTTGTTGAGCAGATCGACAGCTTCCTCCGCTGCCTCAGCGCCAGAGCCCATCAGCACAATCACGCGCTCGGCATCCGGCGCGCCGTAATGATCGAACAGGTGATATGCGCGGCCCGTAAGATCGGCAAACCGGTCCATCACCTTCTGCACAATTCCCGGAACCGCCGCATGGAACTTGTTGCAGGCCTCGCGCGCCTGGAAAAAAACATCCGGATTCTGCGCCGTCCCGCGAATCACCGGCCGATCCGGGCTCAGCGCCCTTTGCCTGGCGTCGATGATGTACTTGTCGTCCACCATCGCGCGAATAGTAGCGTCGGCGATGGGATAGATCTTGCCCACTTCGTGCGAAGTCCTGAACCCGTCAAAGAAGTGAATAAAAGGAATGCGCGATTCAAGCGTAGCGATCTGCGCCACCAGCGCCATGTCTGCAACTTCCTGAACGGAATTCGAGGCAAGCATCGCCCAGCCCGTCGACCGGCAAGCCATCACATCCGAGTGGTCACCAAAGATCGATAGCGCATGCGTCGCCAGCGTCCTCGCCGTCACGTGCATGGTCGCCGGGGTCAGCTCACCGGCAATCTTGAACATATTGGGAATCATCAGCAGCAGGCCCTGCGACGCCGTAAAGGTAGTCGCGAAGGCCCCAGCCTGCAACGCCCCATGCAGCGCGCCTGCCGCGCCGCCTTCGCTCTGCAGTTCTTCCACCACGGGCACTGCGCCCCAGATGTTTTTCTTCCCCTCGGAGCGCCACTGATCGGCCCACTCCGCCATCGGCGACGAAGGGGTGATGGGGTAGATGGCGACAACCTCAGAGAGTCGATAAGCCACCGAAGCAGCCGCCTCGTTCCCATCCAGAATTACCATTTTGTGATCCATTTTCTGTTCACTCATTCGCTTTGCCTCGCAGCGCGGCCCGCTGAAGTAAACCGCTGCATCGAGTCTCGCCTCGGCAGCACAGGGCCGCTGTGATGCGAGACACAGGGCGGAATTGCGATCTCACCATGTGACACTCTCTGCCGGATGATGAATCGCCGTCCCTCGCCTACCAATCACACCCGTCGCGGTGTCTAATCAAGTGGGGTCCCCTCATGACATTGAAGCGAGTTTGCGCATTCGTCGCAGTTCTGTCTTTTGCCAGCGTCGTCCAGGGCCGCGCCGCCACGCCCACCGTCGGCCAGCCCGCGCCCGCACTCACGTTCACGCAGCTCTACAACGCCCCTGAAGGCACAAAGACCGACTGGCCCTCCCTGCATGGAAAAGTCGTGGTCCTCGAATTCTGGGCCACCTGGTGCGCACCCTGCATCGCGCAGATTCCTCACCTCAACGAACTGAGCCAATCGCTGGCGTCCTCGAACGTGCAATTCATCTCCGTCGACGACGAAGATCCCGACGTAGTGAAGACGTTCATGGCAAAAAAGCACATGGAAAGCTGGGTGGGCGTAAGCAAGACAATCTTCGACGACTACGGTGTGCAGGCGCGCCCCACCACCATCGTCATTGACACCCAGGGCCGAATCGCCGCAAGGCTCAACCCGGAGCAGCTTGAGAAAGATCAACTCGTGGCGCTCGCCGGCGGAAAGCCCGTTGCATTTCCAGTGGAGGATTCCGGCCCGCCGGAATTGGCGAAATCGAAGAAAGCGATGCAGGATGTGCTGGCCGCGATGAAGAATCCTGCGGCCAAAGACGCAGTCAAGCCGTTATTTGAGATCTCGATCCGGCCCGGTGACCCGGACGGAACGCAGATGACCTTTACGAGCACGGATTCAGAGAGCGATCAATCTTCGTATGACATGAAGAATGCGCCGCTTTCCGCCCTAGTTCCGCTGGCCGAAGGAGTTCCGGAGGACCGCATCACTTTGCACACAGACGATGCGAAGGCACGCTATGACCTTCATCTCAGCGCGCCTAATCTGGACGTAAAAAAGCTTGCTCCAGCCATCGAGATCGCCGTCTCCGCGGCTGCAGGCGTCAAGATTTCCCACCTCGCCAGCGAAGAAGACGTCTACGTGCTCCAGGCGACGCCAAAGGCCTCAACCCTGCTCGCCCCCACAGTATCGACCCATGGAAGCATGTGCAGCTTTCAAGGGAGTACAGGGAAACTGACCATTGTCAACACCTCGCTTGATAAACTGGCGCCCACTCTGGAAAAGGCGCTCAAAGTCCCGGTCGTGAATGAGACTGGAATCCCCGGTGAATTTGACGCTGGCTTCACCCTGCCCAAAGACAGCTTCGAATCCGCAAAAGCGGCTCTGGAAGCCAATCTCGGCCTCACCCTGGTCAAAGCCCGGCGCACCATCGACCATGTGGTCGTCGATCCGCTTCCCGCGCCAACCAAGTCCAGCCAGCCAACCACAGCGGCCGACAAATCCGCCCCCACTCCCGGCGAGCCCGCTCAGATGATCGCCGTCCCACGGCAGTAGGCGAGCTCAACCGGTCAATCCCTCTGCCAGCGCTTCCCATTCCTCCTCCAGCGCAGCCCGATGAAACCGCCTTCCTGCGCGCTCGTACCAGTAATCCGCGTTCCACGCCTGGCCCTCTTTGCGGTGGAGATAAGCGTGAACCGCCATCCCCTCCGGTGTTTCAAGCTCATCCACCAGCGCATGCGCCCGCGCCCAATCCCCCTTCGCGTCCCACCACAAAGATGCAGTGGGCGCCGTCAGGCCGCTGGGCGGTTCATCATCTCGCAACGATGCGCGTAACTCCTCTGCAGTCATATCCCTCCACCACAAGCCTCCCTTGCGGGGGTCGCCATCGATCTTAACCCCAACCATTGTGATATGGATCACTTTCCCCAAGCTTTTTGACTGATAAAAACGAATCATCGTTCCGAGTGAGATGCGTTGAGGAGTCCGTCAGGGGGTTCGAACGTAGGTCTGGCGAAACCAGCAGGGCCATCTCTTTCAGGAGGTCAAAGCGATGAGATCCCATGAACCGAAGAATTCGGAAAGCGCCGTTTGCAACCCGGACCGGAATGGTCGTATACTTAAGTCCGACCATTCCGGTCGTATTTTTAGGTTCGACTTCCGCCTGATTGTTCTTCCCTTTCGGCGGATCCAGGGAGTGCGGCGGGTGAGTGTGCTAAGCGAGTTGAAGGTTGGCGAGACGGGCGTCCTGATTGCCCTCGACCTGCCTGAATCCGTGCAGAACCACCTTATGCACATGGGTTTCGTACCCGACGCGCTAGTCACCGCCCTGCGCCGCGCCCCGGCCGGCGACCCAACGGTCTATGGCATTGACGGCATGGAGATTGCCCTGCGCCACGAGACCGCCGAAGCCATCCGCGTCCGCCTCCACGACGCCAGGTCTGAATCCTCTCAAGCCCTCCCCCAAAACATCCGGATTGACGACAAGGAACTCATCGAGGCTTCGCGATGAACGCCTGTTGTGAGCCACCGGTATTTGAGCCACCCAAAGCTCCGCCCCCAGCCGGAGCGTACAAAACCGTCGTCCTCATCGGACCACCCAACTCCGGCAAATCCACCCTTTTCAATCGCCTCACCGGCCTGCGTCAAAAGGTGGCCAACTATCCCGGCGTCACCGTCGAGCAGCGTATGGGCCTCATGGCAGGCGTTGGCCGCGAAGACCTCACCCTCATCGACCTTCCCGGTATCTACTCGCTCACTCCTTACTCTGAAGATGCCCGCGTGGCCGTTGACGTTCTTCGCGGCAAAATGCCCGGCACACCCAAGCCTGACGCGGTCCTGCTGGTCCTCGATTCCCTGCACCTCTCCCGGCAGCTCATGCTCGCCGCTCCCGTGCTTTCTTTGGGGCTGCCCACCATAATCCTGCTCAACATGAGCGACCTGATGAAGTCACGCGGCGGCAAGGTGGATGCGCTGGAACTGGCCAAGGAGCTTTGCGCGCCGGTCGCGCTCATCAGCGCTACGCACGGAACCGGATTGGACGCGGTCTCCCTGTTCCTTAACCAGCCCGGCAACGGAACAGTCGCCAAACCGCTGACGCTCCCTGTGCTGGGCAACGCCGCCAGCGCTCATACCTGGGCTGCGCAGGTCAGCCGGCGCACCGGCTATCGCGCGCCGCTCTCCCTTGAAGGCACGCGCAAGATCGACAACATCCTGCTCCACCGCGTCTGGGGGCCGCTGCTCTTTCTTGCCGTCGTCACCGGCGTCTTCGAGGTCGTTTTCTCCATCGGCCAGCCGCTCTCTGACGGATTTGGCGACGTCCTCGCCCGCATTGGTGAGTTCGCCCGCCCGCTGCTGCCCGCGGGATGGATCCAGTCGCTCATCCTCGACGGCGCATGGAAAGGCGTCTCTTCGGTGCTGGTCTTTCTGCCCCAGATACTATTGCTGTTTCTCTTTATCGGAATTCTGGAAGACTCCGGCTACCTGGCCCGCGCCGCGCTGATCGCCGACCGCGTCATGCGGACAATCGGATTGAATGGCAAAGCCTTCATCCCGCTGCTCTCCGCCTACGCCTGCGCCATCCCCGCCATCATGGCCACGCGCACCATCGAGAACCGTCGCGACCGGCTGGCCACCATCCTGGTTACGCCCTTCATGACCTGCTCCGCGCGCCTCCCTGTCTATCTGCTGCTGATTGCCGCCTTCATTCCCAATCTCGTTTTTCTACATGGCTTTCTTGGCCTGCGCACCATCGTAATGCTCAGTCTTTATCTAGCTGGCTTTGTGGGCGCCATGACCACCGCCTGGCTGCTCAAGAGCTCCATCCTCAAGTCCAGCGAAACGCCCTTCATCCTCGAACTGCCGCAGTACCGCATGCCCACCCTGCGTTCGCTTTCGCTCCGTCTTGTCGACCGCGGCAGCGTTTTCGTCCGCCAGGCAGGAACCATCATTCTCAGCGTCACGCTGGCTCTCTGGGTTCTCGCGCATCTCCCCGTCGTGCACATCGCCGGAAGCACCTACGCCGCGCCTGAACTCGCCGACAGCATCATAGGACGCCTCGGCCACTTCATTGAGCCGGCCATCGCCCCGCTTGGTTTCAACTGGAAGATCGGCATCGGCCTGCTTTCGAGCGTGCTGGCTCGCGAAGTCATGGTCAGCACCATGGGTACTCTATATGGCGCAGACCCGGCAACCCAGTCCATGCACCTGCAAACTGCCCTGCACCATGACATGACCCTGGGTGGCGCGCTCGCGCTGATGATCTTCTTCGCCTTCGCCATGCAGTGCACCTCTACCATGGCCGTAGTTCGCCGCGAAACCAACAGTTGGAAGTGGCCCGCCGTGCAGTTTCTCTATATGCTGGCCCTGGCCTGGGGAGCAGCCTTCGTGGTCAACCATGTAGTCATGGCCATCTTCGGCTAGTGTCCTCAGTCTGAAACTCGCAACATAAAACTGGCTGTCATTCTGAGTGAACGGGGCCCCGAACGTTTTTCGGTTCGGGGGTGGTGAGTCGAAGAATCTGCGGTTGTTCTTCGATGAACTCAAGACTCACCAAGCTGGCAAGCAGGTTGTGCAATTTTCACTCGCACGACTGTTTCACGCCAATTCAATTCGTGTGTGATCGAGCACGCTGGTTCGCATCAGAAATCTGACGCTCCTGCTCCAGTTCGCATCATGCGCTCCTATAAGATGCAGCTCATTGGCGGGGGCCCCGGCGGCGTCTCGTTCGCCATGTAGAAGAGTTCCCAGCTCGCCCCGTTGATCAGATCTTGCAAAGATTGGTTGCACGGGGTCCCATTGTCCGGGGTCGCACCATTCGTTTGCGCCCAAATGATGTCCGTGAAGTCGATGTCCACCCACTGCATAGGTCCGGTTGCTGGGGTGTCCTGCGGCCATCCGTAATCGTCGCCGAATTCGGTCCCGTAGAAGAAGACCGCGAGCGTGTTGTATGCCGCCAACTCCGGGCTGATTCCTTTGCACTCCTTGGCCATTCTCTCTGCATGCGTACATCCCTGCCCCTCCCGGGTAGAGAGAACGTCGGTCGTCACCGACCAGTCGAATTCTGCTCCGCCGAGAAACGGCCATTGCGAATCGAGGGGAAGCCCGGTGAGCACCTTCACCCCGCCCACGCCGATCCCAGTGTCCCCGGCTTCCGGAGTCACCGCGCTGGAGGCGGTCATTCCGCCCACCTGGGTGGCCAGTTGGCGGCCGATTTGGGTCGACAGGAAATAGGTCAGAATCTGCGTCTTGGCGTCACAGGACATGGGGTAAGCGACTGCGGTCGAACAGTCGGCGGTGAATAGCCAGCTGGGGTGCTCGATCGGTTTGACGTTGAATTCGGGAAAATCGTCCCCCGAGTCGGGACTCAGGAACAAGGTGACGTTCGTGAATATCCCCTCGTAGGTCTGGATTGCGGTGATCCACTGGTCAATGAAAATCTGGTCAGAGTGCTGGTATTCGTAAGACGAAAGTGGATAGGAGTTTCCGATCAGTACGCTCCAAGCATGGTCCGCTTTCACACCCGGGCTCTGACGCGAACCGTTCTGGGAGGTGGGCAAAATCATTTCAGTGGAAGCACAGATGGGGCCGGCAATGGCGATGGCGGCGAAATCCTTGTGATCCTTGTACCGGTCGTTGACTTCGATCAAGAACTGCTGCCACCAATACTGATAAATCGTGCTCCAGGGCAGCGGCATCTTATGACCGTCGGCGTGCTTTACTTCCGGAAATTCGGAGAAGGTTACAAAGCCGCAATCGGGCATCGGGCCGTTATCCTTGGAGCCAAAGAGCGTGTCGCAAGTGGGAAGAAGTCGATCGAAAAGCCAGGAGGGGGAATCTACACCGGGCGTCAGGATAAGTTGCACCTGCTTGCCCGTTGCGTTGGCCTCCGTGAATACGTCGTCCAGGTAGCTCCAGTCGTTGCCGTTTAAATCCGTGCCAGGCTTGCAATTTTGCAAGGATGCACAGTCCGGGTCGCTTTTCTGAATGCGGTCCCAATAGATTCCAAAGGTGATGCCCGCCACGGCCGGGTTGTCATTCAGAATGCCGTAATAGAGGTTGCGAAGGTAGGTATGCTCGTCCTCTGCATTCCCACCAGCAGACTTGCGATACTTTTTGTAAGCTTTGATCGCGTTGTCAACAGAGACGTGTGCGTAAACGCCAAGCGGCGGCTGGTGATTCGTCTGCGCTTCTGCCCGGGAAAGGCTTGCGCCCGCAAACAGAAGCGCCAAACAGACATTGGCGGCAAAAATCGTTCGAGACATGAATGACCTCCTACCGGGAATGGAACGCCGTTGAAGAGTCACCTTTTCCAGAGTTTTTTTCGGGCACTGAATCCCGCTTGATTGGCGACTTTGATTCAGTCTTCCCGGTTGCATGGATCGCCCGCCAGCGGGCCATGATTCCCAACAGTCCATTGCCGGTGCATCGCTTCAGGCATCGGTGGGCACCGCATATTCGCCGCAGGAACCCACTGTAATCTGGGCAACCATCAATGCATTTCGCAGACTCTACCACCCGACTGCATTCTCTCGCAAGCGGTATTGACAATCGGAAGTAACCATCCCATCTTGACGGCCAATTGTGCGTCAGCTATTACCGCTAACTTCTCAGCGGGTAGCCATTTGTCTTAACTGGATAGCACTCGCAACCAGCGTGGGCGCGCGTCCCTGCGGAACCTTGCGATGAGGGCATTCGCACCAGGTTTCTGTTACTCGTAGCGCAACGCTTCCATGGGATTCATTAAGCTCGCCCGGCGCGCGGGAATGATGACCGCGAAGAAGGCCACGGCCATCAGCAGCAGCGCCGCTCCTCCCAGAGCCAATGGATCGGCTGGCCGCACTGCAAAGAGCATGCCCCCAATCAAACGCGTCAGCAGCAACGCGAGCAGCAGCCCAATCCCCAGGCCGGCGAGAATGGTTCCCATTCCCTGCCCGATCATCAAGCGCAGCACATTGCCTCGTCCTGCGCCCAGCGCCATGCGCAAGCCGATTTCCTGCTGGCGCTGCGTGACAACGTAGGAAGTGACGCCGTAAATTCCCACGGAGGCCAGCAGTAGCGCCAGGCCGGCGAATATGCTGAGCAGGATCAACGCCAGCCGGCGTCGCGCGACGGATTCGCCCATCACTTCGCTCATGCTTCGAACCCGATAGACGGGCAGCTCTGGGTCAATCGCGGCAACTTCCCGCTGGATGGTCGGCGCCAGGCTCATCGGATTTCCTTGCGTGAGGATGGCCAGCGTCATCGCACTGGAGGGTCTCTGATTTTCAGGCCAGTAGACCTCTACCCGCGAACGCATTTCCAGCGTGCGGTCACGCACGTGCCGGACGACGCCGATGACCGTGGCCCATGGCGCAGTGGAGCCGTGACCTCCGCCATGAACTCGCTTGCCGATGGGATCCTGATTGGGCCAGAACGTCTGCGCAAGACTCTCATCGACAATCGCCACCGGCGGCGCTGTATCCGCATCGCGGTCTTCGAAGAATCTGCCGCGAACGAGAGAGATGCCCATCGCCTGGAAGTAGCCGGAAGTGACATTTCGCTGATCCGCCTCCGGATCGGTATCCTCCATCGGAACCGATTGCGAGTCGACGGTCAGCGTACCCGAACTGTTCTGGCCACCCAGAGGGATCAGCGAAACCGCTCCCGCGAAGCGAACACCGGGCAATTTCTGGATGCGGCTTAACAGTTCGCTGTAGAAGCCGCGGACCTGCTCGGGCTTGCTGTATTCCGCATCGGGAAGGGCGATGCGCATGGTCAGAACGCCTTCCGGCCGGAATCCGGGATCGACCTTGAGAATATTCTCGAAGCTCCGCATCAGCAGCCCCGCACCCGCCAGCAGAATGAGCGACAGCGCGGTTTCCCCCATCACCAGCGCGCGCCGCAACCGCTTCGACTGACTGCCCTCGGTGCTGCGGGCGCTCTTGATCGCCGCCCAGTTTCGCGCCCGCCCGGTCTGAAGAGCCGGAGCCAGTCCGAAGAGGATTCCAGTCCCCAACGCAACGGCGAGCATGACAATCAACGCGCGTCCGTCGACAGTTGCACCCACGGTGCGCGGCAGCGAAGTGGCTGCGATGGCGATCAACCCGCGAAGCGCCCACGTCGTAATGGCCAGGCCTGCCAGACCGCCCGCCAGCGCGAGAAGCACGCTTTCAGTTAGTAGCTGCCGGGCGACGCGCCAACGCGTCGCCCCAAGAGCCATGCGAACGGCCATCTCCTGCTGCCGCTCTGAGGCGCGCACCAGAAGAAGGTTGGCCACATTCGCGCACGCGATCAACAGCACCAGACCGACAGCGGCCATCAACACCCACAATGAGGCCTTCACGTCGCCGACCGTTTCTTCCAGCAGCGGATGCAGAATCACTCCGAAGCCATATTTTTCGTACGGATACGTGCGGTGCTGCTCGATCATGGTTTTGCCCACGCGATCCATGTCGGATTGCACCTGGGCCATCGAAAGCCCCGGCCGAACGCGGCCCAGCACCTCCAAGCTGTGATCGCCTCGGCTATCTTCGCTCAAGTCCTGCGGCGTAAACGCGCGCGGGCCCCAGATTTCGCTCTCGTCCGGATAGGCGAATCCGGCCGGCATCACGCCAACCACCGTCATCGGCACTCCATCCACATCCAGCGTGCTGCCAATCGCTTTCGGATTTGCGGCAAAAGCGCGCTGCCACAGCCCATAGCTGAGGATCACTTCTTTTTCGCGGCCGGGCTGCGCCTCTTCGGCCAGAAAATTGCGCCCCAGCATCGGCTGTGCGCCAAGCATGGGAAACAGATTGGGTGAAACAGCAGAGCCGACCACCCGCTGCGGGCTGCCCTTTACTCCCAGATTGAAGGATCCCGAGTCAATCGCCGCCAGCTCAGAGAAGCCGTGGTTGAGAGTGGTGAAGTCATGGAACTCCGGACCAGAAACCCAGTTCTGATCGTTAGGCTGCCCGATTCCGGTGAATCGCGTCCACACCTTCACCAGTTGCTCAGGACGGTCGTATGGCAGCGGCCGAAGCAGCACCGCGTCCAGCACGCTGAAGATCGCAGCATTGGCTCCGATGCCCAGA
>Ga0302326_10002123_pt1 | contig 48769 bp, 40 predicted proteins | sample Palsa_T0_3_FD_202264 | JGI IMG/M metagenome (GOLD analysis project Ga0302326, IMG submission 202264) | Peat permafrost microbial communities from Stordalen Mire near Abisko, Sweden - Palsa_T0_3 | ecosystem: Environmental > Terrestrial > Soil > Palsa > Peat permafrost | place: Sweden: Abisko... | reverse complement strand
AGCGCCTGCTCCATCGTGATCACCTTGCGCATGTGCGCCAGCGGATTCTTTGCGCCATTCTGATGGTTCTTCACAGCCACGGCCGCCAGTTGCTCGCGCGTGGTCCCATATTGATGCATATGACGCTGCGCGATCATCGCGAACAGGGCCGGGAATGTCGCGCCCGCCCGCACTTCGCCGCAGCCATCGCCCGCCCCGGCCAGGATTTCGGTCACCTTCGGGGTCGGCTGCGAAGTCATCTTTTCGACGCCCACCACCAGCACGATGTCATACAATCCCGCCGCAACCGCCGACACCGCGTGAAAGAACGCCGATCCGCTGGATGCGCAGGCCGCTTCAAAACGCGTTGCCGGAACGCCCGTAATCCCCATCGCCGTGGAAATGTACGGCGCTAAATGATTCTGTCCGGTAAACGAAGGCCCGGCAAAATTTCCCAGATAAAACGCCTCCACTTGGGACGCGCTCGCGTGTCCGTTCTCCAACGCTTTTTGGCCGGCCTCTACCGCGAGCGAACGGAGATCGCGATCCGGGAACGCGCCAAACGCGGTTTTCCCAATGCCGGCAACGGCTACTTGTCTCATACCTTCAGGATAACTCCCACGCCGGGCCGGATTCTGAATTCTGACTTCTGAATTCTGGTTCTCAACGATTGTTGAACGGAACCACCGTCGGCCCAGGTCTCAGATGGCCTTCGTCACGATCCTTATTGTTTTCCTCGCACGAATATTCCATCAGATGATCCCCCGGCTTCAGGCGCTCGAGAACGCGATGATTGCTCCACGGCCGCGTGTACATTTTGGCGTCGTCCACGGTCACGTCGTAGACGATATGATTCGCATCGGCCAACCGGTACCGCTCCGTGACATGTAACACATCGCTATGCGGATGCCCGGCCGTATCCAGCCACGTCCGATCGTTGAACCCAACAGTATCGATTACCAGCGCGTCGCCATCCCAGCTCCCGATGGATTCGCCCATAAACGTGGGATCGAGATGCTTCGAATGTTCCAGCTTGTCCAGAGGAACTGCGCGGAAGGTCGTCATGTACTCGTACAAAAACACGACCGACGACGGCGTCTGCACAACGCGCATCGGAAACGGCGAATTGTTGATCCGTGGCACGCCCGGAAAAAGACAGAAGCCCGTGGGATCGAAGGCCGTATTGATTTTCTCGTAGACGGCCTTTCCGGCGGGCGTAAATGGAAGTTCGCCGATGTCCTTGGCCATGTTCGGCGTGTAGGGAAGGTTCCAGGATCCGGACAGGTCGGGCTTTCCTTGAGCGAAAGCGATCCCGGCCAGCGCGATAATAAGCAACGCAATCAACCCAGTCCGCATTCTCAAACTACATTACTACTTCGCCGCCATCAATTTGTGGAATAGCGCAACCGTGTCGTCATGTTCCACCCACCCGCCTGGACCAATGTGCATGCCTTCGGCCATATTCACCGGCAGGCGTCCCTCTTTATTCTTCAAGTCCATCTTGGCGCCGTGATCCACCAAAAACTGAACCACTTCGTTGGCTCCCCGGAACGACGCGCCATGCAGCGCGGTATAGCCCTCGTCATTCACCGCGTTCACATTGTCGCCCCATTCCAAACAAAGCTTCAGTGCTTCCGGAGCATCGGCCTGCGATCCGTGGCTCTGCCCATCGGACCAGCCCACGCCCGCCGCCACCATCAGCACGGTAGTGTGATCGTTGGTCGCGATCAGCGGATCGGCCCCATGATCCTTCAACAAGCGCATCACCGTGACATCGTCGGACTGCGCCGCGCGCCACAGTGGCGTCGCTCCAATCGCATTGGCCCAGCGTCCGTCGAACGAAGGCTGGCCACGCAGCGGAATTTTCTTCGTTAGCCGGGCGTTGGGGTTGGCCCCATGATCCAGCAGCGCCTTGATCAGATCCAAATCGCTGAGCGTGTCCTTCTCGGGCGGCGCCGGCCGCGTGGACCATTCCAGATTCCGCATATCGATGGCCGCGTATAACGGCCCGCGCCCTTTATCGTCGGCCGCGTTCGGATCCGCGCCATGTTCCAACAAAACCTTTGCCAGCGCGTAGTGCTCGTTGAACGTCGCCACCAACAACGGGCTGCTGCCATCCGCCGCGTTTTCTTTGACGTCCGCGCCCGCCGCAATCAAAATCCCCGCCGAGTCCAGATCGTTCTGACGCGCGGCATAAAGCAGTGCCGTCATTCCACCCGCTGGGAACGGAGCCGAGAAGATCGTTTGGAACATCGACGGCGGAGGCAGCTTGTGCGTTTGCGCATTCACATTCGCGCCCCCCGCGATCAAGATCTTCGCGGCTGCCGCATTCTTTTCCGCCACGGCCCACATCAGCGCCGTCTGCCCTTCGGTATTGGTCTTGTTCGCATCCGCTCCGCGATCCAATAGAACCTTCACCGCATCCGGCTTGCCAGTCCGCGCCGCCAGCATTAACGCCGTATCCCCCATATCGGAAACCACCGCGTTCGGATCTTCGCCGGCCTTCAACAGCTCGCCGATCATGGCCGCGCTTCCATTCGTGCAGGCCAAAGAGAGCGGTGTAGCGCCAAAACGGTTCGCAGCCTTTACGTTTGCGCCCGCGCGAACCAGCTCGTCGGCCATCGCGACATCGTCCCAGCGAGCTGCCCAGTGCAGCGCCGTCGTGCCATCCGGTTGGGCGACGTTCGCGTCTGCATGCAGCTTCAGCAAGGACCGAACCGCTGGCGCGTCCTGGTTCATGGCCGCGTCGGCCAATCGAGTGTCGCTGCTGGTGGCCCCAAAGCAAGTAGCCGCCAGCACGGCAACCATCCAAAATCCCTTCAGGCGCATCGACATATAATCTATCGTATTGCAGTTTCCAGTCCTTTGGCAATACAATTGGAAGTATGCCGCTGGGAGCGAAGCGATGGCCGGGTTTTGCCTTCGCAGCCACACTGATCGCGTCCCTGCATGCAGCTCCGCCCAGCGCGCAACAAGCGCCAAATCCGCGCGCCCTTCTCGATCAGTATTGCGTCACCTGCCATAACGAAAAAGCCAAGACCGCCGGTCTGATGCTCGACAAGCTCGACGTCGCCAATGTCGCGCCAAACGCCGCAACCTGGGAAAAAGTGGTGCGTAAGCTTCGCGTGGGCGCCATGCCCCCGCAAGGGATGCCGCGCCCCGACCGCGCCACAATGGATTCCCTCGCTGCGTCCATCGAAACCTCGCTCGATCGCGCCGCCGCTGTCGCGCCCAATCCCGGCAGGCCCGTGCTCCATCGTTTGAATCGGACCGAATACGCGAACGCGATCCGCGATTTGCTGGCCCTGGATGTGGACCCGTCCGCAATGCTTCCCACCGATGACGCCAGTTTCGGCTTCGACAACATCGCGAGCGTCCTGGGCGTTTCGCCCGCATTGCTCGAGCGCTATTTGCTCGCTTCCGCGAAAATCAGCCGCTTGGCTGTCGGCGATCCGAAAACCGATCCTATCACCGACACCTATCGCGTTCGCTCAGACGTTACCCAAAACGAGCACATCGAGGGCCTTCCCTTCGGAACGCGCGGCGGCGTCCTGATCCACCACAATTTCCCGCTGGATGGCGAGTACGTTATTAAGGTGAAGCTGCTGAAATCCACGGTCGATCTGCTCTTCGGCAACAACGCGCAGGATCAGTTGCTTGAAATCGCACTCAATGGCGAACGCGTGCAGACGCTCAGCATTAATCCCAAAGTGCAAGCTCCCCCACCCGCGCCGGCCGCGGACAAGTCACAAAAGCCCAAGGAAGGTTTCGATCCCGCCGCCGCCACCAAGCTCAGCATGTCGCAGCCCGAGGACAATCTGGAGGCGCGCGTTCACGTGACCGCCGGCCCGCAAACGGTGACTGTCGCCTTTGTGCAGCGCAGCTACGGCCCCGCGCAGGATTTAATGCAGCCGCTTGAGCGCAGCACCTTCGATCCCAGCGATCCCAAAGGCCTGCCGCACGTGTTGAGCGTCGCCATCAGCGGGCCATTCAACCCTAGCGGTTCCGGAGACACGCCCAGCCGTCGCAAGATTTTCGTCTGCCATCCCGCAAATCCTAACGAAGAGCTGCCTTGCGCGAAGAAGATCATTTCAACGCTGGCGCGCGAAGCCTATCGCAGGCCGGCATCCGATACCGATCTGGAAACGCTGCTCAGCTTCTACCAAACCGCGCGCAATAAGGACGGCTTTGAAGCCGGGATCGAGATGGCTCTGCGCCGAATTCTCTCCGATCCGCAGTTCGTTTATCGCTTTGAGCGCGATCCCTCCAGCACGCCGCCCGACACCAGCTATCGCGTCAGCGATCTGGAGCTCGCCTCGCGACTCTCGTTCTTTTTGTGGAGCAGCATCCCGGATGACGAGCTGCTGGACGTCGCCGCCCAGGGCAAGCTGCACGACCATGCCGTGCTCGAACATCAGGTCCGCCGCATGCTGGCCGACCCCCGCGCCGAGTCGCTGGTCAGTAACTTCGCCGATCAGTGGCTCTACCTGCGCAACCTGCGCGGCGTGAACCCCGATCTCGAATCGTTCCCCAATTTCGACGACAATCTGCGCCAAGCGTTCAAGCGCGAGACCGAGCTCTTCTTCGCCAGCATCATCCAGGAAGACCGCAGCGTGATCGATCTGCTGGACGCCAATTACACCTTCGTCAACGAGCGCCTGGCCAAGCATTATGGAATTCCAAATATCTACGGCAGCCAGTTCCGCCGCGTTTCCTGGCCCGACGACAGCCCCCGCCGCGGACTCCTGGGACAAGGCAGCATTCTGGCCGTGACCTCCATCGCCACGCGCACATCGCCGGTGCAGCGCGGAAAATGGCTACTCGAAAATGTACTGGGCACGCCGCCCAATCCGCCGCCCGCCAACGTGCCGCCGCTGAAAGAGAACAAGTCGGGTGACAAGCAGCTCTCTGTTCGCCAGCGCATGGAAGCGCATCGTGCCAGTCCGGCCTGTTCGGGCTGCCATAAAGTTCTGGACCCGCTGGGATTCGCGCTCGAAAATTTCGACGCGGTCGGCCAGTGGCGAACAGTCAGCGAATCGGGCGACAAGATTGATGCTTCGGGCGTGCTTGCCGATGGGACCAAGGTTTCGGGCGTGGCCGACTTGCGCGCGGCGCTGCTGAGCCGCCCCAACGTCTTCGCCGGAACATTGACGGAAAAGCTGCTGACCTACGCATTGGGCCGCGGCCTTGAGTTTTACGACATGCCGGCTGTACGCTCAGTCACGCTCCAAGCCGCCCGCGACAATTATCGTTTTTCGTCTTTGATTTTGGGAATCGTTGAAAGCACGCCGTTTCAAATGCGGCGCTCGCAGGAACCCGACTCTGCGCCTGCAACATCTGTAGCCGACATCAGGAGGCCGAACCAGCAATGATGATCTCGAAGAAACATTTGCCGCGCCGTACGTTTCTGCGCGGCGTTGTTGGGGGCGCCATCGCGCTGCCGCTGCTCGACTCCATGATCCCGGCGCTAACGGCCGCAACAAAAACTGCGGCCACGCCCAAGACCCGGCTCGGTTTCATGTACGTTCCGCATGGCGCTGTCATGGACAAGTGGACTCCCGCCACCGAAGGCGCGGGCTTCGAATTCACGCCCATCCTGAAGCCGCTCGAACCGTTTCGCAACCAGTTGCTCGTTGTCACCGGACTAGCTAATAAAGCCGCGGAATCGCAAGGCGACGGTGGCGGCGATCACGCTCGCAGCGCTCCGTCTTATTTAAGCGGTATCCATCCCTTGCGCACCGAAGGCGAGGACGTTCGCGCCGGCACCACCATCGACCAGATTTATGCCCAGAAAATGGGTCAGGACACTCCGCTGCCATCGCTCGAACTGGGCACGGAAGACACCGGCCTGGTCGGCGTTTGCGACGTCGGTTATAGCTGCGCCTACATGAATTCGATCGCCTGGCGCACGCCCACCCAGCCGCTGCCCATGGAAATTAATCCGCGCGTGGTCTTCGAGCGCCTGTTCGGAGATGGCAGCACTGCGGCCGATCGCCTGGCGCGCAAGCAGGAAGACCGCAGCATTCTGGATTCCATCACCGGTGAAGTAGCGCATTTGCAAACCGGCCTCGGCACGCGCGACCGCGGCAAGATCAGCGATTATCTCGACAACATTCGCGAGATCGAGCGCCGCATCCAGATGGCCGAAAAGCGCGCCAGCCTGAACGTCCAGGTGCCCGAGACCCCGATCGGCGTTCCCGATTCGTTCGATGAGCACGCCAAACTGATGTACGAATTGCAGGTGCTGGCGTTTCAAGCCGAGATCACTCGCGTATCGACATTCATGATCGCCCGCGACCTCAGCCAGCGAACCTTTCCGCAGATCGGCGTGCCGGAGCCGCACCATTCGGTTTCCCATCACGGCAACAACCCGGCGATGATCGCGAAGCTCGAAAAGATCAACGTCTATCACGCTTCGCTGTTCGCATACTTCCTCCAACGCCTGCGCGCCACGCCCGATGGCGACGGCAACCTGCTGGATCATTCCATGATCATGTACGGCAGCTCGATGAGCAATCCCAACGAGCACAATCATTTTCCGTTGCCGCTGCTGGTGGCGGGCGGTGCGTGCGGCAAATTGCAAGGCGACCGTCACCTCAAGTTCCCCGAACGCACGCCCATGTCGAACCTGCTGCTCGGCCTTCTGGAGAAAGCAGGGATCGAGAAAGGCTCGCTCGGTGACAGTACTGGTATGCTGACAATCTGACGCAACCAGAACACCTTTCACCACCTGAGCCCGCTTTAACCGTCGACGAACTGCTCCATCGCGCCAACGCGCTGCGTCCCCTTCTGCGCGAGCGCCAAGCCGAGTGCGAAGAATCGGGCGAGCTGTCGGAAGACACCAACAATCGATTCCTAGCGGCCGGTTTCTATCGCATTCTGCAGCCGCGCCGCTTCGGCGGTTACGAATTCTCGCTGCCCGATTTCATTCGCGTCATGATGGCGGTCGCGCGTGGCTGCTCGGAAAGCGCCTGGGTGCTCGCGCTCACCTCCGGCCACACGGTCCTCGCGGCGCAATTATCCGAGAACGCCCAGCGCGAAGTCTTCGGCGAAACAGGCGATCTGCGCGCTCCTGGTGTCGGCATGCCGGGCGGCGCTGGTGTTCCATCCGATGGCGGCTTTCGCGTAGCAGGCGCCTGGGACTACGCCTCGGGCTGTGACCTCGCCACGCACTTCTTCGGTTCCACCCTGGTGCGCGATCCCGAAACCAAGGCGCCGCTCGGCAACGCCTGGATCCTCTTCGATCGCGATCAGTACAAAATCGTCGACAACTGGAACGTGATCGGAATGCAAGGCACCGGGTCCCGCCGCGTGGTGATCGAAGATGCGTTCGTGCCCTCCGATCGCGCGCTGTGGTTTCTCGACGGGCAGGGCCGGCCGGTCCGCGATCAGCCCGGGCACGCGCTGCATCCCAACCCCATGTATCACGGCTGGCTCGCGCCATTGCTCATCTCGGAAGTCGCCGCTGTATCGGTGGGGGCCGCGCGCGGCGCTCTCGATATTTATGAGGAAATCCTCAACAATAAGAAGACAAACTTCCCGCCGTTCCACGCCCGGTCGCGCGAGTGGGAGTTCCAGCAGCATTTCGGCGAAGCGCAGGCTCTGATCGACACCGCCGAGGCTGCGCTGCTGAAGCTGACCGCGGACTACATGGAGCTGGCCCGGCAGCACGTCGAAAGCGCCACACCCTTAGATGAGGAAATGGAGCGCCGCCTGATCCTGATGGAGCAGCGTGTCATCTGCCTGGCATGGGACGCCGTGGAGTTGATGTTCCGGACCTCGGGCACATCCGCCGCCGCGAAATCGTCGCCGCTCGGTCGCGCGCTCCGCAATCTCGCCGTGATTCGAACTCACGTCACCCTCCAGTTCGATCACACCGCGGGCAACGCCGGCCGGCTGCACTTTGGCCTCCCGCCGTTAAGCCGGTTTTAGCCGGCCCCATTTTAGCCGAGCGATGATAGCGCCCCTCTCGCCCGCAGCTCCCGCTCGAGTTGCTCCGCCGAAAAAAACTGGACAGCGTCCATCCCCAGCTCCCGCGCCGCCTCGACATTCACGGCCAGATCGTCGGTGAAGAAGCATTCTTCGGGATTGCACTGCGCTCGCGCGATCGCCGCCCGATAAATCTTCGCCTCCGGCTTCGCCGCTCCCACCTCGTAGGAAAGCACGTAGCCGTGGAAGTGCCGCAGCAGCGGATATGCCTCCTTCAGCAGCGCGAAATGAATCGGATTCGTGTTGGAAAGCGCCAGCACTCGATGCCGGCTCGCCAGATCCGCCAGTAGACCCTCGGGTAGCAGGGGGCCCGGCAGAAAAACGTCGTTCCACCAGTCGCAAAACTCCTGATACGTGATGTCCAATTTCAAAGCGGCGGAAAGTTCGCGCGCGAACGGCTCGGCGTCGATCTCGCCCCTCTCGAACGGTCCCACCAGTCCCGTCGCGCGAATCCGCGCGCGTATTTCGTCCGCCTTGCATCCGCAAAGCTCGGACATCCGCGCATAGGCCCGCTGGACATCGAACGGTATGATGACGTTGCCCAGGTCAAAGAGGATGGTTTTGATCATGCTTCGAGCGCTCGCACGTGGCGTTGGCGGGAATATCGAATTAGCTGGGCGTCTTTGGTCACGAGCGTTGCTCCTAAGACTCGAGCCGTCGCCACCAGGATTCGATCTGCCGGGTCGCCATGCAAGTCGCCGGGAAGATGAACGCTCTCGATTGCGATTTCGGGCGTCAGCGGAGAGACGGCGATTCCCGGCTTACTCAAAGCTTGCTCCACCCAGGTTCGAACGTTCATCGGGAGAGCTACGCGCCCTCGCTTTTCGAGCATCGCGAGCTCCCAAATTGAGATCACGGAAACCCGCACGTTGCCGTCGGATTCCGCATTCCGGATTACCGCCAGTGACGCTCGCGACAGGCGCTGCGTCAGGCCCAACTGGATCCACAGCCAGCAGTGAGTATCCAAAAGCAGCTGTTCACTCGCCATCCGCATTCCACTTCACGTCAATGGGAGCTACGATGTCCCCTAGAATCTCCATGGTTCCCTTCATGCTTCCGATAAGGCTTTCGCGCCGCTCATGAACGGGAACAAGCATGGCCACGGGCTTGCCACGCTTGGTGATGACCACCTGCTTGCGCTCCCGTTGTACTTCATCGAGGACTTTCAGGCACTTCGCTTTAAATTCCCCGGCTGGAATCTTATCGTTCATGACTATGGTCATATTAACATGGTCATACGATGCTGTCAGCACATATACGAGTTGCGGACACTCTCCCCACGCTATAATTCAAACGAATGGACATCTACGAGGAAGTCGTCCGGCTGCGCCGCCTCGGCCAGAAATGCGCCCTCGCCACCATCGTCCAAGTCAACGGCTCCATTCCCAGCTACGAAAGCGCCAAGCTGCTGGTTCGCGAGGACGGCTCCATGCTCGGCACCGTCGGCGGCGGCTGCGTGGAAGCGGAAGTCTGGAACGCCGCGCGCGAAGTGATGGAAACCGAGCGGCCGCGCCAGATGAATTTCAGCCTCGGCCAGGACGCCGCCTACGACAACGGCCTCATCTGCGGAGGACAGCTCAGCGTGTTCGTCGAGCCCGTCGTTCCCCAACCGCGCGTTTTCATCTTCGGCGCCGGCCATATTTCGAAAAGCATTTCCAAGGTCGCCGTGCTCGCCGGATTCTCCTCCGTCATCGTCGATAACCGCGAAGCTTTCGCCAATCGGGAGCGGTTCCCGGAAGCCGACGAAGTTTACGCCGCAGAGTACGAGGAAGTCTTCCCCAAACTTCCTATCCGCGACACCAGCTATCTGGTCATCGTTACGCGCGGCCATCGCGACGACATGCGCGTCCTGCGTTGGGCCGTGGAAACCAACGCCAAGTACATCGCCATGATCGGCAGCAAACGGAAGGTGATCGGCGTGGTCAGGGAGTTGGAAAAGGAAGGCATCCAGCGCTCCGCCTTCGACCGCGTCTTCGCTCCCATGGGGCTCGAGATCGGCGCCATCACTCCCGAAGAGATCGCAGTCTCCGTTGTCGCCGAAATGATCGCCCTCCGCCGCGTGCCCGATTCAGAATGGCGCACCGCCGCCAAGTCCATTTTCGCCAGCGAGGCCTCGCGGGCCGTTTTGAAGTGAAGCCTCGATCGAAGATCGCCGGCGTCATTCTCTCCGGTGGCGCTTCCCGCCGCATGGGATCTCCCAAAGCGCTGCTCCAATACCGGAACGAAACCTTTCTCGACCGCTTGATCCGCATTTTTTCTCGTCTTTGCAATCCCGTGATCGTTGTGGTGGGTGAGCACGCCGGTCAGATTCAATCGGGCATCCAGCGCGGCAGCGAGGTTTTGTTTGCGATTAATCCCGATCCAGAGCGAGGCATGCTCAGCTCGTTGCAATGCGGTCTGGCGCTGGTGCCGGCAGAAGCCGATGCGGCGATGTTCCTGCCGGTCGATCATCCGCACCTGGAAATCTCCACGCTCGAAACATTGGCCGCCCGATTCGACGCCGATCGCGCTCCGGTCAGCGTGCCTACCTACGCCGGCGAGCATGGCCATCCGGTCTGTATCGCGCGTGCAGTGATTGACGAACTGCTAGCGTTGCCGGTTACTGCTAAAGCGAGCGACGTCATTCATCGGCACGTTGGACAAACCAGCTACATCGAGGTGGTCGACCAGGCGGTGGTCACCGACGTCGACGATCCCACGGCATACGCCGGCCTGATCGCGCAGCGTCCATGAGAATTCTCCGGCGTTCGCTTCTTATTGCCCTGCTCACTGTGGTGGTCTTCGGCTTGGCTGCGCCTTTTCTCAACGCCAATCGTTTTCGCCCGCGCATCCAGGCCGCGCTCGAAGCTGCGCTCAACCGTCCCGTTCACCTGGGCGCCGTGCACTTGAACCTCTTTACCGGTCCTGGCTTCACCGTGGACGATGTGCAGATCGACGACGATCCAGCGGCCGGCATCGAGCCCTTCGCGCACGTCGAATCCATGCAGGCGCGCATTCGCTGGACTAGCCTGTTCGCCGGCAATCTCGCGTTCTCCAGCCTCCGTCTCAACACCCCCAGCGTCAATGTGGTCCGCATGCCTTCCGGGCCATGGAATATTCAGCCGCTGCTCGATCATCGCCCGCAGTCCGGCGCCCCGCGCCGCTTCGCGATCCCCGATATTCAAATCCGCGGCGGCCGCATCGATTTCAAGTTCGGCGATACCAAGTCGGTCTTCTACATCAGCGATGCCGACGTGGATGTCTACGCCAACGAAAACGGCGACGTGGTGATCCGTTTCTCCGGCGCGCCGGCCCGGACGGACCAGGCTTCACCAAGCTTCGGCGAGCTCACCGCGCGCGGCCTTCTGCAATCCGGCACGAACGGCGAAGACCAGCTCAGCATGGGGGTCCATCTTGATCGGACCGCGATTTCCGAGATCACTCGCCTGTTCAACGGCCGTGACATCGGCGTACACGGCTTTGTGCTTGCCAACGCCAAACTCGCCGGTCCGTTATCCAACATCGGCATTACCGGCGACCTCAACATCAGCGACGTGCATCGGTGGGACCTGATGCCGTCGCCCGGCGAAGGCTGGACGCTCAACTATCGCGGATCGCTCGATCTTAACGGCCATCATCTCGATCTCGCGACAGCCGCTGCCCCCACGCCACCCGATCCGGTGTCGGCCGAATTCGTTCTCGACAGCTACCTGATTGCCCCGAAGTGGTCCGGCAATCTCCAATTCCACGATCTTCCCGCAGCATCTTTAGTCGAGACTGCCCGGCATCTCGGCGCTCCATTTCCCCCCGGTGTGCAGGTCGAAGGCAAAGTGCAAGGCGCCATCGGCTATTCCAGCCAGTCCGGTGCCACCGGCCAGTTGACGCTCGCCAACGCCGCCGTGAAGTTCCCGCAAGGCGGCTCGGCACAATTCGATTCGGCCCACGTGCAAATCGCGGACGGCAAGATGGTGCTCGCTCCATCCAGCGTCGATATGGAGGACGGACAATCCGCGCAAGTGGAAGGCGAGTATGCCTTCGACAACACGCATGCGGCCTTTCGCATCGCGACTACGCAGTTGACGGCCGCCGCCGCTCATTTGTTCGATGCCGCGCCTATTCCGCTCATCGAGCACCTCCGGCAAGGATCGTGGAAGGGCTGGATCTCCTACGAGCAGACCGCCGGGAATCCTCCCGTGTGGTCCGGCCAGTATGAGCTGCAGAATGCCGTGGTCGACATTCCGGGCCTTGCGTCTCCGGTGCGTATCGCGGCTGCCTCGGTCCAGATGAATGGCGCCGAAATTCAAATCACTCGCATGCGCGGCCGCGCCGGCACGGTGAAGTTCGATGGCGAATATCGCTACCAACCTGCGGCGGTGCATCCGCATCGGCTGCGCATAGCCATTCCCGAGTTGCAGATCGCTGAAGTTGAACGCTTGATGCTGCCCGCGCTGCGCCGCAGTGAGGGCTTCCTCGCCCGGGCGTTCCGCTTGCGCGATCAGCCGCTTCCCAAGTGGCTCGAGGAGCGCGACGCCGACATTACCGTGCAGGTGCCTGCACTGATGTACGGTGAATCGCCGCTCGGCGAATTGCGCGCCCACGCCGTCTGGCGCGGGGCATCCATCAACGTCCCCGATTTGGAATGGCGTCTGGATGACACCCACGCCGCCGGCAAAATGAGCGTGAATCTCGCCAAGGGCGAGCCGGCTTATCAATTGAGCGGCACTATGGAGAATTTCGACTATCGAAGCGGCCAGCTCGACGCGGATGGCGAACTGATTACTAGCGGGACGGGCGCCGATCTGCTGCTGAACCTCCGCTCCACCGGTACGTTCGAGGGCCGCGGAATCGTGCTTGCGCCGGACGCCGAGATGCGCGCCGTATCCGGGTCCTTTCGGGTGGCCGCCGCCAACGGCATTCCGCGCCTGCTGCTTTCGAACGTCCTGGTTTCACAAGGCGCCGACACACTGACGGGCCAAGGCTCCAGCCAGCCCGACGGCCATCTGGTGCTGGAGCTTACCACCGGCCGGAGGCAGGTGCGGCTCACCGGAATGCTGCTGCCCCTGCATCCCGAACCCGCCCCCCGACCGTGAGGGAGCTCGATACTGAACCGCGACCGTAAGGGAGCTCGATACTGAACCGCGACCGTAAGGGAGCGTTCCCCGAAACCAGTCCGATACAATAGGAATGGTCCGTGTTGCCTCATGAATGAAGCTACCAGCGAGCTCCTGGCCGATGCGAACGACATCGTTCGGGAGCAGTTGGCTCTGGCTTGGCGCGAGCATATCGAACGCGTTCGCGACGTGCTCGAAGCCCAATGGCCCGAGCGCATGGAGCGCGCTCTTGAGGAAACCGTCGCTGGCCTGGCCGCGCGCCTGGAAGGCGAATATCAGGATGCTCTCGAAGCCCGCCTGCGCGAAGCGCAGCAATCCGGAAAGACGGCTCGCCGCGATCTCATCCAGAAATTTAACCAAACCGCCCGCCGGCTGCGGCATTTTGAAAACCAAGATCAGTGGAGTCGCACGCTGATGGACGCTACGCGCGGCTTTTGCGGCCGGGCGGCGCTGTTCCTGATTCGCGACCGCAAGCTACACTTCGAGGCCGCCCGAAATATCGACCAGCCCGGTCCGGCTGACGACGTTTCACTCGACTTTGCGCCCGCGTTCGCTACCGCCGTTGAGACTCGCGACACCCTGATTGCCATGCGCACCAGCAGCGAGTTGTCCGAGCCGCTGGCCGCGTATCTGTGCCAGGGTCCGGGCCAGGAAGCGAGATGCTGCCTGTTTCCGATCGTTACGCGGCAGGGAGTTGCGGCAGTGCTGTACGCGGATTCGTCCGAAGTCGACATCGATGCCATCGAGCTCTTGGTTGCGACAGCGGGCCCAGCCTACGAAAGCAGTCCCGCCGCACCCGTTGCTGGACTGGTCTCCATTACTCCGGCGGCGCAAAAGCCTGAGATTCTCTCGTGGTTTTCCCTTAGTCACGAGGATCGGGAGCTCCACCTGCGCGCCCAGCGCTTCGCGCGCGTCCAGGTGGCCGAAATTAGGCTTTATCAATCCGAAAAGGTAAAGAATGGCCGTGCCGCGCACGATTTATATACGTCTCTTCAAGAGGAGATCCTTTCGGCGCGCGAGGCTTTTCGCCGTGAGTTTTTGAACGCATCGGACTCGATGGTGGATTATCTCCATCTCGAGCTGGTGAGAACGCTGGCAAACGATGATGCTGAATTGTTGGGTAAAGATTATCCCGGCCCGATGGTCTAGGATCGCTTCGGCGGCGGCGTGCATCTGGATGTGCGCTACGGCTTGTGCCGGGGCTTTGTCTGCACAGTCTCTCGACGCGCTGGCGGATCGCTATCGCAAAACACCCAGCGCAAGCGCCCGAGCAGCCGTTCTGCGTTATGCAGAAATTCACCGCGCCGATAAGAACGGAGCGCTGGCGCTCTTGCTTCTGGGCGCCACGGAGATCGATCAGCGCCAGTTCGGAGACGCGTTGGCTCATCTGAAAGCGGCCGGAAAGCGTTTGCCGGAGTTGGCCGACTACACCGCCTATCTGAGCGCCGTGGCTGAATCTGGCCTGCGGCAGTTCGCCGATACCGCGCCAACCTTGCAGCCGGTGTGGCAATCCACGCCCGCTTCGCCCCTGATGACGAAAGCGGTCCTTCTGCAAGCTGAGTCGTTTCTCCAAGGCAGCAATGCGGCGGGGGCCGTCACGCTAGTCGAGCAGCACTTGACCGATCTGTCGATTCCGCAAGCGGAGTTGCTGCTCGCGCGAGCCTATGAGGCCCAGAATAATGCGGACGCCGCCGCGCAGCATTACCAAAAAATTTATCTCGAATACCCGCTCTCGAAGGAAGCCACCGATGCCGAAGCGGCGCTCGTTCGCTATCCCGGCATTTCACCCGAAGCTCTGTTTGCGCGCGGTCTGAAGCTTGAGACTGGCGGCGACTACACCCGCGCCGGCAAGGAACTCACGGCTCTGCTGCCGCGCTTGAGCGGCGAGAATTTCGATCTGGCCCGGGTTCGCATTGGCGCCGCTGCGTATCTGGCTCGAGAAAACGAATCGGCGCACAAATATCTGAGCTCTTTCCAAGCCACCGCGCCCGAGCCCGAGGCGGAACGCCTGTATTATCTGCTGGAGTCCCAGCGCCGCTTGAACCGGCTGGACGACATGAACGTCACGCTCGAAAAGCTGGCGCAATCGTACCCGCAATCGCACTGGCGTTTGGAAGCGCTAATCGCGGTGGGCAACTATTACGCGGCGCACGATCAACCGGAGGCCGCGCAACCCCTCTATCGCACGTGTTCGGAATCCTTTGCGAACGATCCCGAATCAGCGGCGTGCCACTGGAAAATTACGTGGTTTGCATACCTGAACGATCCTACGCCGGCCGAGGGTTTGCTGCGCGAGCATCTCACCCGCTATCCGGCTTCGGATCAAGTGAGCGCGGCGCTCTACTATCTGGGCCGGATCGCGGAATCGAAATCCGACTGGGCCTCGGCGCGCGCCTATTACGACACCATCAACAACGCCTATCCCAACTATTACTACGCGATTCTCGCTCGCGAGCGCCTGCACACTCCGTCCATCGCGAACACAACGCCATCTCCAGCCACCAAGCAGTTTCTTATTGGAGCTCAATTCGTCAATGCGCATGCTCCAGAAAGCTTCGATGCTACTCCGCTCACCAGGCAGCGCATCGCGCGCGCCCATTTGCTGGATGTCGCCGGCCTGGACGACCTGGCGGAAGGCGAGCTGCGCTTCGGCGCCAAAGCCGATGGACAGCCGCAGATCATGGCGCTGGAGCTGGCCGAACTGGCGAACGAGCGCGATGCTCCCGATCAAGCCATCCGCTTCATCAAGCACTACGCTCCGGGTTATATGTCGATGTCGCTGGACGCCGCGCCCGAACGATTCTGGCGGCTGGCTTTCCCGTTGCCTTACCGCAAATCGCTCGAGGAATATTGCCGCGCGCAGTCGCTCGATCCCTACTTAATGGCCGCGCTCATCCGGCAGGAATCGGAGTTCAACCCGAAGGCGATCTCGCCGGCCAACGCCCGCGGCCTCTCGCAGGTGATGCCCGCCACCGGCCGCCAGCTCAGCAGAAAACTCGGGATCCCACGTTATCGCACCGCGATGTTGTTCACTCCGGATACCAATCTGAAGATGGGCACATACTACTTGAAGCAGCTTTCCGATGAGCTCGAAGGCAAGTGGGAAGCGACCCTGGCGTCGTATAACGCGGGCAAATCGCACGTCACCAAGTGGATGGCATCCGCTAACTACCGCGAGCCCGCCGAATTCGTCGAGAGCATCCCCTTCAATGAAACCCGCGTTTATGTCCAAAGCGTTTTGCGCAACGCCGAAGTATACCGCAAGCTCTACGGCCAGAAGGTTGCCGTAAAGAACTAGCCCGCTAATCAACCGATCTGCAAAACTGCCGCGCCGCGAATCGCGTCGTTCTTCAACGCATTCAGCGCCCGGTTCGCTTCTTCCAGTGGGAACACTTCCGTCGAGATGTGAACGGGAATCTCGGCCGCCACTTTCAAAAAATCGTGCCCATCCTGCCGCGTGTTGTTCGCGACGCTGCGCACCACGCGTTCTCCGTACAGCAGATCGTAATCGAGCGGCGGAATGGCGCTCATGTGGATTCCGCCCAGCGCCAGCGTCCCGCCCTTCCGCAGAGCCTTCAACGCCGCTGGCACAATCTCTCCGGCCGGCGCGAAGATGATCGCGCTGTCCAGCTGCTTGGGAGGCTCGGCCACCGTCCCGCCGGCCCACACCGCGCCCAATTCCAGCGCGAGTTTCTGATGCCGCTCATCGCGCGTGCAGGCGTAGACTTCGGCGCCCCAGTGGCGCGCCACTTGAATGGCCACGTGGGCCGCCGCTCCAAATCCGTACAGGCCCAGCCGGCCGCCGCGCTCGATGGCCGACAATCGCAGCGCTCGAAAACCGATGATGCCCGCGCACAACAGCGGCGCTGCTTTCAGATCGTCGAAGCCTTCTGGAATGGGATAGACGAAGCTCTCTTCCGCCAGCGCGTACTCGGCGTAACCGCCGTCCACCGTCCAGCCGGTGAACGTTGGATGGTTGCAGAGATTTTCCTTTCCTGCGCGGCAATATTCACAGGTGCCATCGGTCGAGTGCAGCCACGCGATCCCCACGCGCGTCCCCACGGCATGCTGTTTCGCTTGCTCGCCCATCGCTTCGATAACGCCTACCACCTGATGGCCCGGTGTAATCGGCGACTTCCGCGGCGTCAGCTCCCCTTCAATCACATGCAGATCCGTCCGGCAGACAGCACAGGCGTTCACGCGCACCAGAACCTGCGTTCCGGCCGGCACGGGCTTGGGCACGTCGGTGTATTCCAGCGGATTGCTCTCGATCGGCGCCGGGTGGCGAAGGACGCAGGCTTTCATCGTCTTCAGCCCCATAGTAACCTGGGAGTCGTAGCTTCGAATCGATGCCACTTCCCGGACACCATTTCGCGCGCAACCTCATCCACCGGCGCACGCTGCTGCTGCAGTTGGTGCGGCGCGATTTCGAGCAGCGCTTCATCGGATCCACCGCCGGTTGGATGTGGGGTCTCATCCTGCCGCTGGTGCAGCTGGTGAGCTTTGTTTTCGTGTTTCAAATCTGCCTCCACCAGACCGTCCCGCCCAACCAATCTACGCAGAATTATCCGCTGTACCTGTTTTGCGGATTCCTTCCCTGGTTGCTATTCCAGGACACCGTCACCCGCGCGGCCTCATCAATGGTGGACAACGCCAACCTGATCACCAAGACCGTTTTCCCCGCCGAAATCGTGCCGGTCTCCATTTTTTTGTCGTCGCTCATCAGCCATTTGCTGGTGGTGGCCATAGTGATCGGAATCCTGGGCGTGGCCATGGGACACTTCAGCCTATGGATGCTGTTTCTGCCGTTCTACATGCTGCTGATCGGGCTCTTTGCGATCGGCGTCGGCTGGTTCGTGGCCAGCTTGCAGGTGTATCTCCGCGACACTGCGCAAGTGCTCTCGGTCATCCTGATCTTCTGGTTCTGGGTGACGCCGATTTTCTTCACCGAGCAGCAGATGCCGGCCCGCTTCCGCTTCGTCCTGCGCTTGAATCCATTGGCATTTTTGGTGCGAGCGTATCGCGACCGGCTTCTGTCGTACCGCGTCCCCAGCCTGCACGATTTCGCGATCCTCGCCGCTTATGCGATCACGGCATTCGTGGCCGGCGGACTTTTCTTCCGGCACCTGAAGCGCGGCTTTGCCGACGTGTTGTGAACAGGCTTTTTAAGGATTAGCTCTCGTCGGCCGACGGTCCATACAGCCCCGGCACTGGGATATCGTTCAATCGCATATAGACCGTCAACTGCGCGCGATGATGAATGATGTGGTTCATGACGAAGGTGCGCACCACGGCGACCCTGGGCATGGTCATCACCGCTTTTCCGCCCGCCATCAACGTCCAGGGCGCCAGCATTTTGCTGTCGTCGGCGGCGGCCAGGGCGGAACGCGCTTGCGCCACGCTCTTATCGAAGGCTGCCACCAGCAGTTCGGTGGATGCGAATTTGGGAGTCTCGTAGGGCGGCGCGCCGGGAGGAGCATAGTCGAACGAGTCGCTCTCCAATGTGAGACCGGCCCAATCGGCCATGTTTGCCACGTGAGCCGCCAAGGCGCCGAAACTGAACGATTTCGGATGCGGTTTCCAATCGGACTTGTCGGGGAGAGGAACGCGCTCCAGCACCTTGTGCGTGCTGGCCATTTCCTGGTCGAATTCAGGGAGTAGACTTTCGCTAATTTTCATGTAGAGTCCTTGTTAGGGAGAATTGAAGTGCTTTGGGAAATGATAGGCGAACAATTGGCGAATGTCAAGTCCTCTGTTAAAGTTAACCAAGAATGCAACGCTTGCCCATCTCCCCTCATCCAAAGTATTGAAGAGGCGATGGGAGTTAGCCTCCAGGAAGGGTTCATATGCTAAAGAAAACATTTAAGGAACTTGGGCTCCCCCTCGTAGCGTTGGCGGCTGCCCTCATGTTCGTTGGCGCTCCTCAAGCCAATGCTGCGGTGCGATTCGGCGTCGGTATCGGAGTGGGCGTTCCTGGCTATTACCCGTATGGTTATGCCTACCCGTATGCTTACCCTGGATACTACAGCCCATATGCGTATGGCTATGGCTACCCCTACTACGGTGGGTTCTACGGCGGTTGGGGCGGCTATGGTTGGGGCGGCTATGGTCGCGGCTATGGTCGTGGATATGGCTACGGCGGCTATGGTCGTGGCGGTTACGGTGGTTATGGGCGTGGCGGTTACGGCGGTGGCGCATTCCGCGGCGGCGGCGCTGCTCGCGGTGGCGGCGGTGGATTCCGTGGCGGCGGCGCTGCTCGCGGTGGCGGCGGACGCCGGTAATTGAGAGCTTGTCTAACTCGCTCCCGCTTCGGTTCGCCCCGGAGCGGGAGTTTCAGTTTCTACAGAGTAAAATAGGCCATGGCGACTCAGCGCATTGGCATCCTCACGGGCGGCGGAGATGTTCCGGGCCTGAATTCAGTCATCAAAGAAGTCACCTACCGAGCTACTGAAAACAATTGCGAGGTCATAGGCATACGGCGCGGCTGGGAAGGCCTGACGCATGTCAACTTGGCCGACGAAGCCAGCAAGACTCGTTACGTTGAGCCGCTGACTCGCGAGAATACGCGAACCATCGATCGCTACGGCGGCACTATCCTCCACAGCAGCCGGACGAATCCAGCAAAAATGCCGAGCCTTCCGGATTTCCTGAAAGGCCAGGATTTCCCGCTGAAGGAGGTCACCAAAGGCGGCAAGACATCCATGGTTTATGATCTGAGCCCGCAGGTACTAAAGAACATCGAAGCCTTGGGACTTACCTCTTTGGTCGCCATCGGCGGTGACGACACGTTGGGCTATGCGGCGAAGCTGCACCGGTTCGGCGTTAAGGTGATTGCGGTGCCCAAAACCATGGACAACGACGTCCGCAACACCGAATACTGTATCGGATTCTCGACCGCGATCACCCGCGCCACCGATGCGATCGCGCGGCAGCGAACGACAGTGGGTTCGCATGAGCGAGTCGGTATTTTTCGTGTGTTCGGGCGCGACGCCGGATTCACCTCCCTCTACACGGCATATGTCGCGTCCATCCGTTGCTGCATTCCCGAATACAAGGTCAATCTGGAGAAATTGATCGATCTCCTGATGACCGACAAGAAGAACAATCCGAGTAACTACTGCTTGGTGATCCTGTCGGAAGGCGCCGAGTGGGAGGGCTACCAGGTCCACGAATATGGCGACCCCGATGCGTACGGCCATCGGCACAAGGAGAGCGTCGGGGAAGCTTTAAGCGAGGAGATCAAGAAGCGCGTCCGCGAGGAGACCATTGTCAGCGACTTGACCTACGATCTGCGCAGCGGCGTGCCTGATTTCGTCGATAAACTCGTGGCATCCACCTTCGGCACCATGGCGCTGGAGGCGGTGCTCGACAACAAAAGCGGATTGATGGCCGCGCTGGTGGACGGCCGTTACGCCATGGCGCCCATTCCGGATCCCGCGCTGGGTCCGCGGCATGTCGACGTCGCCAGTATGTACAACACGGAGCGCTATCGTCCGAATTACGCCAACAAAACCGGATTGCCGATTTTCCTGACGCGCGGCTAATGTTCTGGAAGAGACCTTTGGCTAAACCCGCGCCCGCGGTTCCCTTGTCGGAAATTGTCCAACACTTCAATGATGCGGCGGCCGATGAAGAGAATTTTCCAGCCACCATCGATCCGCGGATTTACCACGTTCAGCTCATCCTCGAATACTTTGGCGACCTGAGCGGGAAGCGCGTGTTGGATATCGGATGCGGCAAAGGGCGGTTTGCGCGAGTGTTCGCCGAGCGTTATCCGCGGGCGTCCATCGTAGGGTTCGACCTGGCGGAAGCGATGCTGCGGCATGTGCCCGCGGGTGTCGGCGCCTGCGCGGGATCCATGACCGCTCTTCCGTTTCCGAGCGGCATCTTCGACTGCGCTTATGCCACCGAATCCTTGGAGCACGCCATTGACATCCAGACAGCGGTTGCCGAAATGTGCCGCGTGGTCGCCCCCGGCGGCCGCATTGTGATCATCGACAAAAACTCGCAGCAGTGGGGTCGCCTGAAAACTCCTGAGTGGGAGAAATGGTTCGGGCGGAAAGAACTGGAGAAGCTGCTCGCGCGGCACTGCGCGAAGGTTTCCAGCCGTCCCATTTCTTACTGGGAAGACGTCGCGCCGGACGGTTTGTTCCTGGCCTGGCTGGCCCAGAGGTAGGATTGACGTCATGATGCTACCGGACTAGCATCAAGATGTGGCCACCAGAACCACCATAACTTTGGACGAGGATGTTCGCGCGAAGCTCGAAGCCGAGATGCGCAAGTCCGGCAAATCCTTCAAGGAAACGGTAAACGAGACCTTGCGGGTAGGTCTGCTCTCGCGCCAAAAAACCAATGGCAACAAGCCCTACGAGGTTCAAGCGCGTGATTTGGGCCTGAAACCGGGTTATAACCTCGACAAGCCATGGGACCTTCTTGAAGAAATTGAGGGTCCCGACTATAAGTGAAGCTGATCGATCTCAATCTTTTGCTGTATGCACATCATGCGGCCGCGAAGGACCACGAACCCGCCTTGGCTTGGCTGACACAGCTGTTCCCGGTCAAGAATTTATTGGACTCTCTTGGGTAACCCTACTTGGCTTCTTAAGGATCACGACTGCACCGAAGATTTTGGCGACGCCTTATGACCTTGGACAGGCGATGGAAATAGTCTCGAATTGGCTGCTTCGGAGCAATGTACTGATACTTTCGCCTACCGCGCGGCATTGGCCGATTTTAAGCGGCTTCTTGCCCAAACACCGGGTCCGAGGGTCACTAATTGTTGACGCTCACCTCGCCGCACTCGCCATCGAACACGACGCTACCCTCTGCACCAACGATCGCGACTTCCTGCGGTTCCCCGGCCTCAAAGTCGAGTTTTCGCTCCAATAGCAGGTATCCTATTAATTGGAAATCAGTAATTTGGAAACCAAGTCTGTAATAACGTCAGCGCACCGCCAGCCCATCCCACTCCAGGAGCGCGTGGAGGCCCAGGGTCACCTCATCGACTCCCACATTATGGAACAGATCTTCGACACCGTGGTCGAGTTCGGCGGCCGCTTCGAGGTGGAACAGTTCAGTATCGGCCGCACCAATAGCGACGGATCTTATCTGCGGCTGAAGATCGACACCGATGACGCCGAGTCGATGGAGAAGATCCTCTCGCAATTGCTCGGTCTGGGTTGCTCGATGGTGGATTCGGGCGAAGCCGAGCTGTTCACCGTGGAACGCGATTGTTGCGCACCGGAAGATTTTTATTCCACTACCAATCACAAAACTTACGTGCGCCACGGCGGCAAATGGATGGAAGTTCAAAATCAGCGCATGGACGCCCTGATCGTGGTGGAAGACGACCATGCGCAGGATCATAAAGCGACTTGCCGCCGCTTGCGGGATATCAGAGCCGGGGACAAGGTGGTCACCGGCATGCGCGGCATTCGCGTGGCGCCTGAATCCAAGGAACGCGACCGGCTGGCGTTCGCCTTCATGAGCAACGGCATCTCGTCCGAGCGGCAGGTGGAGACGGCTGTCAAACAAACCGCGGCGCTGATTGAGCAGGCTCGTGCGGCGGGGCAGGGCATCATAGCCGTGGCTGGACCGGTGGTGGTGCATACGGGCGGTGCCGGCCCGCTCTCGCGATTGATTCGCGAAGGCTACATCACCGCGCTGCTGAGCGGGAATGCGCTGGGCGTGCATGACATCGAATCGGCGCTGCTCGGAACCTCGCTCGGGATCCGCCAAAGCGACGGCCGGCAGGAAGAGCACGGGCATCGCAATCACATGCGAGCCATCAATGCCATCTACAATTGCGGCGGAATTCGCGGCGCGGTGGAAAGCGGCCGCCTGCGGACCGGCATCATGTACGAATGCGTCAAAAACAACGTGCCGTTCGTGCTGGCGGGCAGCCTGCGCGACGATGGCCCGCTACCTGAGACCATCACCGACATGAACCTGGCGCAGGATGCCTATGCCGAGCTTCTGAAGGGCGCGGGCCTGGTGCTGTGCCTGGGTTCGATGTTGCACTCCATCGCGGTCGGAAACATGCTGCCGAGTTGGGTGAAAATCGTCTGCATCGACATCAATCCGGCAGTGGCAACCAAGGTGAGCGACCGCGGCACCGGGCAAGCCGTCGGCGTGGTCACCGACGTCGGGCTGTTCCTCGATTTGTTGTCGCGCGTGCTGCTCCCCGCGACCGCGAAATGAAAAGACAGTACACTGATGAACACGCGTCCGCCGGCGTGCGCGCGCCGCTGCCGGAGATTGAAACTTGGCCGAACCACTATCCGGGCTATGAAATTGAGATCGTTCTTCCGGAGTTCACATCGGTTTGTCCAAAGACCGGATTGCCGGATCACGGTGAGCTGACGTTGCGCTACGTTCCCGACAAGCTCTGTCTGGAGCTGAAGTCGCTGAAAATGTACATGCTGGCCTATCGTAATCTGGGAATCTTCCAGGAGAACGTGGTGAATCGGTTTTTGCGCGACGTGGTGAAGGCGTGCGAGCCGATCGAGGCTACGTTGACGGGCGAGTTTACGCCACGCGGCGGCGTCTTCACGAAAATCACCGCGCGCTGGAGCAAGAAAAAGCATGGATGATCCAAGGGGCGACGAACTCGCCGCGGTGATCGCCGAAATCCGACAGCGCGTGCGCGCGGGCATTCCCAACGGCGCAGCCCAACAGCCCATCCCGCTGCCCGACTTGACGCCGCTGCTGCACGCTCGCGATGCCGCTGAAGCCAAGGTGGCCAGCATCGGGACCGTGAATCCCCGGCCTGGAGGGCTAAAGAATTCGATCGTTCAGACCTTGAAGCGCAGCATCGCGCGCGCGCTCGATTGGCATGTGCGCGAACAGGTGGAGTTCAACCGCGGCGTCATGGCATGCGTACAAACAACCATGGAAAACTTGAACGAATGCAGACAGGCGCTGTCGCTGCTTTCGGCCAAGCTCAGTCAAGAGACCTCGATACTGCGTGGGGAGGCCAGCGAGCTGAAAGACATCCGGGCGCATTGGACCGAATGGCACATGGGTTGGGAGCAGAAGCTCGCGAGGACCGAAATCCAATTCTTGCGGAGCGTTTCCGAGTTGCAGGCTTCCTTTCATCATCGCGTCACCACTGAAGCGAAAGTCCAGCATGCCGAGTTTGAGCGTTCGATGGTCCGCCAGAACGTGGAGATGCAGCAGAGATATTGGGACGAGCTTGGGCGTGCGCGCGAGGAATACGAGCGCATGATTCATAACGAGCTGCGAGTGTTGCGCCAAAGAGCTACGTTAGCTCAGGCCGCCGAACGCGTGGCCCAAAGCGTGCCGTCGGAATTTGCGGGCGTCGATTGGCTCAAATTCGCGGACCGGTTTCGCGGTTCTGAAGAGGACATCCGCCAGCGCCAGCAGATGTACACCACGCGGTTTCGCGAACACGCGCCGGTGCTCGACCTGGGCTGCGGACGCGGCGAAATGATCCAGATCCTGCAGGACGGGGGTATCGCGGCGCGCGGCATCGATTCCCATGACGACTCCATCGCGCTGTGCCTAGCCAAAGGACTCAACGCCGAAAAAGCCGACCTTTTCAGCTATCTGGGCGATCTGCCGGATGCATCGCTGGGAGGCGTGATTTGCTGCCAGGTGGTGGAGCATTTGCCTCCGCCCCGGCTGCCGGAGATGATTCGGCTGGTGCATGCCAAGCTGCGCGCGGGCGGCCTGGTGGCGCTCGAAACCCCCAATCCGGAATGCCTGGCGATTTTCGCGACGCACTTCTACATCGATCCCACGCACCGGCATCCCATTCCACCGGCGTTGACCACGTTTTATCTCGAAGAAGCGGGTTTCGCGCGCATCGAAATCCAGCGCCTGTCGCCGGCCATTGAGAGCATGCCGTCGCTCGCGGAGCTGCCGGAAGCGTTTCGCAAGGAATTTTTCGGAAGCTTAGATTACGCCGCCTTTGGAATCAAGCTGGGTTGATACATGGGCTAGTTGCCCCGTTTGCCTATCATTCCACCACGCCAGCGCCTGAACGCAAAACGCCGTGGAAACCGGATTCACGAACGGCAGCCCTTCGCCGCGCTTACGGCCGAACAGGAATCCGCCGGAAGCAATTTGAAAACTGGCCGCCTGTTCCGCCTCGTGCGCGGCCGCGGTTTCATCCAGCGGCATCACGCCGTGAGCTTCGCCAACCAGGCGCGCCCGCAGCAATTGCGCGTAAACATCGGAGCGGACGAAAACGGGAGCGATCTCGCGCCGAAGCTGCGCGGCCCGGTCCACGCCATCGCGAAACGCCTGGGCGCATTCTGGCCGATCGAGCACCGGAAGCAAGCCCTCCAGGAAATACGCGTAGGCATGCAGGCGGTCCATGATGCGCAGCGGGTCCGAATCGGCCGCCAGGAACGCGCGGTCGTTTTCGAGGGCAGCTTGGAGCGCCGCTTCATAACCGCACATGAACTCGCGACCGCCGGTGGCCTGGAAGAGCTCCTGCCACGCCAGCGCCGATTTCAGTTGATAACATCCGGGGCTTCGCGACCAGCGCGGTTCCCACTCGAGCGGTCGCTTGTCGGGCAGCGCAAGTATCGGATGGCTTGCCTGGCCTGCCTGGAAGTCCGCCAGCATCGCCCGTCCAGCCGCAATGGCGATATCGCGGAACTCGGTTTCCCCGGTCGCGCGCCAAGCGTTCAACAAGCCGCGCACGATAATGCCGCAATCGAAGAAGTACGCGAGCGCCGGGCCGGATGCGTTATCCGCCAGCTCGAATGGAAACGTGCCAAGCTTCGAATCCCATGCCACGCGCGTTAGAAAACGCGCCGCCCGGAGTGCCGCGTCCAGGTACGCCGCATCGCCCGTCCGCTCATGCAGAAAGAGAAACGTGGTCACTGCATAACCGGTGATTTCAGTGGAGACGCGGGCGTTTTGGCCGAGATCGGAGCGGTAGTACCGTGCCACGCCGCCGCTCGCTTCTTGAATTCCCGAGTGCAGGAACCAGCGGCCGGCCGCTTGAATCAAGCTATCCGTAGGGGACAAAGAAAGTCATTGTAGCATCCGCCCCGCCGTCACTCGCGCGCTACACTGGGTGCGTGAGTTTCTGGCCGGCGAAACGCGGCCTTTACCTGCCTTGCCAAATCAATACGTCATCGGAATCGATCTGGGAACAACCAACTGCGCGCTGGCCTTTGCGCCGCAGGCTGCCGACTCGCGCGAGCAACCGAAAGTCGCGCTGTTCGAAGTACCTCAGTTGGTAAACCCCGGAGAAGTGCGCGACGAGCCGCTCTTGCCGTCATTTTTGTATCTGCCCGGACCGGCCGATTTCCCCGCCGGATCCATCGCGCTGCCGTGGGACAGTTCACCCCAATTCGTGGTTGGCGCGCTGGCGCAGAAGCGCGGGGCCGAAGTTGCCAACCGGCTGGTGGCATCCGCGAAATCGTGGCTCTCCCACGCCGGTGTCGATCGCACCGAGCCGCTGCTTCCTGTAACCGCGCCCGAGGGCGTCGCGAAGATCTCGCCGCTGGAGGCGTCGCGGCGCTACCTCGACCATCTGCGCCAGGCCTGGGATTCCAAGGTGCCGGATGCTCCGTTCAGCCGGCAGCAGGTGCTGGTGACTGTCCCCGCATCGTTTGACGCCGTGGCGCGCGAGCTTACATTGAAGGCCGCCGAGCAGGCCGGCTACGAAAACCTGTTGTTGCTCGAGGAACCGCAGGCAGCCTTCTATGCCTGGATCGAGCGGCATCCCGACTGGCGCGAGCGCGTGGCGGTGGGCGATCTGATCCTGGTGGTGGACATCGGCGGCGGCACCACGGACTTCACCTTGATCGCCGTAACCGAGCAGTTGGGTGAACTCGCGCTCGAGCGCATTGCCGTGGGCGAGCACATTTTGCTTGGTGGCGACAACATCGATCTGGCGCTGGCGCGGCATATCGAACAGCAATTGACCGTCAAGGGAACCAAGTTGGACTCCATGCAATTGCACGCGCTATGGCAGCAATGCCGCTTGGCCAAAGAGCGTCTACTGGCGGGCTCAGGCAAGAAGCGCGAGGAGCCGGTGACGATTCTGGGGCGGGGCACTGGCCTGGTGGGCGGGACCATCAAGGCCAAGCTCGCGGCCGAGGATGTCGAGCGAATTTTGGATGAAGGCTTTTTGCCCGCCGTGTCGAGTCACGACATGCCGCAGCGCCGCAAAATGGGACTCGCCGAGATAGGGTTGCCCTACGCCGCCGACGCGGCCATTACCCGTCATCTGGCGCGCTTCTTGCGGCAGCAGGCGGCGCAATCCGAACATGGATCGGTGCGCCGGGGCCCTAGCGGACTGGCCGCGCCCACCCACGTGCTCTTCAATGGGGGAGTGTTGCGCGCCGAGGTGGTGCGCCGCAGAATCCTCGACGTTTTGAATGGCTGGCTCAAAGAGGAAGGCTTCGGTCGCGTGGCTCCGCTCGAAGGCGAGGATTTGATGCACGCCGTGGCTCGCGGCGCCGCCTATTACGGTCACGCCCGGGCTGGCCGCGGAGTTCGGATTCGCGGCGGTGTGCCGCGCACGTATTATGTCGGCATCGAAAGCTCCATGCCCGCGGTCCCCGGCATGCGCACTCCTCTGAAGGCCCTTACGGTTGCTCCGTTCGGGATGGAAGAAGGCACCTCTCGCGACCTGCGGGGACGCGAATTTGGGTTGATCGTGGGAGAACCGGCTGAGTTCCGTTTCTTTCAGTCGGCGGTGCGTAAGAACGACGCGGCGGGCGCGTTGCTCGATGACACCGGCGATGAGTTGGAGGAGCTGTCACCAGTGGAGGTGACTTTAGCCGCCGCCGGCGACAGCCAGGGCGGAAATGCCGCCGGACAGTTCGTGCCGGTGACGCTCGAAACCGTAGTCACCGAGACCGGGATGCTGCAGCTCTGGTCCGTGGCGCGCGACGGACGCCGCTGGAAGTTGGAATTCAACGTGCGCGAGAAGGTGAAGTCGTCCTGATGGCAAACTCGAAACCGGAGTTGTTGCCGATTCGTCGGTGATTGTTATACTGGGGCGGTAGAATTCATAAGTTCAATATCATGAAGCATCTCGGTCTTATATTTTTGGCCACAGCTGTGGCATTTCCGGCACACGCTCAGGTGGATTTTCTTACTGGGCAAGCCGCCCGGCAGGTCATCGGCCAGCCGACTTTCACCTATGAAGGCACCACCGGAATTTCGGCCGCTCAACTGGGGGCCGTGGGCGGCATTGCATACGCCAACAATACCCTGTTCGTGGTGGATTCCAATCTCCACGGGCTGCTGTCGCCGAACAACAACCGCATTTTGATCTATACCGATATTTCCCAATACGTCTACGCTCCGACCGCCGAGATTCCCCAGGGCAGCGGTTGCCCGGTGTGCATCGGGAACGGATCCGCTGGGCAGCCCAGCCTGGTGCTGGGACAGCCCGACTTCACCACCGCGACTAACCCGTACACAAGCCAGTTCGGCTTCCGTAACCCTACAAACGTCGCTTCCGACGGGAAGATTTTGGTTGTATCCGACACGGACAATAATCGGGTTCTCATCTGGAAGACGATTCCCACCACCATCGATCAACCGGCCGACATCGTGCTAGGGCAAGCGGATTTTACTACCTCGGCGATCGGGCTCACCAGTTCCGCGCTTCGCGGGCCGCAGGGCGTCTGGGTGCAGGGAGAGAAGGTCTTCGTGGCCGACACGGACAACAGCCGGGTGCTGATCTGGAATAGCATCCCGACGTCCAATAATCAGCCGGCCAATGTTGTGTTGGGAGAGCCGAACTTCACCACGTCTCCGCCCGCCACCACCAGTACTCTTCCGGCAACCGCCAGCAACCTGTTCAATCCGGTTTCTGTAACCTCGGACGGGCAGCGGCTTTATGTGACCGATCTTGGCAACAACCGTGTGTTGATTTGGAATTCCATTCCCACCGAGAACGGTCAAGCCGCCGATGTAGTTGTGGGCCAGCCGAACATGACCAGCGGAGGCCAGAACGACGCCCTTCCCAACTGCGTCATGAACGGCACGGACGCCGACGGCAACCCAACCTATGCCTCCGGTTGCCAGCCCTTCTGCCCTTCCCTCGGCAAAGACAGCGACGGCACCCCGGTTTATCCCGTGCGCTGCGGCTATACGTTGAGTTATCCTCGATTCGCCTTGTCGGACGGCACGCGCTTGTACATCGCCGACAGCGGTAACGATCGGGTCCTGGTATATAACACCATTCCAACCACGAATGGGGTGAAATACGATCGGAACCTCGGCCAGGTGGACGAGTTCAGCGATCAAGTGAGCAACCCGATTGATACCTTCCGGCCGGACGCCAATATCCTGGAGTCGGCGGCAAATACTCTTCGCACTCCGGCCGCTCTGGCCTCGGATGGAACCAATCTCTACGTATCGGATCCAAACGACTATCGCGTCGTGGTGTTCACTCCTGGATCGTCTAACGTTCCGATCACCGGCGTCACGAACACGTATAGCTCGGCCACCTATGCGGTCGGATCGGTGAGTTTAGGGGGGACCATCACGGCCGGCGATACGATCACGGTGGATATCACCTCGCCGGGCGTTACCGCCACCACATGTCCGGCAACAGGTTTGGAATGCTACACCTATACGGTGCTCAAGACCGACACGCTGGTTTCGATCACGCAGGCGCTGGCGGACCTGATCAACGGGGTCGCGAACGGGACCACGAAAGCCAGCACCCCCAATTCGAATGTCATTGCCACCACCGATATTATTACTGGAGATCTTTATGTGCTCAATTTGACCGCGCGGACGCCAGGCTTGAACGGGAACAATGTCGGGTATACGGCCATCGCGGCGGCGGCTTCCACTACCGGGACGGCAACCGAGACGGTCGCGGCCGCGGGGTCCACTCTGGCCGGCGGCGCTGCAGCGGAGGAATTGGCGCCGGGTACTCTCGTCACCATCTTCGGCCACGATCTGGCTGATTCACAGGCCACCGCGGTTCCCAGCGCGGCCGGCAATTACCCCACAACCCTCGACGGCGTGCAGGTATATTTTGACGGCATCCGTTCGCCGATCCTGTTCGTGTCGCCCACGCAAATCAACGCGCAGCTTCCCTTCGAGGCATCCAACTCCATTAACCCCAATGGCGGCGGCGGCGTCAACGCGTTTGTGCGGACGGTGCATAACGACGGTATTATTACCGCCACCACTGCCGTTGGCGTTCCGATGGTGGGGGAGAACCCCGGTATCCTGGCCAAACCCGGCTCCCAGCCACAGGTGGCGGTGGCCTTTCACACCAGCGGAAATGCCATCGCGGCGGTGGCGATCGATGGAACCACTACCGCGGGCGATGTCGTGACGCTGACGATCGACAACAACAGTTACAACTACACCGTCCAGGAGATCGATACGTTGCAAAGTCTTCGCGATGCGCTGATCGCTCTGGTGAACGCCAATCCGAACGAGCGCGTGACGGCGTCGGCGGGCGGAGAGTTTACCGATATTGTCCTGACGGCGAAGGTGGGCGGACCGGCGGGCAACGGCATTCCCGTTACGGTCTCATCGAGCGCTAACGCCACCGAGGTGCTAGACCCGCTGGACAGCGGGATGACGTGCTGCGCGAATATCGCGATGGCGCCGCTCACCAACGATAATCCGGCGGTTCCGGGAGAAGTGATCACGATCTACGCCACAGGCATCGGGCCGGTGACGCTGGAAGATGGGCTGACTCCGGCCGGCGTCACGGGGCAAGTTTATCAAGGGCCGGCCTTAAATGTTCCAGCCACCGCGGTGGATAACGCGCAGGTGGGCGGGACCACGGCGAACGTACTGTTTGCGGGACTGCTTCCGGGCTTTCTGGGTGTCTATGAAGTGCAGCTGCAGCTCCTGGATACGCTGCCAACCAATCTGTTCACGCAGATGTATATCGCGCAGAACGTGTTCACAAGCAACATCGTGACCATTCCGGTGGTGGCCCAAATACCGCCGGCAATGTAATCACCGCCGGATTCCTGAACCGTCGAGCAGCCCCCGATATTTCCGCAGCAGTTCGTAAATGACTACGCCGCCGGCGGTCGCGACATTGAGCGAATGCTTGCGGCCCAACATCGGAATACGGATGTGGGTGTCGCAGAGGGCCAACAGCGGTTCGCCCAGGCCGTCGACTTCGTGGCCGAACAGGACGCAGACCGGAAAGCGCGGCTGCCAATCGTAGAGGTCGGTGGCGTGGACGCTGGTTTCGATGGCGGCGATCTCCGCTCCTTGCTCGCGCAGTTGCCGGATCAGGACGCTCGGTTCTGCGTGATGTTCCCACGTTACCGTCTCCTGGGCGCCAAGAGCCGTCTTCGCCAGGCTGCGGTGCGGCGGCCGGCCGGTGATCCCCGACAAAAACAGCTTGCCGCAACCGGCGGCGTCCATGGTGCGGAAGAATGCGCCGACGTTATAGAGGCTGCGTACGTTGTGCAGCAGCACGGAAACCGGAATGGGGCGCAGGTCTTGATACGGCGCGGCCACTTGCGTGGCCAGATACGGAATGCGCTCGATCTCGATCTCCTTAATAAATCTCAAAGCAGAAGGCCCGATTGTCTCCGTTGGGCGAGAGCGCATATTCGCCGTTTTCGAGAGGCTCGTCCACTTCCACGCGATAGAGATGGCCGGAGAGCTGTCTCACGGCCAGGTGCAGAGCGTGCGATCCGCCGCGCCGCCGGCTGGAATTCGTGGAGACCTCGCGATTGCCACCCTTCACGTCGAGGCGATAGAGTTCGAGGGTCTGGGGCGAGATCTGGCGGGCGTCGATAAGAAAAATCGGTTCGGCCAGGGGCGTGCGCGCGGAAGATGTCGCGCCGGAGATGGCGAACTTCGAGTCGTCCTTATGATTTTCCTGCCGGGCTTGTGCCACTTCGGTTTCGATGAGGTTCGAGCCGTGCAACAGGTACGGGATATCGGGCATGGGCGGCGTGGGGCCGGCATATTTTTCGGCGGCCAACAAAGCACCGGCCATCAGGAGCGCGAAGGCGAGCTTGTAGCGCATAGTGAATCTATTTTCCCGCGTTTGCGGGGCTTTGTGTTGGGCTGATCCGTACCACGACGCTCCACGCGGCCCGAATTGCAGATACGAATGCTTCCGGGTCCGCCGCTTGATACAGGACCGTCACGCCGTCGCCACTGGGTGGCAAGAGCACCAGGCGCTGTCCTCCGGAGCGGTACACCCGCACGTTTTTCTGGACGGCGGCAACGCGGAACCAGCCGGATTGATAATGCCAGTTGGCGAAGCCGTTGGTGCGGAAGGTGGGGCGCCATTCGGCATCCCTGGCAAGATCGACGATGCGGATCTGGCTGACGTCCACGTTATCCGCCAGCAGTGTCACGGGATAGAAGCGATCGTGGATGGTCAATTCGGTGGGCGTGAGAGTGTAGCCGGGCGTGCCGGGCGAATACGACAGCGCGGCTGCCACCAATCCAATACACACGATTCCAATGGCCGCGCCAATTGCGGTTCCGAACGCTCGGGACCGGTGCGGCACCGGCGCTCGATAACCCTCCACGATCGGCGCTGAAGCGCGAATCGCGTTGAGAAACCCGTCCACATCGTCCGGGCTGAAGAGCGCTGTTTTTGAGCCGGTGATCACAACCACGCGGTTGTTCCGATTGGTCACGTACCAGGTGCATTTGCCGAGCTTTGCGGTGCTGAACAATCCGTAGTATCCGAACGCCCCTCCGCTGGCCCAGATGCGGATGGAGAGGCGTAAGTCGTCCGGCGTGGCGCGACGTATCTCGCGAACATCGTCCAGCGGGATGCGGGCCGGGCCGGCGAGGCGCCGCACTACGATGGATCGATCGGTGAGCACGTAGCCGCGCGGCGAGTAGGCGTAAGACACCAGGACAATGAGCGCCAGCAGCGCGGCGATGAAGAAGCTGTGCGTGGCGGCGATGATGGCCAGCAGCGCCAGACACAGGCCCGCGGAAATGATCTTCGTGGTGCGGTCGTAGGAAGCGGAAAAGGTCATTTGCTACCTTTCGGGGCGATTTCCCGGAGCTACTCGCGGATGAGCAGGCTGGTCTTGTCTTCGACGGAGCGGCAAATCCGATACAAATCCGTCTCGTCGACCGGTTTGGTGAGGACGTAGCCTTCGCTGTTACGAAACGCGCGGCCGACGTCGCTATTGAACGCGTCGGTAAGCAGAACGAAACCACCCACGCGCAGGCGGACGCGTTCGCAGAACTGGACCCAATTCAAGCCCGGCAAGCGGACGGCGCAAATGACCATATCGAAACGGAGCCGCTCGACAATATCCAGGCCCTCCTCGGCGCTGGAGACCGGAACGACGCGATCGCCGCGATTGCCGAGCATCTCCACCAATTTCCGTTGCACCCGGGTGTCCGGCTCAACCACCAGAACCGTGAGTTGGCGTATGGCCTCAGAAAGCTGCGAAGGGCCGGAGCTGGCCTGCCGGGCTTCGATGACGGGCAGCTCGATGTCAAAGCGGGCGTGGCCAGGGCCGGTGCGAACGACGCGGAACTCGCCGCCATGGCCTTCGATGATTCCGCGGCAGACGCCCAGGCCGAGAGCGCCCGAACCGGCATGATCGCCGTCGGTGGAATCGCCTCGATTGTCGGGCCCGCGCGTGGGATACGCGATCTCCACCAGAACGCGCTTGGCGAGCAGGCTGCTGGAGACGGTGATCACTTTGTCACGCGCCTCGGCGGCGGATTTTTCCGCGTCCACCAGCAGATTAAGCAGCACCTGTTCAATCTGTCCGGGCGAACCCAGCACGATAGCGCGCTTGACCGCGAGATGGGATTTTATTTCGACGCCCTTCACCTTCCATTCCGGCGCGCGGAACTTAAGCAGGCCCGAAAGGATGGCATTAAGATCCAGCGGCTCGGCCTGCGACTGTTCCACGTTGGCGAAAGAGACCAGCCGGCCGACGATCTCGTTGGCCCGGCGTGCTTCGGTGGTGATGGATTCAAGCTCCGGGTGCGCGGCTTCGCCGTTTTGCGAGCGCAGCGCGGTGGCCAGCATGTCGATGGATTGCAGCGGGGAGCGCAGCTCGTTGGCGACATCGGAGATCAGTTGTCCCGCCGCAGCCAGTTTCTCGCTGCGGAACAACTGTTCGCGCATGGAATGCTGTTCCTGCAATTTGAGGGCGGTGGCGATCTGGTTCGCCAGGTGTTGCATGGCGGATTGCTCGGCCTCGCCGAAATGGTGGAAGTGATTCGAGTGATGGATATCCAGCACGCCCATCAACTCGGCTTGCGCGAACATGGGAACGAACAGCACGGAGCGCGGCGATACTGCGGCTTCTTCCTTGCGGAAGTGCGGGCTGCGGCGGGTATCCGAAATGGCCAGCAGGGCGTGCTTGCGGAAGCACTCGGCCACGCCGGAAGCCATGGAACTGGCCGGGGCTTCAGGATCGACGATGGTGACGGCCGCACTCGAGGTGTGAATGCCCTCCAGCACCTTGCTGCCCCGATTGTGAATGTACAAACCGACGCCGGTGGCATTCGAAAGCGCGCCGAGATGCAAGGTCAAGCGGCGCAGGATCTCGGTGGATGATGTCGCGCCGATCACCTGCTCGCCGAGTGAATTGAGCAGCCGCATCTGGCGGCGAAGGCTGGCCATACGGCGTTCCCGGAACCACCAGACGGTGGCCAGGGCGCCGGCTAGAATCAGCGCGGCGAGCAAAACGGGTGGTTGAATCACCCAGCCCCGATCGAGAACGGCAATGGAACTCGGGCTGGGAACGAGCACTTCAAAAAAGCGATCGTAGGGCGGCAGCGTGCAGTATTGGTTGGCGATTCCCGTGATGCGGAGGCGATCGCCGATCCGGAACCCGCCCAACTGCGGACCGGAGTCCCGCCGCGATCGGGGCAAAAACACATACAGGGACTGGCTGGTTGGTCCGATCAGCAGCGTATCGCCGCCGCTATTTTGATCTTCGGCGGTCACGATGTTTTCGGTGGTGATCAGCACTCCCAGGTAACGGAAGGACGCGAGCTCCGATGCCGCTATGAACTTCGGAGCGGGCGGCGGCTGGTGACGCAAGCGCCGGATGGCCTGGGGCACCAGGATAGGCATTCCGGCCCGGTTGTCGATCGTCCCTTGCGCTTCCACCCAATCGCCGGGGTCCAGGCCTTGCAGCTGGGTCGCCGAAGGTCTGAGCAGGAGTCCATAGTGCGCGTCGTCCTGGATGGGCAAGTAGTAAGAATCGGCGATCCAGATGGGGCGCGCCGAGATTTGGCCAGTGACGGCCACCGGCTGGTTCTGGTAAGCCGGGACGAAATCGCGGCCGACGCGCGATCCGGCCTGCTGCAGGGTGAGTTTGGTTGGTGCGGGAGGAGGCGCAGCCAACAACAGGCAGGAAACCAGCAGCAGCAGAATGGTGAGTCGCCGGGTGATCGCCATTATCGCCCTAACCCGCATGTCCACATTAGGCAGATCGGCTGAAACTAGGCAGATCGGCTGAAATCGCCCGAACTCCAACGCGATCAAGGTGTTTGGAGCGTCGCGATGCACGGTAAATTGAACTTATGTTCTTAACGGGATGATAGCATAGGCCAGCGGGACGGCCGCTCGGGAACCAGCGCTCCTGCCTTGGTGTCCAATTAGCTGGTGTCAAATTAGGTAGATGCTTGCCTGCCGCGGCGCGTGGAAGGTTCCGGCGTTTGCAATCTTGCTGTTGCCCTGGTTGTACTCCTGCGCGACGCCACGTGCGCATGGTTCCTTTCGGGTCCTGGCAGCCGAACCAGGTTATGTGATCCGTTCGCCGGAAGCCAAGGAGACCGCGTTTCCGGAGGTGCTCAGCCGGTACAGCGATGTTGGCCCCGCGCAGGGATGGTTGCTGCATGCATACACGGAACTGCGTGTGGAGAACGCTTACTATCGTGAAGGCGCCCCCAAGCGCGGGCTGGACGGCTTTCTAGGCACCCAGACCGCGGTTTATCGAGTTCGCGATCGCGGGTTACAGCTGATCTCGGTGCGGTCCGATGTAGCCCGGCGTCCCGCCGATCAACTGCCGGTCGAGGATTTGATCGGGCGCCAGAAGCGGCGCTATCGCTATTACCGGTATTTTTTCCAGATCGTCTTCCGCCAAAAGTCCGATACGCGGGGCGCGGTTTTGTTGGGGGCGGATTCATTGGATGAACTGAATCGCCTGGTCGTGAGACTCCTGGAGGATCCGGACGCGGTTTGTAGCGGGACTTCTCAACACTGTGCGGCATTTCCCGTGGCATGCACGGTCGCGCTTCAGATTGAGGTTTCGATCAATGGCGTTCGCAGTGTCGTGGGGTGGGGCAACACATTGGGCAGCGTTGCGGAGCATCCGCGGACGCTGAAATTGTCGCGCCTCGACAATGGCGTGTTGACGCCGGTGGAGGTGGATGCGAGCGATCCGAATGCGTTGCGTTTACCGTTGCTGCCGGGCGATCGGATCGAATGGGAGTAGGCGCAATCGGCCCGCTTGTTAGCATGAGAGGTTGGACGCTGATGCCCCAAGAGACCACCACACGAACCGCCCGCCTGGAGGCCCGAATTACGCGCGAGGCTCTAGCTGTTGTACGCCGCGCCGCCGAGATCCAGGGACGCTCGGTAAGCGATTTTGTTGTTGCTGCCGCTCAAGAGGTGGCGCTTAAGACCGTTACTGAAGTCGAAGTTATTCGGCTTTCACGCGAGGCGCAGGAGAAATTCATGACGCTGCTGTTGCACCCTCCCGCGCCCGCGGCAGCCCTGAAAGAGGCCTTTGAACGCCGCCGCAAGCTGATCGTGAAATAGGGTGGCCGGGTCGTTTCGCATCTCGATCGGTACCTTCGCGAACAAGCCTTGCAGGACATCAGGCGGCGGATTGCGACGTGTTTCGTAACGGTGAAGGTCACGTCCCAGGACGTGGCCGGGTACTACACGCTTACGGCCACAAGCGTTGCCCTGAATGCACTATCACCGGAGATCGCCAAGAAACTTCCGCGGTATCCGGTGGTGCCCGCAGCATTGCTCGGACGGCTCGCCGTGAGCCGTAATTACCAAGGCAGGGGGCTCGGCGGCATTCTCTTGGCTGATGCATTAAAGCGCACCGCGCGGGCCGAGCTCGGCGTGTTTGCCATGCTGGTTGACGCGAAGGACGAGGCCGCCCAACGATTTACGAGCGTCACGGATTCACGCTTTTGCCCGGCGACGTGCGTCGTTTGTGTCTTCCGATTTCCGCGGCACTGCGGCGTATGGCGGCTCGGCCATAGCGAATGCGGATGGCAGCTGCCGCTATTCGCCTTACCGCCCGGAGAGCACCGCAAATTTGACCCGCATGCTAGCATGAGGAGTTGTCAGGCTCCGGGCTTCGTGCAACGGATGGCTGTGAACCCCGCCAGGTCCGGAAGGAAGCAACGGTAACGGTTTAATCCGTGTGCCGCGGATCACCCGGGGTCTGGCATACCCTTTGGGGTTCGACATACATCCGCTCATTTTTCCATGTACCAAGTCATCGCAAGGAAATACAGGCCGCAATCGTTTGCGGAGCTGATCGGCCAGGAGCACGTCCGCACCACGCTCGAAAACGCCATCGCGCAAGGGCGCATCGCGCACGGCTATATCTTTTCGGGGCAGCGCGGGACGGGCAAGACCACGGTGGCGCGCATTCTGGCTCGCTGCCTGAACTGTATCCAAGGCCCCACCGCGACGCCCTGCGGCGTGTGCGCGAGCTGCCTGGAGATTGCCGGCGGAAACTCGCCGGACGTGATCGAGATCGATGCGGCGTCCAATCGCGGCATCAATGAAATGCGCGAACTGCGCGAGAACGTGCGCTACCGGCCGTCGCGCGATCGCTACAAAGTTTTCATCGTCGACGAAGCGCATCAGATCACCAGCGAAGCTTTCAATGCGCTGCTAAAGACGCTGGAGGAGCCGCCCGAGTGGGCCGTGTTCATCCTATGTACGACCGAGGCGCACAAGATTCCGACCACCATCGCATCGCGCTGTCAGCAGTTCAGCTTCCGGTCAGTGGATTTCGCCGAAGTGGTGAAGCGGATGGAAGAGATTTGCGGGAAGGAAGGAATACAGGCGGATCCCGAGGTCTTGAGCGTGCTGGCGCAAGCCGGTGAAGGCAGCGTGCGCGATTCGTTATCGGCGCTGGATCAGGCCATCGCGTGCTGCGGTGAGAAACTGGACGCCGCCGAAGTGCGCGGGATGCTCGGACTGTTTTCGCTGGATTCGCTCGGCGAGGTGACGCAAGCTCTGGCGGCCGAAGATTCGCGGCGAATGCTCGACCTGGTGATGGAGCTGGAGCGCAATGGACGCAGCTTGCAACACTTTTGCCGGGAGCTGGCCCGCTACTTCCGGAATCTGCTGGTGGCGAAAGTGGCGGGGGCGAATACCAGGTTAATTGCGGCGTCCGGGCGCGAGCAGGAGCGGCTGGCGGAGGTGGCGCGCGGATTTTCCGAGGACGATCTGACGCGCTACTTGCAGCTCACGCTCGACCTGTTCAAGGATTTGCAGTTTTCCTTGCAGCCGCGTCTGCATCTGGAAATTGGGCTGCTGCGGTTGATCCAGGCCGGCAAGCTCGTCTCAATTGAGGAGGCGCTGTCCGATCTTGGCAACGGCGGTTTGCCTTCGGCCTCCTCTCGGAAACCGACACCGGCCCCGCCCACCAAGTCTGCCGCGCCGCCCATTGACAATAGCCGATCGCCGTCGCCCTGGAAAAACCGCCTGCACGAGGCTGCCGCCGAACTCGGCATGCCAACCACCGCGGATGCCATCGAGCATTCCGAAGTCGTCGAATCGAGCGGAAAGCTCATGTTCGTAACGCATGAAGACTACCGCCTGTTCATGAACGAAAAGGATATTCTGAAGGTCGTGCAGAAAGTCGCGGGACGGGCGATGCGATTCGAAATTACATTTGGCGCTCCGGAAGCGTCGGCTCCCATTGCCAAAAAGAAGGATGATGTCTCCGAGCGGGCGCTTGCCGACCCAGAAGTCCGGCGCTTCCAAGAGGTGTTCCCGGACGCGCAGCTCCGGGTGGTGCGCGATCTAAAGGAAAGGCAGGGCATATGAAACTTCCCGGAAATATGCAGGCCATGATGAAGCAGGCCGAGCAGATGCAGAAGAAGATGCAGGAGGAAATCGCGCTGATTCGCGTGGATGCCTCGGCCGGCGGCGGCATGGTGACCGTGCATATGGACGGCAAGAAGAATGTGACGGCCGTCAAGATCGATCCGGAGGTAGCCGGGGATGTCGAGATGCTGCAGGATATGGTGATGGCTGCGTTCAACGAGGCTGCGAAGAAAGTGGACGACGCGACGCAAGAGAAAATGGGCGGGCTCCTGGGCGGTCTGGGTTTGCCGCCGGGGATGTTCTAGGCCCCGTCTTTTCTAGGTCAACGACTCGATGCCGGATTTCGCCGAACCGCTCGCGCGTCTGATTCAGGAGTTTAAGCGACTGCCCGGCATCGGGCAAAAGTCGGCGCAGCGTTTAGCCTTTCACGTGTTGCGCCACCCGCGCGAAGAGGCCGAGCGGCTGGCGCAAGCGCTGGTGGACGTGAAAGACAAGCTGGGGATTTGCGCCGTCTGCAACAACATCAGCGACGGCGAGGTATGCAATTATTGCCGCGATCCGCATCGCGATCACTCTGTGATATGCGTAGTGGAAGAGCCGCATAATGTGCTGCCGATCGAGACCACGCGCCAGTTCTCGGGCGTCTATCACGTGCTGCACGGTGCAATTTCGCCGCTGCGGGGCATTGGGCCGGAGCAGTTGCGCATCGCGAGTTTGGTACAGCGGATGCAGTCGGAGGAGATCAAGGAGCTGATCGTCGCGACCAATCCGACGGTGGAAGGCGAAGCGACGGCAGTGTATCTTGCGCGGCTGATGAAGCCGTTGGGCGTGAAGGTGTCGCGCATCGCGATGGGGATACCCGTGGGCAGCGATCTGGAATTCGCGGATGAAGTGACGATGGGGAAATCGCTGGAGAACCGGCGGGAAATGTAAGGATGGTGGTTTGTGGCGCACGCACTCTTGCGTGCCGCGTTCACACTCGTGTGAACACTAGTGCGTGTGCCACATCATCTCATAGCACGGTCAGTGCACTGTGTTCGCGCAGGCCGGTTGCGGTGACTGAACCAATCTTCACATCGATTAGCTGATTTGCCCGGCGCGGCGCGGCGAACTCTACTTTCAGGAAATTATCTGACAGCGCGCCTTCGGTGAGCGTCACCACGGAGAGAGTTCGGCCCAGCATGCCGCGCCGGAAATCGAGATTCTTCGCGGCGGCCAGCTCGCGCAGGATCCGATTCCGTTCGCGGCGGACTTCCATTGGGACTTGCCCGGCGCTTGCGGCCGGCGTTCCCGGACGTTCCGAATAAGTGAACACGTGCAGGTAGGTGAACGGCAGGCTCGCGATGAACGCGCGGCTCTCCTCGAACTCGGCATCGGTCTCGCCGGGAAAGCCGGTCATCACATCCGCCCCGATGGCTGCGTCCGGCATCCAGGCGCGAGCCCTCAAAATGCGATCCTCATAATGGCGTGGCCGGTATTTGCGATGCATGCGTCGCAGCACGCGATCCGATCCCGATTGCAATGGCGCGTGAACGTGTTTGGCGACGCGCGCGGACGTTGCGGCTAGATCCAGCAGATCGTCGCTCCAGTCCATCGGCTCGATGGAGCTAAGGCGCAGGCGTTCAATAGGAGTCTCATCGAGCAGCCGCCGGAGCAAATCCGTCAGGCGTATGGAACTCCCCGGTTCGCGGCCCCAGCGGCCGAGATTGATCCCGCTCAGCACCACTTCGCGATAACGCGCGGCGAGATTGCGCACCTGTTCGACAACCCGATCGGCGGGCGCGCTGCGGCTGCGTCCCCGCACGAACGGAATAATGCAGAACGAGCAGCGGTTGTTGCAGCCGTCCTGGATTTTGAGGTTGGGGCGCGTGCGGTCGCCCGCGGCGTCTTCAACCGGGGCGGAGAGAAAGTCGTGCTGCGCGAAAATATCGCCAATATGGATTTGGCCGTGATAGGCGGCGCCGTGGGCACCGACTTCGGTGACAATTTCTGGAATTCGAACCTTGTGAGAATTTCCCACCACCCAATCGACGCCGGGCAATGCAGCCAGCTCTTCGGGCGCGCGCTGCGCATAACAGCCAGTGACCAGAATGCGCGCCGAAGGATTTTCGCGATGCGCGCGATGGACCGCCTTGCGCACATCTTCGTCGGCCGCGGCGGTGACGGTGCAAGTGTTCAGCACCACGAGTTGTGCGTCTCGCGCGCTCGCGGTAGCGTTCAGCCCGTGAGCCAGCAGTGCCGATTCGAGCGCCGCACCGTCCGCCTGCGACGCCCGGCATCCGAAATTGTGGACGTGGAAGCTGGACACGACTTGATTCTAACAGCCGCCCCGTTGCCGGGGACCGCCAGTTCCTGCCCGGAAATCGGGTCCCGATAGATCACTCGAAGCCCGAGCTTTCCGAGTGCCGGCTCATCCCCGGGATACAAGACGTAATAATCGAAACCGCCCGCCTCGAGAGGACGATCCCTGGTCACTTTCGCCAGCCAGTCCGCCTGATACATCTCGCGGTAGAAGTTGAAGCTGAAGTCGAGCATCCAAATCACGCCCAAGTTCATCTGCCTGTTACCGGCGAGCCGATGCTGTTGTTGGAGTAACTGGAAGATGCGCTTGGTGCCCGCGTCATAGCGCCACTCATAGTAATAAGAAGTGGTGAATCCACGCAGAAATAGCAAGATCGCGATCGCCACCGGCGCGGCGGCCAGCAAGCCTGTCGCGCGGCCAACACCAGGTAGTGCCAGGGACTTGTCGATCAGCAGCATCCATTCCAGTGTCAGAAGCGCCACCAGGTAGATGGCGGTGCGGTCCAAGGGGTAAAGGAATCCGAAGAGATAACGCGCGGCAACCAACATCCCTAGAGAAATCGCGAGAACGGCGCCGATCAAAAAGTACGCGCTATCCAGACTGCTTAAGCGGCAAAGATCGCGGTCCCGGAGCCAGCGCCAGCACAGCGGGATCGCCATCGCAAACACGAGTGCGAGCATCAGCGGGACCACCCAGCGCGTGACGATATCGATGGAGCGGTCGATGTTAGCCGGCGTTGCCTCCGCGTTATTAGGGCCGTACTGATGAAACAGCGACGGCCGCACCAGGCTACGCGTTGTGTCGCGCAAAGAATCCTTGCCGTACAGGTCTGGACGGAATGTGCCGCCCTTCTCATGCGCCACCGGTATGGCGACGAAAAGCGCTGCGGTAACTACGAGGGGCGCCCACACTCTGCCCATGATCCACCAAAGCCGCTTCCAACCGCCGGCTCGTTTTGCATCGGCGAGTCTCAGCAGCGTGAGCATTCCGGCGAGGGCGGCGGCCGGAAAAAGAAAAACCAGATTCGCTGAGATCGACAAGCCCAGCAAAATGGCGCTTGCAGTTACGCGATTGTAATTCGCGGCCTGGGGCTGATCGTCGAGAAACCGAATCACAAAATAGAGCGCGGCAATGAACAAACCAAGCGCCATTCCGTAGCCGCGAGCGATGGACAGGTAGTCCATAAGGAAGGGGTTCAGAGTCAAGGCCGCCACTGCCAGCAAGAACGTCCATTGGTTCTTGAATAAATACCGGCACAGCTTGTAGACAAACACAAGATAGAGCAAGCCGCCAAGCAGACTGGGCAACCGCATGGCCAGCTCGGAGATGCCCAGCGCTTTCACGCTCAGGCGGCATAGCAAGGTGTGAAGAACATGATTGTTGGTGCTATAAATGACAAGAATCCAGTTGAAGGGTTTCACAATATAGTAATCGAATGTGAACGCTTCGTCGGCGGTGATGGATTGATGTACAGCGCGGTAGATGTTTATCGCGAACACGCCGGCGACGATGGCCAAGGCGAGCAGGCCAGACAGCGGCGAGGCGCGCTGGATCGGTGTCCGCAAACATTTAGTGTAATGGGTAGTTCAACGGGAAGTGGAACGACCGGTATTGCGCAGGATCGTGTCGGTTGGACACACTCCCACTGACGGAATTGGCGAAAACCCTGCGCTCGATCGTGGCCACTGCCGTGCATATTCGCCGGCATGGGTGCGGGGTGTCGAAATATTCGGAATCTGGCCGCGGGGCTTGCATTGACGGTCTGCGCGGGTGCACAAACATCCAGTTCGCCGCAGCCTTGGGCAGCCATTAACGGACCCTCCGCCCAGTGGTCGGCAACTCTGACGCAGGGCGGCCCGACGGGGCCGGTGGCTGTCGATTCGAGCGGCGATCTGCTGGTCGCGAATGCGCTGGAAGGCGTTACCGCTCCCACCAAAATCCTGGGAAACACTTCCGTGGAGTCGAGCTGGGTATCCAAGCTGAACGCATCCGGCGCGTCAGTGTTCGGCGTTCAAATCGCCGGGGTTTCTCTGTTCGAGGCAATTGCCGCCGACAGTGCCGGAAACGTGCTGATCGCCGGCTACGGCCCTGCGGGCGGTCTGCCCGTTACGCCGAATGCCTACAGTTCGTATGCATCTGGCCAGTATTCCCAATTCTCCTGCAAACTGAATAGCGCCAACGGTACGCCCGTGTTCTGCACGTACCTGAATTCGAGTCGGATCAGTATTAACGGTATTGCAGCGGACGCCGGCGGGAACGTCTACATTTTGGCGGTTGACTTGATGCAATCGATTGCGAGCACCCCCGGAGCGCTTTCGCTGGGTAGCCGTGATGTGGTTTTGTTGAAGCTGGATCCCACCGGACAGAAGCTGCTGTATGCGGCGGCGTTCGGTGGCAACGGGGTGGAAGGCATACTCGACCTCTCAGTAGATGGGGATGGAAACGCGTATGTAATGGGCGCCACCAGCTCCACGAACTTCCCGGGCGCCTTCACTGGCGCCATCCCGACGCCCAGCGGATCCTTCATCGCCAAGGTGGACCCCACCGGATCGAAGCTCCTGTACGCTTCCTACGGAGGCGCCGGGGAAACTCCCATTGCCCTGGCCGTGGATTCCGCCGGCGCGGCTTACGTCTCCGGACTAAACGGACCCACCGGCACCGGCAATCTTTTTGTGCGCAAATATACGGCCGATGGAACGGCGGTGGCGTACAAAACCGACTTGCCCCAAACGGCCGGCAGCGACGTGCATGGCATGGTAGTCGACAGCGCGGGAATTTTGACGATGCTGGGCGACTTGGGCTCCATCGGCTTCCCCCAGGTGCTTTCCACGGCTGCCTGCCAGGCCATGACCAGAACCTATCCAACCACGGCCGGGGGCAGCTATATGATCCGGCTGGAACCGAACGGCGGCCTGTTACAATCCACTTATTTCACCGCCGCATTCCTCGCCGCGCCGTACGGCTCGGGTTCTATTCTCGCGGTTCAGCAAAACCAAGGTTGGCTGGCGGAAGAAGCCAGCGTGATCGAAATCGGGCCGGCTGCTCTCTCTCCGGTTGATATCCAGTGCGTGTCCAATGGGGCGTCGTTCGAATCGGGCAACCTCGCGCCCGGTGAGATGGTCAGCATTTTCGGAACGGGGCTGGGTCCATCGACGCCTCAGAGTTTCACATTCGGATCGGACGGCCGCGTCGCTTCCACGCTGGCCGGAGTGCAAGTAACTTTCGACGGCATGGCGGCGCCGCTGCTCTACGTCCGGGATGGGCAGATCAACGCGATCACGCCTTGGGAGTTGGCCGGTAAATCGACTACGAACCTGTGCGTGCTGTACAACGGAAACAAAAGCTGCGTCACGCCGGCCGTTGGCGCGGCTGCACCCGGAGTATTCGCTTCGGACCAAGGTCAAGCCATAGCGGTGAATCAAGATGGGACATTGAACTCCAGCGCGAACCCAGCGGCGGTTGGGTCCATCGTGTCGCTCTACGTCACCGGCTTGGGCGGCATTTCGCCCGCTCCGGCCGATGGCGCCCTCGTGCAGTTACCGCTCCCAGCTCTCGTAGATCCGATTCAAATAGCTTTCTCGAATGCCAAATCTAACTCCCCCGCCATACCGCCCGCTGAGGTGTTGTACGCTGGACCCGCGCCGCTCGAAGTGGGCGGCATGTTCCAAATCAACGTGCGGATTCCGCTGGGTACCTCAGGCGGGTTTGCGATTCTTATCCAGTCGCCCGACGGCAGCACTTATTACTGCACCTCGACGCTGGCCGTCGCTAAGTAGCCGGCGGTCGGACGGACGACTCGGGTCCTGTAATCAGGCGCGCGCCCCGATTAAACGTGAGGTAAAGAAATCCCCACTGGACGAACACCATCACGCGATTGGAAAATTCCACCAGATACATCAGGTGGACGAACACCCAGGTGAGCCAGGCCAGCAGGCCGGACATGTGCAGCGATCCGATCTGGGCAACCGCGGAGGCCCGGCCGATCACCGCGAGGCTTCCTTTGTCGCGATAGCGGAAGGGGGGAGGCGTCCGCCCGCGCAATCGTTCCCGGATCAGCTTCGCAACGTACGCTCCTTGCTGCATCGCGACTTGCGCCACGCCCGGCAGCGGTTTTCCATCCTGCTCGAAATGCGGGAGGTCGCCGATTACGAAAATCTCCGGATGCAGGGGCAAGCTGCAATCCCCATTAACGATGACGTGTCCCTGCTTGTCGCGGGGCGCGCCGGCGCGATGCTCCAACACCTCCGCGAAGGTTGACGGCTTAACTCCCGCCGCCCAGATCACCGTCCGCGCGGATATTCGCTCGTTGCCAGTGGAGGTCTTCACCGCGACACCGCCGTCATCAATATCCATCACCATCACGCCGGTTCGAGGAGTGACCCTGAGCTTGACCAGCGCTGCATTCGCTTTGGCGGACAAGTCCTCGGGATAGGAGGGCAACATGCGCGGGCCGCCGTCCAAAAGGAATATGCGCGCGTCCTGCGGATGGATCGATCGAAAGTCGTGCCGGAGCGTGTCATGTGCGATCTCCGCCAGCGCGCCCGCGAGTTCGACACCGGTCGGGCCCCCTCCCACAATCACGAACGTCAGCCACTCGCGCCGTTTCTCGGGATCGTGCTCCCTTTCAGCCGCCTCGAACGCATATAGGATGTTGTGCCGGATCTTGGTGGCCTCTTCGATGCTCTTTAAGCCTGGAGCACATTGCCGCCAGTTCTCGTGGCCGAAGTAGGAATCGGCGGAGCCGGTAGCGACGATCAGCGAATCGTATTCGATATCGGAGCCGTCGTCCAGAATTACGCAGTGGCGCTCGGCATCCAGGTCAGTGGCTTCGCCCAGCAACACTCGTGTATTCTTCTGCCGGCGCAGTACCGAGCGAAGCGGCGACGCGATTTCACCGGGCGAAAGCGCGCCAGTCGCCACTTGATAGAGCAAGGGCTGGAACAGATGGAAGTTGCGCCGATCCAGCACTGTTACCTGCACCGGCGCGTTCTTCAGCGCTTTCGCGGCATACAGCCCGCCGAATCCTCCGCCCAGGATCACGACGCGATGCTGGCTGTTCATTTTGCTGTCCCCCCATTAAACAGGTTAGATGCAACTCCGGCGCGATTGGTGCACGCTTGCGTTACGCTGAAGTTGATGCTGGCGCTGCTGCCGCTGCTCTTGTTTGCCGTTGCCACCGCCGCCTTTGCCCAGACGCCCTGCGAGGGAACGCCCGCCTATTCGCCGTGTGAGATGGCTTTCGAGCTGACGGCGGCCGATCTCGCGGCCCATGCGAATCCTTACGCCACGGTCACGTTGCGCGTGGAATTCAAGTCGCCGCGCTTCCGCACCTACGCGATGCCCGCTTTTTGGGACGGCGGCCGCAAGATGATCGTCCGCTTCACGCCCACCGAAGCCGGACAGTGGACCTATAAGGCCACCAGCAACCTTCCGTCCTTCGACGGACGGGAAGGCATGTTCAGCGCCGCCTCTTCCGATGCGCCCGGTTATGTCATCGTCGCCAATGTGCATCACTGGGCTACTGATAATCAACAGGTGGTCATCGGCAACATTCGGCCGCACCTGTGGATGGGCTACATCGCGGACCGCTTCGCGTTTGAAAGCTATGCTGATTTCCAGCAGGAGTTAAGCGCCGCGGCCCAAAATAAGTTCAACCATTTCCGTGGCTCGATCCTGGGCGGCCTGAGCGATCGTTCGCGGGTCTATCTCGGTCCGGACCGGCCCAACCCGGCCTATTTCGACGAACTCGACCGCCGCGTCGCCGACATTCACAAACGCGGAATCACGGCGGATTTGATGCTGGCGTCGGATCCCGAAACTATCGTTGCGCAATTTCGGGATTGGCAGGCGCGCGAGCGGTTCATTCGCTACGTGGTGGCGCGTTACGCGGCGTTCAACATCGCCTGGCTGGGTCTCGAGGAATTCGAAGACTACGCCGAAGGGCGCGCGCTGCTGAAGGAACTGGGGCTGGATCTGAAGAAGCTGGATCCTTACCAGCATCCCCGGTCATCGAATGCCAAAGTGACGTCGTCCCCCCTGCTTGCGGACGGCTGGATGGATTTCATCATGGAAGGATCCCAGGACGGTACCGTTGGATCCGTAGAGCATCAGTTTTATCAAGCGCCGTTCGTCGGCATTACCGACGCCAAGCACCTGTGGAACGCCACCATGGACGGCGAATATCCGGAATTTCGCGGCGGCGATGCGAATGTCGCGAAGTACTGGTTCGACTTCATGTCGGACACACGGCACTGGGAACTGGAACCGTACTTCGATGTCGACGGCACGCGCGCCATCGCGCTCGAAGATGTGGAATATGTGAACTACATTGAGCATCCTGGTCCGCCGGTCGAAGTGACGGTGGAAAACCACGGCTACGACGTGGAGTGGCTCAATCCCGCGACCGGCGAAGCGCTGGAACAGAAGAAGTACAAGGGACAGCACTTCACCGGGCAGGCGCCTGATCCGAGCCATCCCTGGGTGCTGTACATCGGGCGCGAGGGGCACCGGGATTCGATGGGGAAGTCCTATAAATTCGAGTCGCGGCCGGTGCCCGTGCAGGAGATCGAGACCGACTTGAGGAAAGTCCCGTTTGAAATTGTCGCGCCGCCCGGCAATACGATCGTGGCGGGCCAGCCGATGCAATTCTCCGTGAAGCTGACGCGCGAAACTCGCGCCACGCGCGACATGCAGTATCTCTGGAGCGGAGAAGTGGTGGCCGACGGCCACGGCGTTCGCGTGTTGGGCACCGGATCGCCGGGTACATTTGTGGTTCCGGCAGCCATCGCGGAAATTTTTCCGGCGGTTCTCAGCATCCACTTGACAGCTTTGAACGCGAACGGCAAGGCATACCAGACGGATCGCGTTTACCAGTTGAACAAGTGATCCTTTCCATCGATACCACGTCCGAATTCGGCAGCATCGCTCTTACCGAAGCCAACCTAGTTATCGAGGAAGTAGAACTGCATGCGCCGGAAGGCTTCGGCCACGTGCTGTACGGGCACATCCTGCAGTTGCTCGAAAAGCGCGGGACCACGGTGCATCGGATGGAATGCTTCGCTGCGGCTTCGGGGCCGGGCTCGTTCACCGGCGTGCGGGTGGGGCTGACGGCTGCGAAGGGCCTTGCCGAGGCTACCGGAAAGCGCGTGGTCGCGGTATCGAATTTGCGGGCGCTGGCGTCGTTTGGGTCGGCGCCGGTGCGCGCCACGGTGATCGATGCCCGCCGGGGCGAAGTTTATGCCGCGGTCTATAACAGCCAACTCGAACTGGTGATGCCGGAAGCGGTGCTGAAGCTCGAAAACTGGCTCCCGACATTGCCTGCCGGCTACGAGCTGATCTCCACCATCGGCGCGCCGCGTGCGCTGGCCGCCGCCATAGGTCGCATCGCCTGGAATGAATTCACGCTCGGACGTTCTAGCGATCCGGCGGAAATCGATG
>Ga0302326_10002122_pt1 | contig 48780 bp, 48 predicted proteins | sample Palsa_T0_3_FD_202264 | JGI IMG/M metagenome (GOLD analysis project Ga0302326, IMG submission 202264) | Peat permafrost microbial communities from Stordalen Mire near Abisko, Sweden - Palsa_T0_3 | ecosystem: Environmental > Terrestrial > Soil > Palsa > Peat permafrost | place: Sweden: Abisko... | reverse complement strand
GTCTTCCTGCCGGTAGCAGTGCGCGAACGCGGTCTCGCGCGGAATACGGCCGATGCGCACTAACTCCGCCAGAGACTGCTCCATGGTGATCATGCCTTCGGCGCGGCTGATGGTGAGCTGGCTGCGAAGCTGGTGGTCGTCGCCCCTGCGGATGAGGTTGCGCACGGCATCGGTGGCGGTCATGATCTCGAGCGCGGGGTAGCGGTTGATGCCATCGGCCGCGGGGACCAGTTGCTGGGCGATGACCGCCGCGAGCGCCAGCGACAATTGCTGCCGCATCTGCGGCTGGTATGCGGCCGGAAAGGAATCCAGGATGCGAGAGATGGATTGCGGCGCATCGTTGGTATGCAAAGTCGAGAACACCAGGTGCCCGGTTTCCGCGGCGGTGAGCACGGTTGCCATGGTTTCCGGATCGCGCATCTCGCCTACCAGGATCACGTCCGGCGTCTGGCGCAGAATGCTGCGCAGCGAGTTCACGAAGTCGGGCGTATCGTGGCCCACCTCGATCTGCTCGACGATCGAGCTGCGGTTGGTGTGCTGATATTCGACGGGGTCCTCGATGGTGACGATGTGCGCCCGGCGGCGTGTGTTGATGAGGTCGATCATCGCGGCGAGCGTGGAGGTTTTGCCGCAGCCGGTGGGGCCGGTCACCAGCACGAGTCCCTGGCGGCGCTCGGCGAGTCGCGCCAGCGTGGCGGGCAGGTGCAGCGATTCAAGCGATGGAATGCGCGCGGGCAAGAGGCGAATACTGGCGGCGAGCGTGCCGCGCTGGTGGTGAATGTTGGCGCGGAAGCGGCCCATGGGATCGCGGGCGAAACAGAAGTCTACGGATTTTTTCTTTTGCAGCTCGTCGTATTGGCGTGCATCCACCAGCGGCAGCACCAGATTGCGGATATCGTCGGGAGTGAGCGGCGGTCCCACGGCGGGAGCCAGGGCTCCGTTCACGCGCAGAGCCACAGGTGTGCCGGCGATCAATAGCAGGTCGGAAGCGTTCTGCCGGCCGGCGAAGGCCAGCAGCCGATCGATCGAGCCGTCGCCCTGGGAAGGCCGCGCAGGCGTGGGCTGCTCGGCTGGGCGCGAGCCTGGGGCGGCCCGGTTCAGCTCTTCCACGATACGGCTTAGCTCGTGGTCATAGCCCGCCATCGCTCAAGCCTTCGGCCCATCGGGAGGAGGGGGAGGAGCGGGGGGCTCAGCGGCCGGCTCCGGTGTGACCCTCTCGACGATGATGGTGAAGTGAGCCAGATGCGCGGCAATCGCCCCTACCGCCGCCAGAATCGGTGCAGCAACGACGCCAATAGCCGCGACAGTTAGCGGGATCTCTATGAATGTGTGGCCGTGCTCATCCCGGATAATGATGCGGCGGACGTTGCCCTCGTGTATGATCTCCCGGACTTTGTCCACCAGTTCTTTGCCGAGGACTTTGAACTCTTCCAGCGTGACGCGAAAGCTTTCCATGGGGTAAGTTACCAGTGTAGCGCGCCGCTATGGCACCGGCAGGAGCTGTATACCGTTCTGTTCCGGACTGGGCGCTTCAGGCTTGGGCGCAACCGGCGGCGGCGCCGGCCGATAGGGCTCGATCCTGGGAGGCCGTGCGTCCGGCTCCAGCAGCCAAACCGTGCGCTCGGGATAATAGCGGCGCAGCTTCTCGTTATCCGCGGGACCCTGATCCTGGGCCCAAACTACTCTTGATTTGTCGATATCCGCCGCATTCCGCACCCACTCTGCAAACGTGTGCCGCGGCCAGTAGCGCACGAATACCAGTTGCTTTCCCCCCGCCTGCGCGAGACGGTCGTTGACCGCGATCCGCCCGTCGGGATCGCCGTGATTGACGAAGTCCCAGGTTTCGTACTGGAGCACCGCGATCGCCGCATTCTCGTTGGCGAATAAGTGGAAGCCGTACCAGAAAAGAAAGCCCGCGACACACAGGATGACCAGTAACTGGGAGGCTGCCAGGCCCGCCGAGTCTCCCCGGATCTTCCATTGACTCAGCCGATCGAGCCCGGTCACGCTCACCAGCACGAAGAGACAAGCCGCGGCGGCGATGTAATGCGGATAGAAGTAAGGATAGAAGTTATCGCCCAGGCTGAATATGAGGAGGGCCAGGATGACCCAGAGGAATCGAAACTCCCGCAGTGAGAGAAGAAAGAACGGCAGGGCCAGATAGAGCGGCGGGAGGAAGAAGAAGCGGTAGAAGCGCACGCGGCTGGCGAAGCGCTCCGCATAAGTACCGATGGTTTCGGCGCCCTGGCCGTGAATGGCGGATTGCGCGTCGTAGTCGAGTTGTTGATCCACTGTAAGCGGCACGTGCGGTGTTGGATTCGGCTGGAACGTAAACGTGGTAGGCACGCCGTACTGATACCGGCTGAGCACATAGGGAAGCGTGGTCCAACTGCCTGTCACTTGCTTGTTTTGGACGAGCGTCAATCCCACCGCCGGCAACGCGGCCAGTATGGCGACTGAAGGTGTCCGCACAAGCTTGCGCCATCCCGCACGGTGGCGCAGCTCCGGGACGAAGAACAGGAGCACCACGAATACAAGAAGAACGCATTCAAATGGCCGGGCCAGCAGTTGGATGCCGATGCCCAACCCCAGCAAAACGGCATCGCGGGTGCGGGAGCCTCGCTCAGCGCGGTGCAGTCTCGGCAGCGCGCCAAACACAAGGCATCCCGCCGTGGCTGAAACGGCGCCGCCCCAATAGGTATTCATCCAATAGCGGAGTGGGCCGAATTCGATCACGGCCAGCAGTCCTCCCACGAGCGCCCAACCCGGCGTAGTCCACGCCCGCAGCATCCAATAGCACAGCGAGCAAAGCGCCGCGACCGAGAGCACCACTCCAGCCCAGGGATGGCCGAAGATCAGCCGCCCGAGCGCCAGAGCCACACCCTGACCGATCGGAAAAATGGAGCTGTAAGCCGGCTGCTGCACTACGAAGACAGTCTCGAAGAACTGGTGCAGGGGATGCGACGGATTCGCCAGGCGCCCGTGCAGCAACGTGTCACCGGCCAGCAGGTGGGCGAAATCGTCGGCGCCGCCGGGGGTGGGGACGGGGCTCTGGGATAGCAGCGCCAACCTGAGAGCGATCGGCAGCACCGCCAGCAGCAGCATCGAGAGCCAGGTGCGCCGCGCAAGGCTCTGTAGGTAGGTGATGGTCCGTGCGTGGAACAGGATGAGCAATACGAGCAGCGCGGCGAGTCCCAGCTCGACGAAGTCGTCGGCGCCGAAACCGATGGGATTGTGGAGAGGCAGGAACGAGCGAAAGAGCCGGAACAGAAACATCGGCGTGCGCTCCATCATACAATGGGTGAATGCGCTTCGCTACAGTTTTATGCGCGTTGGCTTTCGCTACTGCCGGTTTCGGCGATACCCTGACACTGCGCAACGGCCAGGTAATCACCGGGACCTACATGGGCGGGACTGCGCGCACGGTCAAGATGGAAGTGGGAGATGCGATCAAGACCTACGACGTATCGGACATCGCCACGCTGCAATTTACGGCGGGGACGACTACTTCATCCGCTGGCAAGGAACAGAAAACCCCCGCGCCGTCCAAAACGCCGGGCCGGATATGAGACTGGCGCTGGCGCTACTGGTTTCCGCAATGGGGCTATCGGCACAGAAGCCGCTAGTCGAAGGTCTGCCGGATAGTCCCGTCCAGGTGATCATCTACGAAGACTTGCAGTGCCCGGACTGCGCCAATTTCCGGCGCATGATGGATGAAAAGATCCTGCCGCGTTACGCGGGCAAAGTAGCCTTTGTCCATCGCGATTTCCCGTTAGCCAAACACGCCTGGGCGCGCCGGGCCGCCATCGCGGCGCGGTTTTTCGCGGACCGGAAGCCCGAGGCGGCGCTGGAGTACCGGCGTTACGCCATGGCCGGCATCCCAGTCACCAACGAGAGTAACTTCAACCTGCGGCTGGCCAGTTTCGCCAAGGCGCATGATGTGGACCAGGAGGAGGCCATCGCGGCGCTCGCCAATCCACGCTATGCGGAACTGGTGGAGAAAGACTATCAGGACGGCGTGTCGCGCGGCGTGGTTCACACTCCCACGGTCTTCGTGAATGGCGAGCCGTTCATCGAGACCTTCACCATCGAGGAGATTTCGAAAGGCATCGACGAGGCCCTTGCCCAAGCCCGCTAGCGCCATTAGCATCGTCACCGGCGCCAGCCGTGGGATTGGCCGCGCCATCGCCGTGGAGCTTGCGCGGACGCATCGCGTGATCGCCACTTACAAGAGCAATGTGGAAGCCGCCGAGAGCCTGGCGGAGGAGACGGGCGTCGAGATGGTGCGGTGCGACATCTCATCGGCCGCGGACCGCGCCGCGCTGATCAGCCTGGCGCACGAGCGGTCCGGCAGCCTGGAGCTGCTGGTCAACAACGCCGGCATCGCCCAGCGCGAGCGGCGTGACGTGCTGGAGAGCTCCGAGGAGAGCTTCGACGAGCTGATCGCGACCAATCTGAAGGGCCCGCATTTTCTGAGTGGAATGGCCGCGCGCTGGATGCTGGAGCGGGGCAGCGGCCGCATCGTATTCATCACTTCGATTTCGGCTTACGCAGCTTCGGTGAACCGCGCCGAATATTGTATTTCAAAGGCGGGCCTCAGCATGTCGGCCGCGCTCTACGCGCAACGGCTGGCCGCGCATGGCATTCAGGTCTTCGAGATCCGCCCCGGCATTATTCGCACGGACATGACTCGGGGAGTCGAGAAAACATATAGCGATCGCATCGCCGCGGGCCTGCTCCCGCAGCCGCGCATGGGCGAAGGCGCCGATGTGGCGCGGGCGGTGCGCGCCATCGCCGACGGTCTGCTGGATTACTCCACCGGCCAGGTGATCGACGTAGACGGCGGATTTCATTTACGAAGTCTTTAGGACTTTTTTTCACTCATCGGCGCACCTTTGCGCGCCCCGGAATCGTCCAACACGCATATGAAGAGTACCGACATTTTCCCGGGCTGGTTTCGCATCCTGCGGGGGAGGACCCCGCTACTATCGATCGAGATCACCAAGGAGTGTCCCCTGCGCTGTCCGGGCTGTTACGCGTACCAACCTGATCATGTGGGTAACGGGGTGGAGCTTCGGCAGCTCAGCGATTTCCGTGGAGCCGAGCTGGTCGAGCAAGTTCTGGAGCTGGTCCGGCGGCTTCGTCCTCTGCATGTGTCGATTGTCGGAGGCGAGCCACTGGTGCGCCTCCGCGAGCTGAATGAGCTGCTGCCCGAGCTGAACCGGCTTGGAATCGAAGTGCAGTTAGTCACCAGCGCCGTGCGGGCGATCCCCGCCGAGTGGAGCCTGCTCGACAATCTGCACCTGGCTGTATCGATCGATGGACTCCAGCCGGAGCATGACAAGAGACGCTTTCCGGCAACCTACAAGCGCATTCTGGAAAACATAGCGAATCATCGGGTCATAGTGCATTGCACCGTTACGCGGCAAATGCTCCGCGCCGCGCCCGTAGAAGGTTACCTGGCGGAGTTTGCCCGGTTTTGGTCGGAACGCGGCGAGGTGCGCAAAATCTGGTTCAGCCTATACACGCCGCAGGAGGGCGAACGCTCCGAAGAGCGATTGCTCCCGGAGGACCGCCTGGCGGCGATCGCCGAACTCGCGCGAGTGAGGGAGCAGTTTCCGAAGGTGGACCTGCCGCCCTCGGTCTTGAACGCGCTCCGCGATCCGCCGAGCTCACCGCAGAAGTGCATTTTCTCCCAAGTGACCGCCTGCTATTCGGCCGACCTGAAATCCCACGTCACGCCATGCCAGTTCGGCGGGCAGCCGGTGTGCCGGGAGTGCGGATGTATAGCCTCCGCGGGCATGGTTGCCGTGGGCCAGTATCGCCTGGCCGGTATCGTGCGCGTGGCGGATATCTTCGCGGCCTCACGAGCAATCGGGCAGCGGATCGCAAACGGAGCCGTGACCGTAGGGAGCGGTCAGAACTGAAATCGCAACTGCAGGTCGATGCGCCGGTTGTCGGTGGGAGTCTGCTCGGCCGCGAATCCACCTGAGATAGCTGTCGACTGCAAGAAAAAGGGCGAGCCCATAATGCCCACGGGCGGCGCATAGTTCACATGGTTGAACATGTTGCGCGCGCTGATGGAAAGGGTCAAGTTATAGCGATGCTCAGTGGTGGCGCCGCCGCCAAAAGGTCCTCCGGGGCCGCCACGGCCGCCGCCACCAAAACCGCCAAAGCCTCCACCACCGCCGCCGCGCCCTCCACCGCCGCCGGGACCGCCGCCGCCGGCATTGGCATGGGCTCCGCCACTCGATCCCTCGTATTTCGTCGGGCCGAATCCCCAGGTGCGGCTCAGACGCATGTTCACACTGAACGTTGACGGGCCCGTGCCGTAATTGCGCGGGAGAAGCGGTTCGCCCGGCTGCGGATTCGTATTCAAGTATCCGAAAGGAGTCAAGACAATATTTTGGCCAGGGCCGCTGGCCAAGGCCGGCCGGGCGTTGAAGATGCCATCGTCCAGGTAGTCTCCGCCCGTGGTGATGTTATAGGGCAGACCGGAGCTGGCCAGGATGAATGGAGAAAGCGTGATCTTCAAGGGCGCCATCACCGACCCGAACAGGAACATGCGGTTCTCGACAGCCAGAGCCGCCCGGCTCCACTCGCCATTCAAATCATATTGGTTGACCGGAGTGGATGTGCCGCAGCCATATGTGGAAGCGCACAGGGTGCCATCCGTGTTGCTGTGCGCCGTGCTCCAGATATAGGCGCCGGAGACAGTCACGCGGGTGCCAATTGCCGTATTTACCCTGGCGATGGCTTGTAACTGCTTCAACAGACCATCCGATTGGTATTGAAAAAGGTCTCCGATATTTCCATAAGGCCGCAGACCATCGGCCATCGGCGCATTGATGTCGCTGGTCACGAACTGGCGCACGCCTCGTGTGTCTGTAAGATTCACGGAAACGGTAGTCCGGCGAGTTAATTGGCGCTCGACGGCAATCGCACTCTGGATCAGATACGGCGCGCGAAGGTCATCCCCCGCGATAAACCGGGCTGAATTCTGATCGGCCGTCAGCGTGGAAAGAAAGCCCGGAGGAAGACCGTTCGGATAGAAGAACGAAGGGTTTGTCACGACATAAGAAACCTGGTTCACTCCGTTATATTCCGTGGTGGAGAGGTTATACTGGTTGGCATAGCGGATGTAGAACATGCCGAAGCCGCCCCGGATTACGGTCTTCGGAGTGCTTCTCCCGCCAGGCCGGCCAGGCGCCCAGGCAAACGAGAAGCGCGGCGCCGCGTCGTGCCAGTCGTGAATATTGGTTTGGCCTTCCCAACGCAAGCCGGCGCTCAGTGTCAGAGCGGACGTGGCGCGCCAATCATCCTGCACGAATGCGCCCAGGTCGAACATATTGGAAGACACCCGGGGATTGCCGCCATTGATGGTAAACAGGTTGGGCTGACCGGCCTGATAAGCGGGCAGTGATAGAAATGAAAACGTGCCATTGAAGTTTGACGGCGTGTAGTAGCGCAGGATATCGTCTCTCTCGCGCGCCCCAAACTTAATAGTGTGCTTACCGTGCGTCACGGTGGTGTAGTTCTGGAGCTCGTAGTTGTTTTCCCCCAAAGTGGTGTGGCCCAGGCCCGAGCCTCCGTATACGAAGGTGTCCGGCACGGTCACCTGTGGAGCGTTGGATTGCGCGGTTTCGTCGGTCATGTAACGGTTGTACTGAAAACGCGTCTCATTTACGGCGATGGTTGAGAGGACCGCGGTTTCGGTGACCTGGACCAGGTGCTGCCCCTGCGTGTAGCTATATCCGCTGTCAGGAAGATTGTAGAGACCCACGCCCCACACGTCCCTGTCAAGATACAGATAGGAGTATCGCACGCTCAGGGTATTATTGGTGCTCAGTTGCCAGTCCATGCGCGGACTGATGGTGGTGCGCTGCTGCGGTGTCGGAGTGAATCCCCGGTCGGGCTGGAATGTAACGGGATTGATCGCATTGAGGATGCCGTTGTCGTCAATCTGGCGCCGCTCAAAATCCAGAAAGAAGCTGGCATGGCTGTTAATGGGCCCGCTCAAGTTTCCGCCGTAGGTCTGAGACCGAAAGGCGGGGAACGGCGAGACAGTGATGAACGGGTTTCGCGCGTTCCAGACTCCATCGCTGATGTCATAAGAAGCCGTGCCATGAAATTTGTCGGAACCGGGCTTGGTGAAGATTTCGATGCGCCCGAACCCGAGCTTGTCGTATTCGCCGGAAAAAGGATTCTGGTTGATGCGAATCTCGCGGATGGATTCCTTCGGCGGCAGACGTCCGCTGGAGAATCCATCGATGTAGATCTCGCCGCCATTGGGTCCGGCGGAGGGTCCCGCCAAGGCTTGCAGATCCTGCTGCAGATCGTCCGGGTCGTCCGGCAGGGCCGCCAGATCGGCCCCTTTAAACACGAGCGCGTCAACGTTCTGCGAGGCCTGCAGGCCCAGTTGGTTGGTATTCTCCTCAGCCACCGTGACTTCCTGCTTCACCTCTGCCGGTTTCATGACGATGTCGCCATGCGCAACCTGTGCCGTCGCTACCGATACCGCCACGCCCCCACTCTGCGCCATGCCTTGGAAGGTTGCGGAGACCGAGTAGGTGCCGGGCGGAACGCCGCGAAAAGTATACGCGCCATCAGACCCGGTCGGCATCTGCTGGGTGTTGCCATTCTCGTCGGTCAGCGTTACCACGACGCCCGGAATGACCGCGCCGGAGGCGTCTTTCGCCGTACCGGTTACGGTTCCCCCGCTTGCGGATGGACGGATGGGCTTGGCCGCCTGTGCGGGCGCGGGCTTAACAGTCTGCGCCAGAGAGAACGCAGCCGTCAGGAGGGCGAGCGTGAGGATACATATTTTGCGGTCCATAAACGTCGAGAAGGACACAGGGGTGCAACCGGATGACTCATACTATTGGCGACTGTTTCCCCCCTACGGTTACGGCCCTGGGCGCAGATTACGTCGGTTGCAGCACACATCCGGTCCATATGCTGATAATAAGCGAGTTGCGCTATACTGTTGCGCTATAATCAAGTCTCGTTGTGATGCCCGCGCGTCTTACACCCGCTCTCCTGCTTCTGCTCCGGCTGGGGCTATTCGGCGGGACGGAAATTCCCGGCCGCGATTTCTCGGGAAACTGGATACTGGATCTAGCGGAAAGCAACATACGGGCCCTTCCCACCGCCCCCGGCGCCATTCTGGCGATCGCTCAGCAAGATACCGCCATCCACTGCACGGAAGCCGGCGCGACCTGGACCTTCCGTATCGATGGAACGGAGAGTAAGTATCAGTTAAGAGACTCCAGCATGAACAGCCTGACGAAATGGGAAGGCTCGGCATTGCTGATCAACACGCTGGTAAGCGGCCCTCAGCACTATGCAGTAATGGAGCGGTGGGAACTGTCCAAAGACCGGACGGTTTTGACCGTCACGCGCACCATCCAGCGAGGCTCTACGGAAGTCGAGGCGACGCTGGTTTACAAAAACCAGGAGCGTCTGGCGGCCCTTCCGAAAGCGGCCCTTCCGAATGCGGCCCAGCCTGCCGCGCCGGCCGGATTCGTGATCCAGGCCGGCACGAAGATCCCCCTGGGCCTGTTGAACAGTCTCAACACCAAGCACAGCGCCGAAGGCGACCGGGTCTATCTGGAAACCGTCTTCCCAGTCACACAGGATGGGCGCATCGTCATTCCGCGCGGCAGTTACGTGGCCGGCACAGTCACGGAGGTGAAGCGTGCAACCCACATGAAGGGCAAAGCCGAATTGTTCCTGCGCTTCGACTCGCTGACCTTGCCCAACGGAGTCACGCGCGATTTCCATTCCCGGCTGGACGGTTCCGATACAGGCGACGTGGACCGCCAGGAAGGCAAGATCCGCGGCGAAGGCAACAAGGCAGGCGATGCCAAAACTGTGGGCGAGACGGCGGGCGCGGGGGCTGGGATAGGCGGGATTGCCGGCGCCGCCGCGGGGCATGCCGGCATGGGCCTGGGCATCGGAGCGGCTGGAGGCGCGGCGGCGGGACTGGCCGGCGTGCTGCTCTCGCACGGTCCGGATCTGGTGCTGCCGAAAGGAACCACGTTCGAAATGGTTCTGGATCGCCCGCTGCGGTACGACCCGCGCGAGTTGGAAGTCCGATGATTTGATGTGTACGGTATGGGGGACGCCCGGCTCAGTCTCGCTGTAGCGTGGCTCGTAGCGGCGGCTCTCGTGCGGGCCCAGGCGCCGGCGCCGTCGGTGCCGTATGCATCCATTAGCGGCGTAGTGCTGAACGATGCCACGGGGACGCCCATCCGGCGGGCGATTGTGACCCTCTCTACACTCTCCACGCTCGACACGCCGCCGCTCGAGGCGGTTACTTTCACCGAGTCGAACGGCGTCTTCGGCTTCACCGCCATCCCGCCGGGCAAATATCGTCTGCTTGCGAACATGGATGGCTTCGAGCGTGCCACGTTCGGCGCCAGCACTCCCGCGCGCCCGCCTGTTACCCTGAATCTGGCGGCCGGCGATGGGCGCTATGGAATCACCTTCCGGCTGCGCCCGCTGGCGTCCATCTCCGGTGTAGTGCTCGATCCGGATGGCGATCCCGTTGCCAACGCGTCGGTTCGTCTCTTGCGCGCCGGCTTCGCGCGCCGCAGGCCCACCTATCGTAGCGTCGGCTGGACGAGCACGGACGGGCTCGGCCGCTACCGCGTCACGGATGTGCTCCCCGGCCAGTATGTGATCATGGCCGTTCCACAGCAGCACGAACCCGCCGCGCTGGTCCAGCCCGATGTGACAGTCGGCCAATCCGTCTCGCAAAAGATGTATGCGCTTGATTTCTATCCCGACACTAGCCGGCTGTCTGCCGCTACGCCTCTGCTGATCTCTCCCGGCAAGGATCTCGACGGCATCGATTTTCATTTCACCGCCAGGACGGTAGCGCCTCTGCACGGCCGGATCGCCGTCCCGGAAGATGCGCAGGCCAACTTGCACGTACAGATTCTGGCGTATCCGCAAGATATTCCCGAAGGCAACTTCCAGGGCGCGGCCGCCATGGCAATGCCGCCCGATTTCACCTTCGAGTTTCCCTATCTGATCGCAGGTCCCTATACGATCATCGCGACGCTCCCCGCGGAGGGCCGCGAATACCGCGCCGTGGAGCGCATGGAACTTCCGCCCGCGGGTCAGGAGATCACGCTCCACCTGGAGCACGGCATCGACCTGACTGGCCGCGTGGACCTCGAGGGTACGGGCTACCGGCCTGCCGACCCCTTCCGTGTGACGCTGAGCTCCGGCGACTCTTTTCCAGAGCGGTCGCGACCGGCAGCGGAAGTAAAGCCGGACGGGACCTTCACCATCGCCAACGTATTTCCGGGAATCTGGGACATTAATGTTTCACCGGTTCCACACGGAGGCTACATCAAGGCCATGCTGCTGGGCGATCAAGACGTGCTCAACGACGACATGACCATCACGCCGAACACGCACGAGCCGTTGCGCATTGTGCTCAGCACGCGCGGCGGCGGAGTCACGGGCACGGTCACGGTACCACAGGGCGTGCCCAAGTCCGCCCGCGCCAGGGTGCTGCTGGCGCCGTCCGGCAAATACGAGCACGTGTTGAGTTACTATGCGGTGGCGGCCGCGGACGATGCCGGGCATTTCGAGTTAAAATCCGTAACTCCCGGACGGTATAAGCTGTATGCTTTTGAGGAACTGGAACCTGGTTCGTACGAAGATCCGGGTTTCCTGAAGCCTTTCGAAAAACTCAGCGAAGCCTTTGACGTGGCGGAAGGCGGACATGTCTCCAGGCAAGTGCCACTGATCCAGGCCGGCACTGCGGCGGCGGAGAACTGAACCGTGTCACGCGTGTTGGGCGGTCTACTGCTGGCTCTCGCGGCCATGGCGCAGATTCAAAGACTGCCACCGCGAATGCCCGCGGGCCAGGACACTCCTACAGGCCACGGCGTTATTGAAGGTACGGTGGTGGATGCCGCGACACACGAGCCGCTCAAGAAGGCCAAGGTTACCATCGGCCTGCGGGCGCAAACTCCGCCGACGGCGTTCACCGATGCGAGCGGGCGCTTCGTCTTCCGCGAGCTTCCTGCCGGTGGCTTTTGGGTGAATGCCTCGAAGTCCGGCTATAACCAGGCGCAAGACTCCTTGGGCGCGGACTCCAACCTCCAGATTACGCTCGGCGCGGATGAAACCAAAAAAGGAGTCGAAATCGCCCTGGTGCCCGGCGGCTCCATCAGTGGACGCATCCTGAATGAAGACGGTTTGGCAGTGCGCAACTGCTATGTGCAGGCCGTGCAACCCGGATACGAGCAGGGCAAACGCATCCTGACGGCCGTGGCCGGCGGCATGGGAACAACCGATAAAGGTGAGTATCGGATCTTGAGCGTGGCTCCGGGCCGCTACTATTTGTTCGCGCACTGCGCCGCCGAACTGCCCGCCCCGCACCCGCTGCTGCCGCGCGGAGATCCACGCACACCTCACGAAACTTACGTGCCGCAGTTTTATGGAGGCGGCCTCGATCCCGCCGCTGCCACCAGGGTGACGGTGGCCGCCGGCGCAAGTCTGGAAGGAATCGATTTCGAGATGCGCCGCACGCGGGCCCTCACCCTACGCGGGAGCGTCACTGCCGCGGATCTCGAGGGGCCGCCCGACAACGTAATGGTCATGCTGTATCTGGCCAATCCCCTGATGCAAAATCTGATGCAGCTTTCCGCCAGCACGGACCCCCGCAGCCGCACGTTTCAGATCCGTAACGTGATTCCCGGATCCTATCGCCTGACCGCATTCACCAGAAGGGAGGGCCACTCCGCATCCGTAGAGCGGACCGTGGAGATCGGAACCGCGCCGCCCGAGCCCATCGAACTGGCGCTCTCCATGGGAGCCGATCTGAAAGGCGCCGTGCAATTCGATGCCGACGATCACCAGGAGATCGAAAACGCCCATCTCCTTCTGACTCCGGTCGGAATACGCCGTTATGGGTCCCAAACGCAGGCGGAGATCAATAAAGACGGCACGTTCACCCTGGCCGGCGTAATGCCGGGACATTGGCGTTTGACGCTGAACGGCTTCGGCTACGTCAAATCTCTTTCGCTGGCCGGTCAGCAGGTGTCGCCTTACGATTTTCAGATCTCCCCCGGCGCTTCCGGACCGCTGCAAGTCCTGGTGGGAACCAAGATGGCTGACATCAGTGTGACGGTCACCGGGTTGGTCGGCGGCGGCCAGGCTTCCGTGCTTATTTTTCCGGAGGATCTCGACCGTCTGGGCGCCGGACTGGAACGCGTCGGAGTTGGCGGCAGCCAACTCGGGATTGGGGGCCTCCCGCCTGGCCACTACCGGCTGTTCGCGACGGACGCCCCGAACCCCTGGATTCTCCAGCAAAGGCCGGATTTACTGAAAGCCATTGAAAGCAGCACCCAGGCTATTGACGTTCCCGAAGGCGGGCACGTGAGCGCAACGGTGGAGGTGGTCTCGCGCCAGGAGCTCATCCGGCTGGTTGCAGAGAAGGAACAATAACCCCGCTATGCGTGAGCTATGTGTGAACACGTAACCCCTGCCAGTATCCGCGCCGCGGCCGTGCGCATACGCCCGCTTGCCAGGCTCACTCCGGTGCTCACGTCCGCGGACTTCGACGCTGCTGCCGGAATGCGCGTCTTCTTCAAATGCGAGAATCTGCAAACTGGCGGCGCATTCAAGATCCGCGGCGCGTCCAACCTGATCCTGTCCATCCCGAGCTCGGATCTGCCGCGCGGAGTGGTGGCCTTCTCCTCGGGCAATCACGCGATCGCGGTGGCCATTGCGGCGCGGTATGCCGGCGCAGCCGCCACCATCGTGATGCCCGCCGACGCTCCGCGCTCGAAGCTGGATGCCACTCGCGCACAGGGCGCCCGCATTGTGCTGTACGACCGTTTCCGCGAAAGCCGCGAGGCCATCGCCGCTCGCATTCTGGAGGAAACCGGCGCCACGCTCGTGCCACCCTTCGATCACCCGGCGATCATAGCCGGCCAGGGCACGGCGGCGCTGGAACTGATGGAAGAAACGCCGGATCTGGATGCCCTGGTGACGCCTGTCGGTGGCGGCGGGCTGCTCTCTGGATGCGCCACCATAGCGAAAGATCTGCTCCCATCCATTCGCATGTTCGGCGTCGAGCCGGAGGACGGTAACGACACTTTCCTCTCGTTCGAGGCCGGAGAGCGCCGCGCCATCCCGCTGCCCGGAACCATCGCCGACGGCCTGCGCGCCACCCAGCCCGGCGAGCTCACCTTTCCCATCCTGCGCAAGCTGGCCGAGCGGATCGTGCTGGTCAGCGACGCGGAAATCCGAGCGACAGTGAAATTTCTGCTGGCGCGGCTGAAGATCCTGGTAGAGCCCAGCGGGGCCGTTGGCGCGGCGGCTCTGCTGTTTCACAAGCTGCCTCCGGACATAGGCGACATCCGCAAGATGGGCGTGATCCTGTCGGGCGGCAACATGGATCTCGATCAACTGGCCACATACGGAAGTTGACCCGGCGGCAGCCCGTGCGTTATCCTGTTTCTTACGAATGGCCAATCATTTTTCCGCGCTGAAGCGGGTGCGACAAGACGAAAAGCGGACGGAATTCAACCGGCAATATAAGACCCGTCTGCGCCACCAGATCCGCGCCATGCGGCGCGCGATCACTTCCAAGGACGCCAAGGCCGCCGCCGAATTGCTGCCCGCAACCTTTTCCCTCATCGATCGCTCCGCCAAATCCGGCATCATCAAGAAGAACACCGCGGCGCGCTACAAGTCCAAGCTCCACCTGCGCGTGAAAAAGCTCTCCCCGGCTGCGGCATAGTGTAGTGTCAGCGAAATAGCTGGACAATTTACCTAAAGCTGAATAACGTTCAGGCCGGGAATCAGATGAAAGTGGCGGAGGTTGGCCGTTCCCACACCGTAGCCGAGTTCCAGAGCGCTGGCCCCTATCAGCAGATCCGATAGTGGGATGCGGACACCCCGCGCCTGGCTCTGGCCGTCGATCTGTCCAGCACGGAGGGCGATCGGGACCGTCACCGGCTGGATGGGGACACCGGCCATCAGCTCGTCAAGAAAACGCCGCCGCCGGTCGCGGCGTTCGAGCGTGTCAGCGCGCGTGATGCCGTGGGCAAGTTCGAGCACGGTCACGACCGAAACGGCGATTTCCTTCGTCGCCAGTTTCCAGCGCCACGGTTTCGAGAAGCTGGCGGGCGTTCCTGCCTTGGCGCTCGGCGGCGACGGCGGCCGTCGAGTCAAGCATCAGTCCCAGGCTGGAGGCTCCAGCGGCTCCCGATGAGCGGCGACAGCCATTTCGACGTCCTTGGCGAAGTCAGCATCGATTGTCGCCGTCGAGTCAGCCGGCATGAGGGCGACGCATTCGGAGATTTTGCGGCGCACCGGTTCTGGCGGACGGATCACAGCCACCGGATGCGCGTCCCGCTCGATAATAACCTCGGCTCCCGTCTCGACCCGTTGCAGGATCGACCGTATATCCTTGGCCAAGTCGCCTTCGTTGATGTGCAGCGGCTCCATACTTGGGATCATAGCGCTTATTCCTCATCGGTGTCTCTTCGGTCTCGGCGTCCATCCCAGCATAGCGAGCAGTTCGGTCCCATCCCGACGTGTCAGTGGTCGACGTTCTGGTTGCAGCTAAGATCGGCTGGCGCGTCCCTGTCCACAAAGCCGCGTCAGAAGAACCTGGTGCTTAGCAACGTGACGGGGTTAGGTTGTCTAGTTCACGCAGTCAACTGTAAAATGAACTGCTCCATAACGATGCGGTCGTCCGGCCGCGCGCTACGCAGATCCCTGTCCGCCTGAAAAACCAGTTCCATGGCCCGTTCCAGCTGAGGCTTCGAAAACTTCGAAACCGTCTGATAAACCTGCTCGGCGCGCGAGCCCCACATCTGCACCCCCATTTTGGCGAAGTGTCCCTGGATCTGCTGCGGACTGCGCAGGCTAGCCTCCCTGGCCACCAGCGCGGCGCGGAACTGCGTGGACAAAAATGCGAGCGCCAGCGGCAGATACTCTCCATCCCGAAACAGTGTGTCCAGGATTTCGAGCGAACGGGAACGGTCGCGGCGGCCCAGTGTGCCGACCAGCGCGAAAATCGTGGTGGCGCGGGCGTCGGGTACCAGCACGGCAATATCCTCCACGCTGACCGGCCGCCCGCCGGCGAACAACGACATCTTTTCCACCTCCACGGCGATGCGCGCAAGATCGGCGCCCAGCGCTTCCACCAGCAACTCCAGGACCTCCTGATCGATGTTCAAGCCCGTGCGGCGCGCCATGGACGCGGCTTCCCGGCGGGCCTCGTCGGCCGACGCGCGCTTGAACTCGACGGGGTCGCCCGCAGCCGCGTAGAATTTGCGCACGCGCTCCTGTCTCCTCTTATCATCGCCTTCGAAATCGAAGCGCGGAGCATCGAAAACCAGCACCACGCCGGGCGTCGGATTCTTCAGATAAGCCGACAGCGCGTCGGCGGACCGCGCCGGTGACTCACCCTCCTCGGCATCGTCGTCGACCTTTGTGCGGGGCAGCGCGGCTTCGGCGTTGCCGGCGATAAGGACGCGCTCGGCGGCGAATAGCGAGAGCGTCCGCGCATCGTCGATTACCTCGGCCAGGGCCGTCTCCGCCAGGTCGTATTGCGTGAGCGAGCTCTCGCGATCCGCCTCGCCCAGCGCCGCGCGCAGCAGGCCCTCGCGCGCGCGCCTGCGATGGTAAGCCTCCGGACCCAGGAACAAATAGGCCGGCGCCACTTCGCGCCGCTGCATGCGGGCCAGGAACTGCGCGGGAGTCATACGGTCAGAAATTCTCCAGAATAGTGGTGACCATATCGCGCGCCACGTCTTTGCTCAGGCGCCCCATGCCCGCGCCGCTTTCGTCGAAGAAGGTTTGGGGGTTCTCGCTGATCTCATAACGCTCCCGGTATTCGATTGACGGCCGGGAGAACAATAGCTTGCCAGTGGCCCGCTCGGTGAGCGTGACCCTCAAAAAAGCGCTGGCCTGCACCGCGGTGGCGCGCCCGGTGGACTGATCGGTAATGATCGGATAGGAAATGAAGTTGGTCAGCGTCCCCGCCAGTATGGCGTCGGCGGCGTTGGGATCCGTCACGATCTTATAGCGCGTGCGCGAGATGAACTCGCGCGTGAGATCAGCGGGCAACTGCCGGGCCAGCTTGTAGCGTATGGTTCTATTGCCGAACGCCGGTATCGCTATGGTCTTGATGGTTGCCGGCATCAGGTCGGCCTTGCCCGCGACGTGGTACCCGCAACCGGCGGCGCCCAGGAGTGCCGCCCACACAATAACGAGTTTGTTCATAAGAACTGGCTCCCCACTGCCACGGCGTTCTCCGCCGCGAGGCGAAGATTATCCGCCGCCAACCAGCACCAGCACGCCTGTCCGGCGTTGCGGTCCATGGTTACCGCGCCCACGGCGATGCCGTCCTGTCCCGCCATACCGACGGAGGTGGGCGGCTCCAGGTCGGAATGCCGTACATCAACATGGTCGCCTGCCAGCGCCGATTCCACAGCTTCGACTCCAGGATTGTCCACGAACTCGATCCACAACGATAGGCTGTAGCCGTGAAATACCGGCGCCTGTATCAGCCGCAGCGAGGGCATCGGAGCGGGCCCCGCCGAGCGCTCCGCCCGCGAAAGCAGCGTGGCCAGGTGGCGCTCAATGCGCAGTTCCACGGTCTCCAGCGATACCGGCGCTTCTTCGCCGTAGCGCGCCAGCATGTTGTAGCTCAATTGCTGGTCGAAGATCTTTTTCGGCATGCTCTTAAACGACAGCAGACTGACGGTCTGCTGCTGCAGTTCCTCCACGCCGGGCATGCCGCGCTCGCTGGCGGGCTCGAAGATATGGATCAGCGATCGCCTGATCGGAAAGCGGGCGTGCAGCCGCGGCAGGACCAAAGCGATGGCGATGGCCGCGGGGTGCGCGATGGATTGCACGGCGTCCTCCGGCGCGCGGAATTCGGGCGGCTCCACGTAGGGGGCCCGGATGAACGAGCGCGGGTGATCCTCGGCGGCATGCGTGAGATCGATCAGCACGGGCGCGTCTCCGGTGAGCGCCAGCGCCTGGCTTGTGGATTCCTGCGTGCCTGCGAGAAACACCATGTGTGCGTCGCGCAGCGCCTGTTCATCCAGTCCCCAAATCAGCGCGGGCTCGCCCGCATGCTCGGTCAGGACTCCGGCCTTTTCCGAATCCGCGGCGATCAGTTTCAGATCGACCGGAAGACCGCTCTCGGCGATCAGGTTCCGCAACTCGCGGCCCATGAGGGATTCGCTGCCAACCAGCGCCCAGTTGCGTATGCTAGCCAATCTGATGCTCCGGTGTTCCCGGCGCCGCCGGAGTGTGCCGCAGCCGACGGCGAATGAGGCCGCCGAGGCGGATCGCAATTCCGCTGCCTACATACGACGCAGCCATCAGCGGCAGCACCACATGGCCGTAATTCCAGATGGCAAAAACCAGGCAACCAATTAGAATTACGATCAAAGGCGTGCGCGGCTGGCGCAGGCTGAAGCCTTTGAAACTGTAGTAGCGCCAGGTGCTCACCATTAAAAATCCCAGCAGCGCGAGCAGCGCCATCCAAACGAGAGCCCCAGGCCAGGCGCGCAGCGGCTCGCCGTAGCAGGCATAGACCACGGCGGCCACTGTGCCGGCGGCTCCTGGAATCGGCAATCCAACGAAGTACTTCCGGTTCGGGCGGCCCGGGTTCTTCGGCAGCGGGTTCTTCTGGACGTTGAAGCGGGCCAGGCGCGCGGCGCCGCACACCAGGAAGGCGAATGCAATGAAATAGCCGGCCTGAATCAACTCGCGTTGGAAGTGCGGCGCCAGGCTTATATCCACGAACTGTACGCCCCAGGCGACGGCCAGCACCGCGGGCGCCATACCGAAGCTGATCACGTCCGCCAGCGAATCCATCTCTCGGCCAAAATCGCTGGTGGTGTGAGTCAGCCGCGCAATCATCCCGTCGAGCCCGTCCAGCAGCACGGCGACGCCGATGGCTTGGGCTGCAATCTCGAAGTGCGCCTCGGCGCCGCCCGCTCTCGCCGCTGCCAGCATGGCGCCGCGAAAGGAACGCAGAATCGAAAGGTAGCCCAGAAAAATGTTGCCGGCGGTGAACAGGGTGGGCAGCGCGTAGGCCGCGCGGCGCGGTCGCCGTTCCGGGGAATGCCGGTCGATGAGCGGGTTATTCAGTGCCGGCATGCACCAGTTCCTGAACGGCCGCGCCGCCTTCGCCGCTTGCGCCGGACGTGCCGCTGCGGCGCGCAATCACGCTCGAGCCGCCCGCCACCCGCATTCCCGGCCGAACCACGATCTCCCACTCCGGTCCGAAAATCACATCCACGCGTGAACCGAACTTGATCAGACCGACGCGCTCCCCTTTCGCGACCACGTCCCCGGGGCGTTTGTCGAACACGATGCGGCGCGCAATCAGACCGGCGATCTGCTTGAAAACCACGCAGGACCCGTCGCCCCGCACACTCACCACATTCTGCTCGTTCTGCGCCGAACATTCTTCGCGGCTGGCGACCAGAAATCGGCCCTTGCGGTAGTGCACGTCCGCGATGCTGCCGGCGATGGGGGCGCGATTCACGTGAACGTCGAAAATGTTCAGGAAGATGCTGATGCGGTTCTCGGTGGCGCTTTCCGGCTTCACCGCCACCACTTTGCCATCCGCCGGCGACACGGCCACGGGGCCAGCCGGGATCTGCCGATCGGGATCGCGGAAAAAGTAAAGGCAGAAGGCGGCAAGCACGAACAGCGGCAATGCGAACCAGGGGTTTGCCAGATACCCCACCAGGACCCCGGCCGCAGCCAGCCCCAGCGCATAATAAATACCGTCAGCGACGATCAAAGGCCACCTGTCCACCCCATTTTCCCACAACGTGTCCGGCGGCCAGGGTTTGCCGGCGTGTGACTGGTTCACGCGCTAAGAAAGGGGTTCACGATTCTGACGCCGGCAATTACTTGGCCGTGGCACAGGTCTTCGCTAAGCAGTTGGACAGCTTGATTCTGTTCGGCTGCGGCGAGAATCATGCTGTCCCAGAACGAGAGGCGCCATATTTCGCTGATCTCCGAAGCTCGGACGGCGGTACCCGGCGTAATCAGCGATTGCACCCAGGGAGTGTAATTTCGGACCACCTCTCGCGCCAAACTCTTACGGAGTGGACGCTTGAGCTTTTGTGTGACGTTGACGTAGAACTCCTGGAGCACTTGCGTGCTCAACCGCCCTGCGTGCGTCGCCCAGAGATCCGTCAGGCAGTCGGCGGCACGTTGCTGCTTCGCGCCAGCATCAAGATCGTGAGCATAAATCAGCATATTGGAATCCACGAAGACTTTGTCAATCATGGACAATCACGGTCGATCATGCAGGGCCTCACGGTTTACCCTTGCGCCACCCAGCCGGAAGGGGGAGCTCAACTGCGCCAAGGCCTTCGCCTTTGCACGCTCGTATAGCGCTTCCTCCGCCACAGCTTTTCGCAGTTCTTCCGCAAGCATGGCGCTGATGCTGGTTCCGCGCCGGGCGGCAAAGGCCCGCGCCTCTTTGAGAACGTGCTTGTCGAGCGCGAGAGTGATGTTCTGTTTCATGACGACTCTCTTCAGCTTACACGTAAAATACGTGAAGCACCAGCGGGCGGCGCCAATCCAAAGCTGACGGCCTTCGGGAAACAACCAGCATATGGCGCTCGCGAATCGGTCGCGCCGGTTTCTCGTAAACCTCGCTCCGGTGTGCGATCCGCGTCACACTGACGTGTTTCGCCGCGTCGTCAATGACATACGGGACGCGCCAGTGGTCTTTGTAGCCTCTCAGCTTCTTGCATCCCGCGGGCCGGGGCTGTCGGCAAGCGCCAGCATCTTACGGTCTATTCTGATGAACAGCGCATCATCCAGTCCATTCAATTCCTCTTGCGCCGGTCATGGCTTCTTTATCCTTCAGGTGCTGGCATCGCCACAATCCCCGATCAGCTCGGCGACCTTGCGCCGCAGAGCCTGGTTCAGCTCAGCGCGATCGTGGAGCTGAAGGCCCGCCGTGGGGATCGGATCTCCAATCCGCAATATTACCGGATGAGGCCGCACGTGGAATGAGCCGATGGGCAAGACTTCGCGCGTGCCGACGATCCCGATGGGGACAGCCGGAACGCCTGCCTTAATCGCCAGATAGGCCGCGCCTTCCTTGAACTCGCGCAGCTCGGCGGGCACGCGGCCGCCTTCCGGAAATAGCAGCAGCGAGATACCGCGCTCGCGGACCAGCCGCGCTCCTTCGCTGAGGGTCTTGAGCGACGCGCGCGGATTCTCCAGCACCACGGGCAGGTGCCCGGCGCGGCGCAGATGGCCGCCCAGCAGCGGTATCCGGAAAAGGCCCTTCTTGGCGAAAAACCGGAGTTGCAAAGGGATGTGCGCCAGTACGGCGGGTGTATCCATGTAGCTGCGATGATTGGCCACCAGCACGTAACTGGAATCGGCACGCAGCTTATCCAATCCTTCGACGCTCACCTTCACGCCGCTGACCGCTAGTATCATGCGCGCCCACACGCGGGCCAAGCGGTGCTGCGCGCGGCCGCTCCGATCGAACGCGGACGCGGCCAGGGAAATTATTCCCATGATGGTGGTCGCCAGGATAATCAAAGGGTCGATGAGCAGGTAGGCGCGCAGACGGCTCAGGAACATGGCTAGACGCTAGACCGAAGGCGGATTATAGCAGCAGCGCGCGAGCCTCGCCCACCAGGAACAGGGAGCCGGTGATGAAGATGGCATCGCCGGGGTCAGCTTTGGCGAGGGCCAGAGCGGCGGCGAGGTTGGGGGCTACCTCGATGGAGTCGTGGTCGGCCAGATCGCGTATGGTCTCGGGGCGCAGCGCGCGAGCCTGCGCGGGAGCCGTCACGATCACGCGGCGGGCGCGCGGAAACAGGATGGCAGCCATTTCGGCCACGGCTTTGTCGCGCATGGCGCCGTAGATCAGCCAGACGCGGGCGGGATCGTAGAAGCGATCGAGGTAGGCGGCCAGGGCGCGGGCGCCGGCGGGATTGTGCGCGCCATCGAGGATGATTTCGGGGTTCGCCGAAACGCGCTCGAGCCGGCCGGGCCAGACGGTTTGCGCGATGCCCCGGCGGATGGCTTCGGGTGAGATGGCGAGACACTCCAAGGCGGCGATGGCGGTAGCGGCGTTCTCGATCTGGTGCTCGCCGGGCAGAGGACAACTTACGGGCTCGCCGGCCCATGTGAAATCGCTGCCAGCGGCGTGGAGCACGATTCCGGAGATGGGCAGCGCTGCGCTACGAGTGACCCCAACGCCAAGCTCCGCGGCGCGCCCGACGAGCACTGTATCGGCTTCCGGCCGCTGACGCGCGAAGACCGCCGGCACTCCGGGCTTCAGAATCCCCGCCTTTTCCGCGGCGATGGATGCCAGGCTCTTGCCAAGGAAAGCTTCGTGATCGAAGTCCACAGGCGTGATCACCGTGAGCTCCGGCGCTACCACATTAGTCGCATCCAGGCGCCCTCCCAACCCCACTTCGAGCACGGCGAACTCCACGCCGTACTCGCGAAAAAGGAGCAGCGCCATGGCGGTGACGGTCTCGAAGTAAGTGGGGTGCAAGTCGATGCGTTCCTGCCGCAAGAGCGTTTCCGCGCACGCGTGTACCCGATCGAACGCGGCAGCGAAATCCACGGCGGAGACTTGGCAGCCCGCGATGCGGATGCGCTCGGTGGGCTCGACCAGGTGCGGCGAAGTGAACAGGCCGGTGCGATGGCCGGCGGCGCGCAGGCCGGACTCGATCATGGCGCAGGTCGAGCCCTTGCCGTTGGTGCCGGCCACGTGTACGATGCGGCAGGCTTGCTGGGGATGGCCCAGGGCTTCGAGCAGAGCGGCAATTCGTCCCAGGCCCAGCTTGGCAGTGGTGACCTCGTTGCCCAGCGCGTACAAGAAGCGGACGGAATCGGGATAGTTCATTGGGTGGGGCCGCTCACGGCTCAGCCCGCGAAGAAGCGCAGCGCCGTCGCGATGTAGCTTTTCAGCTCCAGGCGTGGGACCACTGCGTCCAGCATGCCGTGTTTCAACAGAAATTCGGAGCGCTGAAACCCATCAGGAAGTTTCTGGCGGATGGTCTGCTCGATGACCCGCGGCCCGGCGAAGCCGATAAGGGCCCCGGGCTCGGCAATGTTGAGGTCGCCCAGCATGGCATAGCTCGCCGTGACGCCGCCGGTGGTCGGATCGGTCAGCACGCTGATATATGTAATGCGGGCCTCGTCCAGGCGCATCAGGGCGGAGGAGATTTTAGCCATCTGCATCAGGCTCACAGCGCCTTCCTGCATCCGCGCGCCGCCGGAAGCCGAGACCACGATAAGCGGCATCTGGCGCACGATGGAGCGCTCGATGGCGCGCGTGATCATTTCGCCCACCACGCTACCCATGCTGCCGCCGATGAAGCGCGATTCCATCGAGCAGATATGCACCGGCCGGCCCGCCAGGGTACCGGCGGCCGAAATCAGGGCGTCGGAGAGCGAGGTGGTCTTCTGCATACTGTCCAGGCGCGCCCGGTACGGTTTCGAATCGAAGAAATCGAGCGGATCGGAGGAGCGCAGGCCGGCGTCGAAGGTCTCGTATTCGCCGTCGAACAACAGCTTCAGGCGGGTGGCTGCGTCGATGCGCGTGTGAACGGCGCATTTCGGACAGACGTTCCAGTTGGCCTCCAGATCCTTTTTCCAGATGATCTGGCGGCATCCCTCGCACTTCAGCCAGAGGCCCTCGGTGCGGACCTTGCGCGCGGCATCGTCGATTTTAGCTACTTTCCCGGGCGCCGGGTTTTGCGTCTTGAACCAGGACATATCAATTTGATTACGTTAGCGCGGGTAAGGATGGCCCCGCAACGTGGCGAAGGCGCGATAGATCTGCTCGGCGAGCATGGCGCGCGCCAGCTCATGCGGGAAAGTCATGGGCGAAAGCGCCAGCAGCAGGTCCGCGCGGGCCCGCCAGGCGGCCGGCAGGCCATCCGCGCCACCCACCACGAACACCAGGTCGCGGCCGTCCATCTCGGATTGCGAGACCAGGGCGACGAAGCCGGGGGTGTCGATCGATTTGCCGGCGGGATCCAGCAGGATGCGCCGCGCGGCGGGATGCTTGATCCACGGATCGGTGCGCTCCGGGCGGATCTCCCGCATTTCGCAGGCGCAATAGCGCGCGGCGCGGCCGGCGAAATCGGCGGCCAGGGCGTTGGCGTGGGGATCTCGGGGCTTGCCGATATAGTACAGGAAGATTTTCACCAGTTTCTAGTGTGCCGTCCCGCGCGATAGTTGACAATCGGCATGCGGGCTCCGGGTGGGGCAGCCGCCATTGCCCGCGCGGACGCGCCATTTATTCGGCTGAGCCCCACATTCGGGCGAGTGAAACGTTTCGTAAAGGGGTCCAAATTGAAAGACGTCCCTTGCTGCGTGACGCCGCCGCCGAACCGGGGAAAAAAGGCTACGATGGAAAGGAGGGTGCGAAACATGGCAACTTTTGATTGGTCCGATTGTCCCTTGGTTGAAGTCATTCCGGGCAAGGTCAGCGGCGCACCGCTACTCAAAAACACCCGCTTGCCCGTGGACGCCATCACCGGAAACTATGACGCTTTCCGCGACGAGGGATTATCACCCGACGCGGCCATTGCTGAAACTCTCGACTGCTACCCGGAAGCTGGCCTCGACACAATCAAGGCCATTCTTAACTATCGCGCCGAGCACCAATTTCAGGCCCAGCCTTGAAGGTGTTTTTTGACGAGGACGTACCGCGCAAGCTGGCGCGGTCCCTGCCCCACCATGACATTCACACCGTCGTCAGCATGCAATGGGGTGGCATCAAAAACGGTGCGCTGCTCAACCTGATCGAGCGCGAAGGCTTTAACGTGTTTCTTACGGGCGACAAGAACATGCAAAACCAGCAGCGGCTTGAAGGCCGTCCGTTCGCCGTGTTGATTATGTCGGCAATCAACTGGCCCGTGGTCAGGCCGTATATTCATAAAATCTCCGCCGCCCTCGACGAGGCGCAGCCCGGTACGGTCAAGACGATTGATTGCGGCGTGTTCATTCCACATTTGAAACCCGAAAGCGAATAGAGCCAAGTCCCTCCCCCTTTTTCTTGCCCCAATTCATCCACCTCGCCCCGATGAAACGCGCTCTTGAGCCTTTCGTCAGGCATGGTGCCTTTGTATCCGGCCTCGCTTATTTCGGGCTGTCCGGCAGCCCCCCCGCGGGGGGCGCTTCGCTGCCCGAGATCGGTAGACGGAGATAATTTTTTTCTGGGTCGAAATCGTCGCGCGCGCCCCGAGCGGTGTTGCACGATTTGAAGGCTACCCTGCCATTTTCAAGCATCGGTCTGCCTTCTCGGCTGTGTGGGAGAATATGATCGATCTGAGCGTCGTCAAATGACAGCGGTCGGCCACATTCTTTGCCGTTCAGGGCTAATTGGCAGCACCCCTTCGCCCTGTGGTACAGGATCAACTTTTCTTCTTCGGTGAAGCTTCTTTGAGGATCCAAGTTTGGATATTCCTTCAACGTGACAGCTTCAAAAAGGTACTGACATATGATGCGATGCCTTGTGCTGATGCCGTCTAATCCCGTATTACCGCGAGACATGGCTAAGGACAAGTCCGAGTAAATTTCGTCGGCTGGCTTTTTGCCGTAGTCCCGTTCCAGAGCTTCAAGTCGAGCGATGTCGAGCTTTTCAAAGTTCTCACGGACGGTCGGAAACTGGCTCTCAGGCACATCGTATGTTTTGAGCATTTGCGATAAAGCCCAGTACAGACTGAGTGCGTAGTTCTGATTTAGATGCGGGTTTTTTGTTGGGAAGATTTTTCCCAATAGAACTACAATCTTTTTTGCTCTCCCAACTACCGAAGGCTCCAGTGGCACGCCCTTATACTTCTCGTAAAAGGTGTCGAGTTGTCGTGAGGTGCAACTGATAATCTTTTCCTTCTGTTCTAGGTGCAACATCTGTGAGGCAACCAGACGGTGCGAGGAGGCACTGTCACTGAAACCAACTGACTGCCTAAAGAAAGGCTGCTCCGCCAGTTCACGCGCGACCCGCCCTACTGAAGAGCCTTTTGCGTCACGCTTCTGCTGTGCGTTCAGAGGAGTTCCGTTTTGCAGTCGCCCGAACATGTCCCTGATCTCATCAATCGTTGCGTTCTGGAGGACCATCACCGTGAGCGATTTGTCTTGAAAGCTGATTTTCTGATCGGCGTTTAACTGGGCATAATGCTTTCCCTTGGCCATTGGAGTGTCAGAGAGGGCCGGAAAAGGCTCGTGCCATAATCCCCGATAGTAAAAGTGGTTTTTCGGCGTAGTGCCCATGTACTCCAAAATGGTACGAATTCGCTGCTGACCGTCGACAACTTCAAAGACGTACGGGTCAATTTCGTCATTCTCACTCTGCTTGCGGTCCAGAATGCCCTTGTAATAGTTCTTCATCGGGCCGTCCGGATAACCATTGACCAGTGCGGACCGATCGACTTTCCAAAGGTAGAACTTCGGAATGTCCCACCCGCGAAAGATGGTATCGATAAGCAACTGTTTTTGGGCGAGGTCCCATGCGTTCTCGCGCTGGTATTCGTCGGGGGAAAGAAAGAGGTTTCCGCACTCGAAATGCGTATGGATTTGGCCTACGTTCTGTGGACCCAATGACGCAGAAATGATCATGATGCACCTTTCGGCGGGTTTGGTTCAGCCTCGGTCCCGAACGCACCATTATCACAGGTAGCGGAGACACCGCAAAATGCGGGTGTGTTCGTTGGCTCGCCTGCTGCCCCCTGCCCGAGTTGCGGCGCAGAGGCGGCTCCCCTGCAATAGCACCCCGCGCCAATTCGGACGCCTTTTTGCGTGACTAAGCCGCTTTGCCCCTCGCCACAGGCAAGGGCGACGGCGGCTTAAGCGGTTGCCTAAGGACATTAGCCATCGCACTCGATTTCGAACTCAAGCTTCTTGCAAGCCCTCAATTCGTGGTCGCCATAAGCCTGCATCCGGCCTCAGCGAGTCTGTGTAGCACGCCGAAGCCCGGAAATGCCGGACATGGGCCCAGCCTCTGCTCGCGGGGGGCCCGCGCTGTTCAGGGGACCGCACAAGCACGGATTGACTAAAGCAGTCACTCGGGCGGGATGGCGATGGCCTTGGCGCTGCGCCAGAGACGCTCCAGATCGTAATACTGGCGGGCTTTCGGCGAAAAGACATGAATCAGGAAATCGCCATAGTCAGCCAGAATCCACTCCGCCTGATTATAGCCCTCCAGGCTCAGAGGCAGTTCGCCGTGCTGTTTCAACCGCAGGCCCACCTCGTCGCTGACGGCCTGTACATTGCGCTGGTTGGCGCCGGTGCAGATCACGAAGTAATCGGCGAACGAGGTGATGCCGGTAAGCTCCAGAACGCGGATGTCGGTGGCCTGTTTGGATTCTGCTGCGCGAACGGCTATCAGCCAGGATGGGATTTCCGATGGATTGCTTTCGGGCGGATCGGCTTGTTTCGGATCGACCTTGGTCAGAACACGCTCCCTGACCGTATCGTACTACAATAAGAGATTAAGCCCCATGCGTTTTCTCCTTTCTTTGACCGCCGGCGCGCTGCTTTTGTGTGCGAGCGCCCAATCGGCCGGCCAACATGACGCGGAAGACCCGGACGTGGCGCGCGCCAGGATCAATATTGAGAAGATGCGGGCAATGGTAGAGGCCGGAGCGCTGCCGCGCGCGCAACTGGAGCGGGCCGAAGACGCTTTGGGGGATGCCCAGGACATGGCCGTGCTGCGAAAGACCATGTATAGCCAGGATCTTACCGACGAGCATGCCGGCGAAATGCTAGCAGCCGCTCAACGGCGGCTGGACCGGCGCGGGAAACAACTGGAGAAAACCCGCCGCCTGGTGGAAGCGGGCGTGGCGGCGTCGGCCGAGCTGACGGCTCTGGTAGAAGAGGCCGATTACGCGCGCAAGGAATACGATCTGGCGGTGTCGCGCGCCAACCTGTGCCACGAACTGACCGCCATGGCGCTGGCCGAGCAGAACCAGCCGGCGCATCCCGAACCGGCGGACGGCTCGCGCAGCGTTGAGCGATACGATGGCGCCGGCGTTTTCACTCCCGCCCAGTTTCAGCAGGTGGAAGCGGCCTTCGAGCACCGCTTCGCGAAGCCGCTGCCGGTAAGCGCCATGGGCGAGACGGCCGTACATCGCGCATTGGGCTTCGACCACCGCAACCGGGTGGACGTAGCCTTGAATCCCGATCAGCCGGAGGGCGTCTGGCTGCTCCGCTACCTGGAAGCGCGGCGTATCCCGTATTTTGCATTTTGGCAAGCCGTTCCAGGCAAGGCCACCGGCGCGCACATCCACATGGGGCCCATGAGCACGCGCCTCGCGCCCGGCGCCAAGGCCGCGGATTAGCGATCGTGGCGGCGCCGGCTCTGAGAGTCTTGATTTCGCAAGAGCAGATCCAGGCGCGCGTCCGCGAAATGGGCGCCGAAATCGACCGCGACTACCCGAATGGGAATCTGCACCTCATCTGCATTCTGAAGGGCGCCTGTTTTTTTCTGGCTGACCTGGCGCGCGCTCTGCGGCGGGAAGTCCGCGTGGATTTCATGGGAATCTCCAGCTACGGCAAAGGCAAAACCACCTCCGGAGAAGTGAAGGTCACGAGAGACTTGGACATTTCCGTGGAGGGCGCCGACCTGCTGATCGTGGAAGACATCGTGGACAGCGGCGTGACGCTGAACTACCTGATGCACGTGCTCGAGCAGCGCAAGCCGCGCTCGATTCGCATTGCGGCGCTGCTCGACAAGCCCGAGCGCCGGCAGCGTCCGGTGGAAGTGGCGTACGTGGGCTTCCGGATTCCCGACGAATTCGTGGTCGGCTACGGCTTGGATTACGCCGAGCGCTACCGCAATCTGCCGGATGTTTGCGTGCTGGAGGAGGGCGGGACGCCCGCGTGATATCATGTTAGTGGATTCCCGATTGGAGGAAGGAAACAGATGGGTAGCGTAGGTTTTCAGGAAATGGGTTTCATCTTCCTTCTCGCGCTGCTGCTCTTCGGTCCCAAGAAGTTGCCGGAGCTGGGCAGAATGTTCGGCAAGGCGCTGACCGAGTTTCGCCGCGCGCAAAGCGAACTGAAGGCCACTTTCGAGCGCGAAATGAAAAATCTGGACCGGGAAAACGAATCACTGAAGGAAATCACCAGCGGTTACCAGTTCGACAACTCCAACTCCAACTATGATTATTCTTCATACGACTCGGGGATGTACGGGGATCAGTACCATCAATCCACGACCGGGTCGCACGATTCCACCGTAACCACCACTCCTACCATCAGCGCATCCGCAACAGAGGGCGCTGAGTATCAATCCGCCGCAACACCGGAGGGCGCCATAGCCCACGGTGCGGAAACGGCGGCCGCTTCTAACGGCAGCGCGCCATACGAGGGCGCCCGGCCCGATCCCGCGGCCAACAGTATATCGGCGATTGAACATAGCGCATAGTTCTCAATAGATGTCTTTACGCGAAGATGGCAATGGAGTGAAGCCTCCGGAGGGGAAAGTGACGCCTGCGTCCGGAGGAGTCACCGCGGTGACCGCCACCCAAGGCGGAGGGGGACGTACGCCGCCTCCGCCCGATCCACCGGACTCCGGTGGCGACGAAGAAGATGGAATGCTGCGCATGTCCTTCATGGGGCACCTGGAGGAACTGCGCTCCCGCATCCTGAAAATGCTGGCGGGCATGGGCGTCGCCTTCATGCTGAGCCTGACATTTTGCCAGGAAGTATGGAAACTGGTGGCCATGCCGGCGGTGGACGCTTTGACCAAGCTCGGCATCCATCCAGCCACGCTGAAGGCGATCACCCCGATGGAACAGTTCAATGTGATCTGGGTGAAACTGCCGATCCTGTGCTCGATTTTCATGGCGTCGCCCTGGATTTTATACCAGGTGTGGGCGTTCATCTCTCCCGGCCTGTATAAGCGCGAGCGCCGCTATGCCGCGCCCTTCGTGCTTGGTTCGGCGGGACTCTTCATCATAGGCGGAGCCTTCGCCTATTTCGTGGCATTCCGCTACGCATTGACCTTTCTGCTGGGCATCGGACTGGGAAACTACGTCGAGCCGATGGTCTCGATCTCGGAGTACTTCGATCTGTTCGTCAACGTGACTCTAGGTGTCGGGCTGGTATTCGAAATGCCGGTCCTGATCTTCTTCCTGACCTTGCTGCGGGTGGTTACTCCCAAGTTCCTGCTCAATCATAGCCGCTATGCGATTCTGATTATTTTCATCATCGCCGCCGTGGTCACGCCCACACCCGATGCGTTCAACATGATGCTGTTTGCCACGCCCATGTGTCTGCTGTTCTATGTGGGCATCTTTGCCGGCTACCTGTTGGTGCTCAAGCGCGAGGGCCGTAAATTCCCATGGGGCAAGACGTTAATAATCGTAGCAATAGTCCTGGCTGTGCTCGGTGGGCTATTGTATTTTGCCGCGGTCCACTATAAACTTCATCCAGCGCCGCACTGGCCTTTCTTGATCCGCTGAGATGCGGAAATGGGGATCGTCGAGCTGGCCGGCACCCCATGGATCTGGACAAGGTAATTCGGGAGTTACATCAGGAACTCGAGAAGATCGACTTGGTGATCGAGTCACTGGAAGAGCTGATACGCACCGGAACTATCACTGCGGGCGGCCACCGCGGCCGCAAGTCCATGGCCGAAGAGGAGCGGCGGATCGTTTCCGAGCGTATGAAGAAGTACTGGGCGAGCCGGCGCAAACCGCGCTCTTAGCGCTTGCGCCTGTGCAGCGCTCTGGAGACTCTGCCGCGCGCGCGCCGGTATGCAACGAGCAGCGCATGTTTCTCGCGATACCACCAACCCGCCAGGAATTGCCGCTTGAAGAACCATAGCCAGAAGTACTGGCTGCCGGCGCCGTATTGGTGGCGCATTTCAAAGCCGCAGCGCACTGCCATATCCCGCGCGTCCTGCTCCGATAGGGTCGCACCCAGCCAGGTATCGTCGGGAGCCGCATTGGGGGTGTCCGCGCCCTGGACCTGGAATTTGAAAAGCCGGCCCCGGCGCAATCGGGCGTGCACCTCGCGTATATAACTTTCGATGACATCGCGGCTGGGAATGTGCTGGAAAACGATCGACGAGAAGGCGAAATCGAGGCGCGCCTTGCCCAGCACCGAAAGATCTTTGCCATTGTTCTGGAAGATATGGACATGGGGCAGGTCGGCGAGCGCGTCGCGCGCCTGCCGCACCATTTCGCCGCTGATATCCACGCCATAGACCTGGCCGAAGACGCGGGCGAGCGCGCGCGTCACGCGACCCGCGCCACAACCGATCTCGAGCACCGTCATGCGCTTGGGGTCCTGGCCCTGGCAGATGTTGATCATGTCGGTGAGGATCTCTTCGGCTACGGTCCCCTCGCCGGAGCGGAAGAACTCGGCGTCGGTCCAATTCTGGCGTTCGGTATTGACATAGAAGCGGGCATTTTCGCGGGCGCGCTCGTCCCAATCGCGCTGCATCTTCTGAAGTCGCGCCGTGAGATCGGATTCGGCCATCATGTCTATTGTAGTTGGCAACGCGCGATACATTCTAAAGGATTTATAAAGATCTTACGCAAATGTCTATTGTTTGTAGTATTCCGGCGACCCTACCATCGCGGGCGCGAATTCATTTTTCTTTGCCGCGCTGTCGGGTCAGAAGGATCCGATTCCCAAGCCTACGCAATTCCATAAGGCGAACGTACTGAAACTGCTCAACGTGTCGTACGATTTCGCGAAAACCGGCCATCTGTGATCACTTCAAAACCGGCCAACGAAGCCGTGCCCAGGACATGTAGTTCTTTACCGCGCGAGCGGCAGTTCGTGCAAGCTTTTAGTCGGATCCTTTCCTAAACGCACCTTGCTCCTTCCCGACCAGCGGGAGGGCATGGAGTGGTATTGTTTTTCTTTTCTCAACGAAAGCCACTTAAGCGGTCGGGCGGACACGATATCGGCAGGACACAATTCCGGAGGACACCATGCGAGTGTTGAGCGGCTTAGCGCTCGACCGCGCCACGCACAAAAAAAGCCAGCCTGCGCGCGGTTCGGATACCGACACGCGCGCAGGACCGGCCGATGCAAGATCGCTCAGTGGGACTCGGGCGCCGCTGGGCCATCAAAACCAGCCCCCGGACGGCACGAGCCCATTGACGCGCAGATACGTGACGAGATTGCCGTAATGCAAGGCGTCATGATTTGCGACTTGCGTCAACACGAACATCTTGTTGGTCTTGGCGCCCCAGAAGTCCGCCGGGTCATTGAGGTGCGCATCGGTGAACCCGGAGTACACGCCATCGCAGTAATCGAACGCGCCTTTGAGGTGGGCCATGATCTCGGTCTTCGAACTCTTCGCGGTAGCCGTGGCGGGGTTCGCTTCTCCCTTGACGTTTGAACACAATATGTAGGATATATCCGCCACATGATTCAGGATCTCTGCAAACGAGCGAACGTCCTTCGTCGGCCGGTAGCTGTACTTGGACTCTGGCATCGCGTCCGCCGACTTCATGATCTTGTCCTGCATATTGCTACGAAAAATGGATATCGTCGTCGTCAGCGGATTCGGCTTCGTAATCGGATTAGGCATGCCTTCTTGGGCGTGGGCCAAGGACGCCAAGACGGAAACAGATACCATGCCAACAGCAACCACGACGCGAGCAATGGATCGGAACATTAAGAATCCTCCAACAACGGAATCGCACTTTTGGACCCACTCTTCATCAATGGAAAAATACCGGAGCGGCAAGGAGTTGCGGGATCTTGTCGTCGACGGAAGCCAAGCCGATGTCCGGTTTTGCCAAAACGGTGTTCGCAAACGAACGGCAAGCTGCAACCCCGGTTTGCCACTTGGCGGATAAGACGGGTCCTGCTGGAACTCTCCGTTGTCCCGCACACGTGCACTCTGGGCAGTGGCAGACACCAGTGAGCCGGTCACTTCCCAGCAGACGTCGGCGAGAGCCGCCGTTAGGTTGCAGAGGGGCCAGGGTCGCCGAGTTACTCCGTTCGTAGCGCGCGGGCGGATCGGTGGAGGCGGCGCGGCGCTTTGGGAATCATGCCGGCGATGCAAGGCGGCGGCCGTGAGAGTGAAGATGGCGGTGAGCAGGATACCGGCGTCGATACCTTTAATTTCGTAAAGCTGGCATTCGACGAAACGGACGGAGAGCAACGTCCTCGGCGATGTGAAGCCCGGCCGTCTGCGCGAAAGCATCGAAACGCCCGCCGGCAAGATGACGGATTACGAACTGCTGTTCCCGGCCACGGACCACACGGCACATCACCGCGGACAATGCATACCTGAGGCCCTATCAATGCGATAGACACTCTGACGTCCGTTAAATCCTTGTCGCTATGGTTATTTAACTCGCAGACCTACACTGTAGGATACGGTTCATCCCTGCGTAAATCAGGAGGCCACTTATACACTTGACATACGAGGACACAATGATCACGTTCGCGAGGAGTTCTTCGTCTTGCCTTATCTGACATTCATCCAGAATATTCTTGGCCGTATCCTATGGGTTGAAAGCGTTACATTTTGCTCGGCGCCGCTTTATCATGCGACCTCAACGGTGTGGCGCGCCGGATACAGCCTTCTCACGATCTCCCGGCCGATAGTCCGCTTCGAGATGCCCGGCAAGCTGCGCCTGGGTGAACAGGACGGCTTTCGTCTTCATGGCTACGAACAGCCGCGCCTGGTCCGCATAATGCGGTGAATTCCGGTCTACAGTTGCCGAGCCGAACTGATGAATACTCTCTGACGTGAGCCTGCCCGCCGAGTCCCAGGTCACGAACATGACGAAGGTATCGCCGGCTACCGCCGTCAGAGTGCCGTCAGGTTGCTTCTCTCCGTAGACGCCGCGAAAGATATCGGGCCCGCCATCGATGCCCAGATTGAGTCTGCCGCGGCGGAGCCGGTTCACCTGTCCCCATTCCGGATCGAGCCGCCCGAAATGTATCCGGAGCGTCAGACCAGCTTCCCGCAGCGCATCGATCGGCCGCATGGGTGTCTTGCCCTCCAGCCGGGCGCGGAGCACCGGTTCGATCGCCAGGACAGCGAGCGCCGCGCCACGGTTCGCCACATTCGTTCTCCGATCGTAACGCTTCAGAATGTCGAGTGCCTGTTGGAGGTCGCGATCTTGGCCTGGATCGATTGCCAGGATCTCGGCGTAGACCTGCGCTTCATCGGAGTGGACGCTGTAGGCCAAATCGTACTTGTAGGCGTGAAACGCTTCCGCGGTGATCCGGGAATCCGCGCCGTAGGTCTCCATCGCGCGCCAGGCACGGTTGGTCATGTCGGTCTGAATCCCGAGCGTCGGCGAAAAGTCTTCCGGTTTCAGGTCATCGGCGGGCGCGGTCGCGTGGAACGGTGTGTTGTTCGAGTTGAAGACGAAGCCAGAGGGCGGATTCCAGAGTTGTGGCACCTTGTCGAAGGGCACATAGCTCCGCCAAATCAGGTCCGACCGATCCCCGGGCAGCACCCCCTGCCAGTCCGGGCCTGGCCGCCGCACCGGGAACAACCCGTTATAGATGTACCCGATATTCCCCTTCTCGTCGGCATAAACATAGTTGAGGCTGGGGATTGCCTGCAGCCTCATGGCCGCGCGCCACTCCTCGATATTGGCGGCCTTGTTGAGCCGGAAATACTGCAGCGCCGGCCGCACGTCGTTCATGCCGGCGTAGCGTATGGCGAACGTGCCCCGCCCGGTCTTCATTACCGGCCCTTGCTCGGCGTACAGCGCCTCCCGGTGCGCGGTCCAGACCAGCGGCCCCCAGACTTTCACGCGGATCTTGGCGTCGCTCTTTTGGAAGTCCCGCCATTGTCCGTCCAACCGATACTGGTTGGGGTTTTCCGGATTGATGACCAGCTTATAGACATCCACCAAATCGGGTCCGTTGACCGTATTTGCCCAGCCGAGATGTTGGTTGTGGCCATGCAGCATGAATGGCGACCCAGGAAAGAAGCCGCCGGCGACGTGCCACCCTTCTCCGCTGTCGAGCACCGCCTCATACCAGGAGACCGGACCGGTATAAGGCTGGTGAGAATTGACCAGCAAGCGAGTCGCCCCGTCGGCCGAGCGAGACGGAGCTACGGCAACGGCGTTCGATCCGATCGGCAGCTGCATGTCCGTCCGCAGGAAAGCGTCCTTACCGTCCTTGGAGATGGCGCTGTCACTTTCCGGGTTGGTCAACTTCAGCAACACTTTGTCGAGGCCATAGAAGAAAGGCAGCTTGAAGACGAAGCCGGCAACCACGTCCTTGCCGGTGAATGGCAGCAGGCCCGGCATCACCTGGCCCGGATGGAGCGCCGCGTAATAGTTCACGCCGTCGGCATAAGCTTCCAGCACTTGCCGCAGATCCAGCGGTAGGTCGCCTTCATATTTCGCGTTGACCGTTTCCCAGACCCGGAAAAGGCGGACGAGATAGTCGGTGACGGCGGCCTTTGGCCCCTCGGTCGCGGCCAACTGGCCTCGGACCCCTAGCGCCACCTGCTGGATGGTATTGAAATCGTCTTCGGAATGAGCAAAGCCCAGGCCGAAAGCGACATCCACGTCTCTAGGCCCGATGACGTGCGGTACCCCGAAAGTGTCACGCTCGATCCGAACGTGATACTGTCCGGCTTTGATCATCAGGCTGGCCGGATCCGGCGGCGCGGGCTGGCCCAGCCGGTCGGACACGATCAGGAATACGACGGTAGTGAGCAATATAAGCGCAAGTGCGAGAGCGCCGATCTTCACATAGCGCATGAATGTCTCCTGCTATGGACTGCGGCCCAGACGGTCCGGCGCGCTCGCCATCAACGAATGTTACCGCAGAGGCGTTCATCGTGCCTCGCGCAGCTGGACGCAACGGCAAATTGCGGGCGTTGCGCGCCAACTGCCGTCTTCCGCCTGGCCAACCCGAATGAAGTCCCGTCGTTGAGGGTATTGTTAGTAGAATCCGAAGCAACACGTACCAATTGTTATATCCTTAGATCCTCATGAGCACATCGCCTGCCGCCGCGCCGGAGACTCTCCCGCCCGATGCTTGTCGGAAAAGATCGTTTGTACCACTGCTGGCGAGAGCCGGGCAAACGCTGTGTCCTTGCGTGACCGCATAGTCGGCGCCGTCCTCGTATTGTTCGTGCTGGCTGCACAAACCCGCTGGATGGGCCTTCCCATTATTCTTCTCAGTGGTGGTTTGGTCTTGGCTTACGGTGTGTGGGCAGCAGCTCGCTGGAAGAACGATGCCGCCGCGGTTCTTCCAATCTACCTCCTCGCCATCGCCGTGCAATGCCTGCATTTTACAGAAGAATATGTAACTGGCTTTCAACATCAGTTCCCAAGACTGTTCGAAGAGGATTGGAGCGACGCGCGCTTTGTGACGTTCAATATGTTGTGGCTCGCTGCTTTCGTGCTGGCGGGACTGGGTGTCTACGGGCGGTTACAGTTGGCCTACCTTATGGTTCTTTTTCTCGCGCTCATCGGCGGTGTGGGAAACGGAACCGCCCATCTGGTGTTGAGTGCGATGTACCGTAGATATTTCCCCGGCGTTATCACCGCCCCCTTTTGCATACTCGTGGGCATCACGCTGCTTACCCGACTCTTTGCCGGAACCCGGTCCTCGGCGCCTTCGACCTAACGGTTCAAAATGCGCCAGAGCGTGCCGGCGAAAATATTGGCCTGCGCCTCCGGTGGAACGCCACAAGCATCCAGCGTCTTGTGATATCGCTCCAGCTCGCGGTCGAACTCCTCCAGTTCGCCGCCGAACACATCGGAGCCGAAAACGATCTTCTCGAAAGCGCTCGGTCCGCCTTTGGGCGAATGCGGGCTGGCCACTCCCGACCACCAGAAAATCGACTTGAAAAACGTGTAGTCTTCCTGTTTCTTGATCAGCGTCGAGCCGGACAAATCCCAATAGACATTCGGATTCCAGCGCGCGATCTCCGCGGCCCAGGCGTAGTCGGGATTCCCGAGGTGCGCGCCGATGAGGGTGATCTTCGGATAACGCCGCGCGATATTGTCGAGCGTTGTCGCGCGCATGCGGTCAACGCTGATGTTGGCCGGTATCTCAGGCGTCATGCGGTTCACAATGCCCGTGTGGAACAAGATCAGCATCCCGTACTTTTCGGCGCGCGCATAAACTGGCGAGTACGCCGGGTCGTCGTAGTTCTTCGCCGGCCCGGAAAGTTCGCCCAGGCCGCGGAATCCGGCGTCATGGAAGCGGTCGATCTGCTCAAGCACTCTGGAATCGTCGAGCTCGATCTCGCCGAAACCGACCAGACGGTTGGAATGCTGCTTGACGAAATCCTTGACACCGTCAAGATCTTTCGGTTTGGTGAGCAAGAATGCGAGGCCATTGGCCTCATCCAGTTTCGCCAGCAACTGCTTCAGGAACGTGGGATCGCCGTTATAGTGCATATGCGCGTCAATGAGCTTGGGCTGGGCAAACGCCGCCGGCAACACGATTCCGAAAACTGCCAATAGAACAGCATGACCCGGTCGCACCATGCGGCTATTCTACAGCACGACGGAGGAAGGCTGGTCGTTCCATTCGTTGTATACTGGTGCCCTGAGTCTGCCCTTCGAGGTGCCCCATGAATATTCGTTTCGCCGCGTTGGCGTCCTTTGTATTGTTGGCGGCTTTCACCGCCGCATCCCAGGAGACCCACTCCGCCACCCGTCTCACCAACGATCATTACTTTGACTTCGAGCGCGTGAGCAACGCACAGATTTCGCCCGACGGCGCGCGCATTGTCTACACCCGCCAACAGGCCAACAAGATCGAGGACCGCTGGGATTCCTCGCTCTGGATCATGAACGCCGATGGCAGCCAGCATCGGTTCCTTACCAAAGGCTCGAATCCGCGCTGGTCCTCTGACGGAAAGCGCATTCTCTACATCGCCGATGGAGAGCCGCGCGGTCCGCAGATCTTTGTCCGCTGGATCGATACCGACGGGCCGGCCACGCAGGTCACTCGCGCGACTGACAAGGTCGCCGACGCGCGCTGGTCGCCGGATGGCAAGTCCATCGCGTTCTCCATGTTCGTGCCGGAAAAGGACACCTGGAAAATCAGCATGCCGGCCGCGCCGGAAGGCGCCCACTGGACGGGTGCGCCGCGCGTGGTGGAAACGCTGCACTACCGCCAGGATCAGGTTGGCTTCCTCGAAGACGGGCATACTCACCTGTTCCTCGTATCCGCCGATGGCGGCGCGGCCCGGCAAATTACCGGCGCCAAGTGGAGCGCGGGCGCCGGCGAATTACGCAACGCCGTGCTCATCGACTGGACCCCCGATAGCAAGGCCATCGTATTCGAAGGCGACCGCACCGCGGAAGCCGATCTGCACTATCACACTTCGCAACTGCTGGTGGCCGACGTTGCCTCGGGCGCCATTCGGGAGCTGGTTGCCACACCGGGCGCCTGGAGCCGTCCGGCGGTTTCGCCCGACGGCAAAACCGTCGCCTTCACCGGTTACCCGGAATCGAAGCATACGCACTCGGTGTCAGACCTTTATGTAATCCCATTCACGGGCGGCGAAATGCGGAAGATTAGTGGCGACTACGACCGCGACCCACTCAATCTGCGCTGGTCGCCGGATTCGGCGGGCGTTTATTTTGACGCCGAAGATCACGGCTCCCGCAACGCCCAGTTCGCGGCCATTGCGGGCGGCGGCGTGAAGCCGGTCACTACCGGTGTTCATGTCCTGACCATGGATTCGGCCTCCAGCGACCTGATGGCGGTGGGCACCCTCAGCGATCCCGACAATCCACCCGACGTGGTGCGCTACAACCTGCGCCGGCCCGGAGAAATAACGAAGCTCACCAGCGTCAACGCGGGCCTGCTGGCCGGCATGCACCTGGCCAAAACGGAGGAAATCGATTTCACTTCCAGCGGCAATGCGAAAGTGCAGGGCTGGGTTGTGAAGCCGCCCGATTTCGACGCGGCGAAAAAATACCCGCTCATCCTCGAAATCCACGGCGGGCCATTTGCCATGTATAGTGTGGCCTTCAACTACATGTTCCAAAATTTCGCCGCCAACGATTTCGTGGTGCTCTACGTCAACCCGCGCGGCAGCACCGGATATGGCACGGCTTTCTCCGGCGGCATCGACCACAACTATCCGGGCCCCGATTACGACGACCTGATGGCCGGGGTGGATGCCACGATTGCCCAGGGTTTCATCGACACCACGCGCATGGCCGTCTCGGGCTGCAGCGGCGGCGGTGTACTTTCAAGCTGGGTGATCGGCCACACCGACCGCTTCGCGGCGGCCGCGGTGCGCTGCCCGGTTATCGACTGGCTCAGCATGACCGGCAACACCGACATTCCGCTCTTCACTTTTAGCTTCTTCCAGAAGCCGTTCTGGGAAGATCCGAGCGACTGGCTCTCGCATTCTTCGGTGATGACGGTGGGAAAGGTGACAACGCCGACGCTGCTGATGACCGGAGTCCTCGATCGCCGCACACCCATGCCGCAGACCGAGGAATACTATGCCGCGCTGAAGGTTCGCGGCGTGCCTGTGAAACTACTGCAATTCGAGGGCGAATACCATGGGACCGCCTCGAAACCGTCGAACTTCGTCCGCACTCAGCTCTACATGATGAGCTGGTTTAAGAGGTACACACGCACGCCCGAGGGCAAGTCGGTCTCAGTGTCGGATGCCGCCGTCAGCCAGGGTGAATAAGCCGCGATGGGAATCGCGTCAAACGCCCGCGCGCTGGCATTGTCACAACGTAGGGTGTAAATGCAGCGTCTTGCCGGGTACGACGAAGACCCGCTCAGTGAACTTCGGGACTCCCGCTTCCCGAATCTCGATGTTGTAATCACCGGGACGCAGGTGCATCGTCTTATTCTGGTGCGTGGTCCCCGCGAATGCACCGTTAATGAACACTTCGGCATCCCTCACTTTGGTATCCAGCTTAACCTGACCGGCATAAGGATAGTAGCCGCCGTAATAAGCCGGGCCCCAGTACGGTCCCCAATACGGGCCATACCATATAGCGGCCGAAGCAACTGTCGGCCCTAGTGTCATCAGCGCAAATGTCAGAACCAATAATCCTTTTTTCATACGCCAGTAACGCTGCAGTTTTCCTGCCACAACTAAGCCTTGATTGTCGGCCTGTTTGTGGCAAATGCGTTGGCCGGAATTCACCAGGCTGGTCGAATTCAGCCACCGGGACCTCCTCAGTGTTAGGATCGCCAGCATGAGATTCTTCCTGATATTGATAGCGGCTTGTGCTGTCTCGCACGCACAGACTCAAACCGGTCCGGCCTTGCCTTATCGCGCAGTCGAAAACTGGGCCCAGCTTCCACCAGGGTGGAACTTCGGCGAAGTCTCGGCTGTGGATGTCGACAGAAGCGACAATGTATGGGTCTTCAGCGACGGGCCGCACCCGGTGATTCAATTTGACCGTTCCGGCAGGTTTCTGCAGGCCTGGCCGGAATTCCTGGGCAAGAAACCGCACGGCCTGCGGGTTGGCCCGGATGGCAATATCTGGACTGTCGACCTCGAGACCCACCGCGTCATGAAGTGGACGCCGGACGGGCGCCTGATCATGCTGCTCGGCACGGGCGCGCCGGCTGCCGACAACAACGCCAAGTACGCGTTCAATCGCCCCGCGACTCTCAACTTCGGGCCCGAGGGCGATCTCTTTGTCGCCGACGGCTACGGAAACTCCCGCGTGGTTCACTACAGCAGAGACGGCGAGTATCTCGGCCAGTGGGGAACCAAAGGAACGGGCGACGGTGAATTCAACCTGGTGCACGATGTCGCCTTGGACAGCACGGGGCGCGTCTACGTGGCCGACCGCATGAACAACAGGGTGCAGATCTTCGATCAGCAGGGCAAGTTTCTCGGCAAGTGGACGGATCTTGGCGTGGTCCAGGGGCTCTACTACGTAAAAAGCGAGGGTGTTCTCTACATGTGCGACCTCAACGCACGCGTCCTCAAGGTGAATCTGGATGGCAAGGTCTTGGGAGTAATCGGATCGTTTGGCAAGAGTCCCGGCAAACTCGATATACCACACTACCTGGCGGTCGACAGCACGGGAGCCGTTTACGTGGCGGACTTTCGCAACTGGCGCGTCGAGAAATTTGTCAGTAAGTAAGGGCCTGGGGCGGCATTCAACAGCTAGGAGTGAAAACCACCTTGCCACGAATAGTGCCGTCGTTAACCTGAGTAAACGCTTGCCGCGCCTCGCTTAGACTGAAGCGCTTCGCTACTGGCATCGCTTTGAGTGCGCCTGATTCAAAGCCCGGCCTCAGGCGCTCTAATATTGCCGCTGATGCCTCTGTGTCATAGGCGCGGCTATCTATACCAAAAAGGCTAAGCCGGCGACGATAGAAATCCACCAAATCGAAAGAGACTCGCCGATCTCCAACCGATGTGATGCTTACCTGGCGTCCTAAGTGACCTAGAGTTCGAAGACAGGGCTCGAACAATGGACCACCCACGCAATCGTATGCGACGTTCACGCCCTTGCCTTCACTGAGTCGAAGCGCGCCATCGATCATGCCTTTATAGCCCTCGTTCGCGTCTGAGACGAGCGCATGATCGATTCCATATTCTTTTTGGTGTTCCGCGGATATCGGCTTAAGAGCCACGCCAATGGTTCGTCCGCCCTTCCACTTCGCGATCTGAGTGACAGCGCTTCCCACCCCACCGGCGGCGCCCGTCGCGAGGACAGTCTCTCCATGTCGGAAGCCGGCAATTTCGACTAATCCAATCCAAGCAGTCACGAAGTTCACCCCCACCGCTGCCGCCTCCTCGAAGGTCAGGTTTTTCGGTTTTGGGCGCACTCCAGCAACAGGCAGCAACACTAGTTCCGCATGAGTACCGTCGCGAGTGAACCCGATATCGCCGCCAGTGCCCCATACTTCCGCGCCGATCATCGAGGATGGGCCATCGACTACAACGCCGCTGAAGTCGCGTCCTGGCGTGCGCGGCAGTGTGGTCCCTGCCATGCGACCGAGGGCGTTCTTGGCGTCACTCGGGCTCACTGATGCCGCTCGAACCCGGACGACGACCTCGCCTGCTCCCGGCTGTGGATCAGGAATGGTTTCCAGGTTTAACTTATCGAAACCGCCAAACTCATGAAATCGTAACGCGTGCATTTCGAGCCCTCTGGAACCATCAATCCACGATCGCCTGATACGCCAGCACATGCACCATCCGGTCGAGTGTCAGATCGCCCGTAGGATGTAACTGAGCCATGAAAATCGTGATCATCTGCTCCTTCGGATCCACCACAAACGCCGTGTAGAAGAATCCGCCCCAGTTGTACTCGCCCGGCGAGCCCAGTTCCTCCAAGGGCGCCTTCACGCCGTCCACGCCGAATCCCAAGCCGAAGCCCTGGTCCGGCCCGATCTTGCCCAACCGGTCGGATGTCATCAGTTCCACCGTCTTACGGCTGATCAGACGCGCGCCGCCGGTCTTGCCGCCGTCGAGCATCATCTGGCAGAAACGCGCATAGTCCATGGCGGTCGAACATAAACCGGCGCCGCCGGCGAACAGCTTCTTCGGCCCGCGGTACGGATAGTCCGCGGAATATGTGAATGCGCCTTCCGAGATTGGCGCGTCCGGAAAGCGGTTCAAGCCCTTCTCTGGATACCATGTGTAGGCCGCGGCCAGCCGCTTCACTTTCTCTTCCGGCGGGAAGAAATAGGTGTCCTTCATGCCGAGCGGCTCAAAAATGCGCGTCCGGAAGAATTCATCGAGCGGCTTGCCCGACAGCACCTCCACCAGGTAACCCAGGGCGTCCACCCCCAGGCTGTATTCAAACCGATCGCCGGGATTGAACAGCAGCGGCATCCCCGCCAGGTGCTTCACGCTGTCTCCGATCGTGCCGTCGTACTGCAACAACCCATGCGCCACATTAGCGTCTTTGTACATCTGGCCGACATCCCCGTTCCAGTGATAAGTCAGCCCGGAAGTGTGAGTCATCAGGTTGCGGATGGTGATCTCTCGCGAGGCAGGAATCGTATAGGGCTGCCCGGACGCTGGCTTCACCAGCACCTTCGGGTTCTTGAACTCCGGAATGTATTTCGACACCGGATCGTCCAACAGGAATCGTCCATCTTCGTACAACATCATGGCGGCCAGGCTGGTAATCGGCTTGCTCATCGAGCAGATACGGAACAGCGCATCTGGTTCCATTGGCTTGCCGGCCTCGCGATCCATCATGCCTTGCGCCTTCACCCATGCGATGTGGCCGCGCCGCGCAACCAGCGTCACGGCGCCCGCGATCCGTTTTTCATCGATGCTTCGTTGCACCGCCTCGCCAATCCGCGCCAGGCGTTCCGCGGAGAGCCCCACGGATTCCGGATTGGCCACCGAAAGTTCCTGCGCCGGGAGCGCCCACGCGGCCAGCAGGACGACCGTCACCGCGCAATGTTTATAGAACCGCGACTGTTGATTCATCGTTTGGAGTATAACGCTAATAGTTCACGCGATCTTGATAGTGGCCTCCTGAGGCGAAAGCCCGTCGGGGTCGTTCACCTCCGCTCCGTGCGGCGCCGGCACCGGACCTTTTAGCAAGGGATCGTAGGTCTCGCGCATCCAACTGTCGAGCCGCGCGCGCATCTCTTGCCGGTCCACCTCATAGCGCGGGTCCGCCGCCAGGTTGCGCGTCTCATTAGGATCGAATATCAGGTCGTACAACTCCTCGCCGGGCACCACGCGATCGCGCCACCCGGCCTCCAGCCACACGTCTTTGCTCGGACCGTCGTCGCAGTTCGGAAGCACCGGGCGAGTGCGTCCGCCGTAATTCCGTATGTAATTCCAACGACCGGTGCGCACGCTGCGCTTCGGCTCGTAGGCGGCGTGGTAAGTCACTTCGGAGAAGACCTGATCGTTGATTTCCGGCCGATCGCCGCGTATCACCGGCATGATCGAACGACCCTGCAGCCAGGCGGGCGGCTTCAATTCGAGCGCGTCGCAGATGGTCGGGAACAGGTCGACCTGGGAAATCATGGCGTCACAGATTTTGCCTCCTCCAAAACCCCCGGGGCCGCGCATAATCAGCATGACGCCGGTTCCATGATTGGTGAGATTGCACTTCATCGCCGGGAAAGCCACGCCGTGGTCGGTGGTCGAGACGACCAGCGTATTTTCCGCGACCCCGCTCGATTCGAGCGCGCCCAGCACGGCGCCGACGCCCGCATCCAGCACTCGCGCGCTGGCCTGAAAACCCGCCATGTCGTGTCGTGATCGAGGCGTATCCGGAACCGTCGCGGGCGGCTTCGAAAACCGTTCGTCTTCCTGGGGACCCGGCGGATGAAATTCCCTGTGGCCGCACTGGCGCCCAGGAATTGTCTGCGAGTAGTGGTTGGCATGTTATGGCTCGATCCAGATGGCAAAGCCGAGGTCAGGTGCGTCTCGAAGGAGATGTCGCGACCTGGGCCGCCTTCACCGCGCGGCCCCCTTCGCCCTGACTCAGCCTCGCGGTCAATTCAATGCGGCGCTTTCCGGGGCGTTGTGCTCTGACAGGAGACGTTCCACGGTCTGAGTGACTTCCGTCTTCAACCGCGTATTGAATTCCCCGCTTGCCGGAGCTGCGAACCCCGCGTGGACCAGCCGCACTTTGCCGTCGCGGCCCAGGAAGAACGTAGTCGGCCAGGAGTTGAGATTCTCCGCCTGGGTGATCTTTGCTTGCAGTTCCTTGGGTTCGCCTCCGATGAGGTAGGTGTAATCAATACCGTAATTTTTGATGAAAGCCCGCAGTCGGGTTTTGTCCGCGAGCTGTTCCGGTTCTTCAAAGTCGAGCGCCACGATTTCGAGGCCCAGCGCGTGGTACCGGCGGTAGAGATCGACCAGGAAGGGCGCCTCATCGTGACAATTCGGGCACCAGCTCCCGGTGATGTTCACAATCACAACTTTGTTTTTGAATTGCGGATCGGTGCTGGAGACGATGTTGCCATCGACATCGGGAAAGCTGAATTGGAACGGCTGACTCTCGTTCTTCACGCGCGTGTGCTTTTCCGGATCGGTGGGCTCTGGAATGCCTTGAGCGCGGGCTTCCACGGCGCGCAACGCGATGTAGTCTTTGGCCGGGGAGTGTCCGCCCCGCAGCGACAGCGCCAGCGTGCCGTCCTGCCGCGGCGTGATCTCCAGAATATAAGCTCGGGCTCCATCGAAGTGATTGAGCACGAACTTGCCGTCGCTATAGCCCCCTACGATCGCGCCGGTATCGCCGTCGACGCGCAGAATCGCCGCGGATGTCTCCGGGCCCGTTTGCCGTACGATCAGCCTCCAGGCGTGCTCGCCCTTCGGGCTCTCGTTTGGAATGTCCCACAGCCCGGCGATATCCGGTGTTTTCGTCGGAATCAAGGGAGCATCCTGGTGCGGCCGCGCCTCGATATCATGAAAACCATTGCGCTTGTTGCCGTACGTTCCTTTCAAGACGCCATCGGTGACCGTCGCGTCGAGTTCGGTCGCGTAGTGTTCAAAACGCACTGAGAGAGTGTTGCCATCGAGCTTGCCCGCGGTCGAGGTAACGCGCTCGTCGCCGTTGAAGAACGATGCTTTGACATGCGCGCCTTCACCGGAAAATTCGATGGGGAAGGAGATCCTGTAATCGTCGAACTGCATCGTTCCATCCCAGCGGCCGGCGAGATTGTCGGCCATTCCGGGAGCGGCCAAAGCGAGAACAAACGCCAGAGATAAAACTGGTCTCATACTGCTCCTTTGCCTGACCCACAGCATATCATTTCGAAAACCGCTTGACAAATAGTCTATAGAATCCATAGAATCACTAGCAGCTTTCCCATCTCTGGTCAGGCCGAAGGGGTTTGTCAACCTGGCGATCGAGAGACGCTATCAGTTCGGCTTTGGGCTAGTTCAGACCATATTTCCACGCACATGAGTTACACTATCGTGTTGGTTACGGACGACCGGCGTGAGGCCATTCTGGAGAGCTTGCGTAAACGGCACGTTTACGCCGCTACGGACGAGATTCTCGCCGACGCAAGCAGCGGTTCTCACCTGATGGGCGATGTCTTCTCCACCGCGGAGGCTCCCGAGCTGCGCGTGAAGTTGTCCGGCGCCGAGCCGTTCGCCAGGGTTCACATCATCAAGGACAATAAGTACGTGTACTCGACCGAGCCCGGCGCCAGGGAAGTCGAGTTCCGCTGGCGGGACAACGCGCCCCCGCCCGGCAAGACCAGCTATTACTACGTAAGAGGAGAGCAGCAGGATGGCGAGTTAGTCTGGGTCTCTCCCTTCTGGATTACTTACACAGGGAGATAGCCGATGCGTCGTTCACTTACTCTTCTCACACTTGCCTGGGCGGCGTCGACAGGGTTCGCGCAGGTCCAGGATCGCGTGGGAGTCCGGATTCTTCTGGGTATGACTGACCAGGAGTCGAAGCCATGGGATGGCTCGCTCTCGGTGCGCGGCGCGCAGATCGCCGAGATCGAGCCATGGCGCTTCGACACGGGAGATGCCATCTCCGGGAATACATGGAAAGTCTCCACACATCCCGCGGAACTATTTCTCGGCGGAATCTTCTATGGCGCGGGTAAGTCCGCCATCGTGCCAAACGGTATAGTCGCGCAATTGACCGGCGTACGTGACGATGCGGAGCTACAGGTGAGCACGTCTCAGGGGAACTTCTCCATCGGGCTTGCGCAGATTCCGTTCGGCAAGACTATAACTGAACTCGACGGCCGTGTGCAGGTCGATCGCGTCCCGGCAGTCACTCGGATCACCGATACACCCGACGAACAGGACTATCCTTCGGTGGCGCTCGACAAGAAGGGGAACGCCTGGGTCGCGTACGTCGAGTTCCGGCATGCCAAGAACCACAACGCCATCCGGGCGGACCACGATCAGCCGATCACCAACTTCGACCCGCTGCATGAGCCTACCGGCGGCGATCAGATTCTGGTACGCCGCTACGATGGCCGGAATTGGAGTGCGCCCATCGCCATCACCGATGCTGGCCTGGATCTCTATCGCGCCGCAATTGCCGTGGATGGCACGGGAAGGCCTTGGGTCTTCTGGGCCCAAAACGAAAAGGGAAACTTCGATATATGGGCGCGCGCGATCGAGAACGGCCAGCCCGGCGCCCGCGTGCGCATTTCCCGCGAGGCGGGCTCGGATGTCGATCCGGTCGCGGCTACCGGTTCCGACGGCCGGGTGTGGGTTGCGTGGCAAGGGTGGCGGGACGGCAAGGCTTCCATCTTTGCGGCCAGCCAGCGCGGCAATGCGTTCAGCCCGCCGGCGACCGTTTCCAGTTCCAGCGGTAACGAGTGGAACCCGGCGATTGCCGCGGATTCGGGTGGCCGTGTGACAGTCGCATGGGATTCCTATCGCAACGGCAACTATGACATCTTCATGCGCTCGATCAGCTCGGAGGGCGGGGACGGCCCATGGGGACCGGAAGTCACCGTGGCTGCGACGCCGCGCTATGAAGCCTATCCCTCGCTCGCTTACGATCCGTCAGGCCGGCTTTGGGTGGCATACGAAGAAGGTGGAACCGGCTGGGGAAAAGACTTTGGCGCATTCAATACCGAGGGCGTAGCGCTCTATCAGGGCCGGGTCATACGGTTGCGCGGCTTCGAGCCTGGAGGACGCGTGGTCGAGACAGCGGACGATCCCGGCGGCGTGCTGGCCGGCGTTGGCGCGACTCCGCCGGACCCCTGGAATACGCAGAAGGAGGCTCAGGATCTCGATAATCATCTCGACTCCGCGAAGAACCGGCGCCCCAACGTGGCGGCCGCCAACGTGCAAGCGGCCCACAATAACTATCCGCGCCTGCTGGTCGACTCCTCCGGCCGGATCTGGCTGGCGTACCGGACGCTGTACCCGATCTGGTGGTCGCCGATTGGCACGACCTGGTTCGAGTATGTGGTATCTTACGATGGAAAGGCTTGGTCGAAGCCGGTCTTCCTGACTCACTCGGACAATCTGCTGGATAACCGGCCGGCGCTCTTCTCGCGCGCGCCCGGCGTGCTCGATATTGTCGGATCGTCCGACCATCGCAGCCAGTATCAGCTGGCCGGGAAGTACATCATCGAGTTAGAGGAGAAGTACGCCAAGGCTTTATTGGGTCCCCGGGCGGTGCAGCAGAGCTTTCCGCTGTACCTCAATCCCAGTATTCCGAATGATCCGTATAATAACGATCTCTTCGCCAATGAGTTGTCTCTCGGCCCCGCCTCCGGCGTGATCGGTGTCACAGAGAAATCGCCGTCGAGCGCTCCCGGACCTACAGCCGATACAACCGAAAGCCAAACAGTCAAGACCCTGCGCGAATTCCGGAGCCCGAACGGGCTGCGCATTCTCCGCGGGGAGTTCCACCGCCATAGCGAGATCTCCATGGACGGCGCCTGGGATGGCTCCATTATCGACCAATATCGTTACATGATCGACGCGGCGCGTATGGACTGGGTGGGTTGTTGCGATCACGACAATGGCGACGGGCGCGAATATTCCTGGTGGATCTCGCAGAAGCTCACCGATGTGTTCCACGCACCCGGCAAGTTTATTCCGATGTTCAGCTATGAGCGGAGCGTCGCGTATCCGGAGGGCCACCGCAACCTGATCTTCGCCCAGCGAGGGATACGGCCGCTGCCGCGCCTGCCGATTACGGCGGACGATTACAAGGGCCATGCGCCCGACACGCAGATGCTCTACGCCTACCTGAAACACTTCGACGGCATTGCCGCATCGCACACCAGCGCCACGGCGATGGGTACCGATTGGCGCGATAACGACCCGCTGGTCGAGCCGGTGGTGGAGATCTATCAGGGCGACCGGCAGAACTATGAGATGCCGGATGCCCCGCGGTCCAACAACGAGAAGGACTCGATCGGTGGTTGGAGACCGAAGGG
>Ga0302326_10002121_pt1 | contig 48784 bp, 36 predicted proteins | sample Palsa_T0_3_FD_202264 | JGI IMG/M metagenome (GOLD analysis project Ga0302326, IMG submission 202264) | Peat permafrost microbial communities from Stordalen Mire near Abisko, Sweden - Palsa_T0_3 | ecosystem: Environmental > Terrestrial > Soil > Palsa > Peat permafrost | place: Sweden: Abisko... | reverse complement strand
TACGCCGTTCTATGCCTGCGTTCGAGACATCGCGTGGGTCAGTACCGCCGCGGATATGCCGCCATGGTCGTCGTCTGCAAGCGCCCACCACGAACCTGCATGATCTGTTGAAACTGGAACAGCGCGTCGCTTTGCCTCGGGTGGTAGAAGATCCAGTCGCCCGGGTTGATGGTCGTGGAGGCTGGAGCGGTGACGAGCCCCTGGTTCGGCACCTGCGAGAAGTCCGTCGGGTCGAACGTGAACGGAGCGCCCTGGATGCCTGCTGGGAAGGTGAAGAACGCCGGCCAGCCACTCCCGTAGACGGTCAAACCCTGCAGGCCCGCGAAGATCGTCGCGCACTGCGCGGGTGTGAAGAACGGTAGTTGCGGCTGTGGGAAAACCTTGAAGACCGGTGCGGCGATGAATATCGCAGGCTGCAGCGCCGCGATGACGTAGTTCGGATAGTCGCCAGGTCGGAGCACCCCACCACCAGCCGCCACGTCGTTGACCGGGCCGCTCGTGTACATCGGATACGTGCTGCTGCTGCCGCTGTTGAAGACCAAGTCCGACGTGACGAGCGACGGGAACTGGCTGTCGAGGATGTCGACGTAGGACTGGTAGACCGCGGTCGCGGCCGTCCATGCTGTTTGAACCGCGGCGAGCGAGCCACCCGGCGCGAACGGGACGTGGCCGTCGTAGCCGAGGAACCCGGCAAACTGGACGACGGTCGCGCCGGCGAAGACGGTCAGCATCGGTGCGAGCTGGCTCGGGTCGGTCAAGCCGCTGCGATGGAGGCCGACGTCGAGCTCGATCGCGAGCTTGAGCGTGATCCCGAGCTGCCCCGCCAACGTGACGAGCTCGTTCAGCCGCGTCAGGTTGTCGGCGATGAAGGTCACCTGCTTCGCGATCGCCGCCCAGTTGCCCTGCGGCTGGGTGGCGAAGAAGCTGCCGATTGCGTCGGTGAGCTGCGACTTGCCGATGAGCACGTCCGCGTTCGGGAACGTGGCGAGCACCCCCGTGAGGAACGGCAAGTGGAGGACCATGAACTTCTGGCTCCCGCTCTTCTGCTGCACGTACGAGAGGAGGTCGAGCGAGGGCAGAGACTTCTCGACGATGCGATAGCGGCCGGGCTGCACCCCGGAGACGATCTCCGCGATGTTCGCATCGAGCCGGTCCATGTCGATGAACACCTGCGGCGTGCCAATGCCGGCCGCGGTGAGATCGCTCGCGACCTGCTGGAAGTAGGCAGGGCTCGGATACGGCAGATCGGGGACGGCGACGGGCGTGGTGGGAACGGGGCAGCCGGCATCGTCCACCGCCTCCGCTGCCGACGGCGAGCAGCCAATGACGGCGACTGCCGAGCCGGCGGCGACGGTCTTGATGAAGTCACGACGATTGACGGTCATCGTTACTTCCGGGTGAGCGTCAACGTGGTCGTCGAAGCGGGCGCACCAGCGATGTCGTTGTTGATGCCAATCGTGAGCGTGTCATTCGCAATTTGGTAGGTGTCGGTTTGCGGCGTCGCGAAGCACACCGTGGCTCCGGCGAGTGGCGTCATCGTGAGGCACTGGCTGCCATCCGAGGCGACGTCGGTCGTGTCGCCCGAGCCGGTGGAGATCACGAACCCGGTGAAGTCGAGCGTGAGAGCGCCGCCGCTGTCGGTGTACGTGCCGTGGACTTCGAGGGTGTCGGTCAAGCCGGTGTAGGAGAGGTCCATCGTGAGATCGAACGTGGGTGGCGAGACGCTGTCGTTGAAGACCAACGTCGCATTGTCACCGAGGCTGCCGCCACCGAGCGCGATGGGTATGGCGATCGTGCCGTTGGGTTGGTTCCACGTTCCGCTCACTGGGTCGGCTCCTCCGCAGGCCACGAGCGCAAAGAGCGAAGCTGCGACGGCGGTGCTGATTGTCTTGAATGAGTGCATGTTGAATCCCCTTTCGAGGACGCCATCGCAACTCGTGTGCCGAACCGACTTTCCCGACACGGGAAGCAAAACGCCCGACGTGACCGTGTGTAGCGCGCTGCACAAGCGTGAGCCGGAGTGCACATCCCACCGACGCGATCTTGACCGATGCGCGCGCCGAAGCGATACGCTGAGTCGATCGCATGGCTTCGCGAAAGCACATCGTCACGTTCGGCGTCATCGTCTGGCTCGGCACGACGTGGCTCGCAACCTTCTCGTGCGTCTCGACGCCGGACAAGAACGACGCCGCTGACGCAGCGAACGAGGCGACGCCCGACGCCGATGCAGGGTGCTCGGGGCCGGCGTGCATCGACGCATCCGTGATCGATCCTTGCGGAGATGCGTCCCTTGCGCTGCGTGTGCGCGCGACGTTCCAGCAGACGTGTACTGGTGACGGGGAGAGCGGATGTCACTTCGTGCACGCCGGCAACACCACGCTCACGCTCGACCCCACCACCGCCGACTACGACGCGTACGGGCTCATCGACATCCCTTCGAGCCAGATGCCCGACGTGCTTCGCGTCAGTCCCTTTCACCCCGAGTCGAGCTACTTGTATTGGAAGGTCACCGGTGATCCGCGCGTCATGTTCGACGGCGGAAACGAGACTGGGGCCATGCCCCTCGCCGATCCGGACGACCCGACGAGTGGCGTCGTCGATCCGTGCGTCGCGGCGTTGATCGGACCGTGGATCGAGGCGGGCGCACCCTAATCGTACGCTTGGCCGTCAGCGCAGGTAATCCACGCAGCTCTTGAACTGGTCATCGCTGCAGCTCCCCTCCACCATGCAGGACAAGAATTGCGTGCGTCCCGCAGGTGTGAGCGGCGTGAGATAGATCTCGCACGACTGCTGCATCAGTGGGCCGCGTTGGTTGTTGCAGACACGGCTAGCCCGCTGGCAGGTCTGCGCCGCCGTCGGATCCGGGCACGCATGGTTGACGACTTGCTGCGAGCACCGCAGATGCGGATTGCCGGCTCCCTCCGTCGCGCATGCGCTCGTGGGAGCGCTTGCGAGGCAGTCGAAGTAGCGACGCTCGGACCCCGCCTTGAGCCCCAGGTCGACGCACGCGTTCGAATCGAGGCACCCCTTGGAATGACCCTCGGCGATCGGGCAGTACTTCGACCATCCGGACTGACCCGTGTTGTCGTCACACGTGGCGGTCTGGTCTTCGACCGCCCCGTCCGAATAGCTCTTCGATCCGATGGCGGCGGTGGCTGCGCCAATCGCTCCTGCAAGGAGGAGGAATTGGTTCCGATCCAAACGGGTCATGCTCTGCTTTTACGTCGCTCGGGCGGGATCGATCCCTTATGACGCGTGTGTCGCCATTTGGCACATGGCACACTCAATTATACGAGAATCCTGCACCAGTTCGTGACTGTGCCATCGGCATTGCTCTTGCGAAGCACCAGGTCATGAGCATCGCACGATGGGCAGCTTGGGTCGTTGTGGGCACGATGGCAGCGTGTGGCGGGGTCGTCAGCGCGACCGACGCGGGCCCGGGCGGTGTCTGTCCGACCGCGCCTCCAACGGCGTCTTCCGCGTGCTCCCCAGATGGTCTCGCGTGCGAGTACGGCTCGAACCCCGACCCGAGCTGCAACACGGCGTTCATGTGCATGGGCGGCGCATGGGTCGACCAGACGTCAGGCGTGGCTTGCCCGCCTCAGTCGGATTGCCCTGCGACGTTCGCTTCCATTCCGGCGAACCAGGATTGCTCGCCCCAGGGCCTCGCCTGCGCGTACCCGGAAGGCGAATGCATCTGCACAGTGAGCTTTGAAGGGGTGGACAAGCAGACGCCGTCGTGGGGCTGCATCGACGCGGTGAGTGGCTGCCCAAGCCCGAGACCCGACATCGGAACGCCCTGCACCGCCGATTCCTCCAACGCATCATGCGACTACGGCTCTTGCAGCGGCGGCGTCGCGCTGACTTGCAAGGAAGGTGTGTGGCAAGAGCTCATCACGCCTTGTCCCGTGTGACATCGCGTCTAACATCCGAGTCCCATGCGACTCGGTCTCATCGCGCTCGTCATCGTGGGTTGTGGCGCGCGCACGGAGCTCGCCGCCCCTCCGTTTGGCGGCAGCACTCCGGGTGCGTCCTCCGACGGAGGGGGCGATGGCGGCTCCGACTCCGCGAACGCCACGATTTGCACCGCGACCGCTCCGACGCTGCTGTTTTCGGGTGGCGTCGACATCACGGCCGTCGCCGTCGATGACACGAGCGTCTACTGGACCGACTTCGTCGATGACACCGTCAAGGCAGCCAACAAGTCGGGCAACGGCGAGCTCCATCTCGTCGGCACCGGCAATGGCGCGCACGGGATCACAGTCGCGAGCGGCGACGTATATTGGACGGACTTCGGCAGCGGAAAGATTGCTCGCGCGACCGTCGACGAAGGACCCATGGACGTCATCGCGTCGGGGCAGCTCGGTGCATCCGATGTCGCCGTGCTGGGATCGGACGTCTACTGGACGACGTACGACGGCGACACCGTCGCGCGGCTGCATGGGTCACCGGTGCCGGAAATCCTCGCCCAGGGCGGGGCTGCGTACACGTCCATCACGACGGACGGCAACTCGGTCTTTTGGGCGGGCCAGGTCGACATCACCTCGGGTGACATCCATCGCTACGATCCGGCGACGGAGACCATCACCTCCCTCATCGAGGGGCTCTCGGGGGCACCATGGTCGGTCTCGACCGATGGCGTGAACGTCTACTTCATCGGCGTGTCTTCGACGGGTCAGACGACGATCTCGAGCATGCCGGTCGGCGGTGGAGCGGCCGTTCCGCTCGCGGCTGTCCCCAGCGATCCTGCAGCGTGCCCCGGGGGAGGTTGCCAGGGCGACGTGAGGACCGACGGCGTCTTCGTCTACTTCACGAGCGACATCACGGACGGTTTCGTCCGCAAGGTCCCCGTTGGCGGCGGGGACCCCGTCGTCATCGCAGACCACCAAGCGCAACCCTATGGCCTCGCGGTCGACGCCACGTGCGTCTATTGGGGCAACTTCGCCGACGGGACCGTGATGATGGCTCCGAAGTAGCTTCCCAAGTCACTCCGTGGCGACGACGAGCGGCATGTAGTGCGTCAGCGGGCCGAATGTCGAGAGGACCGTCACGAGCACTCCGCTTGCCTTCGTCGAGAGCGTCGTGATGGCGACGTCGATGACGTCGCCGTTCCCGCCGGCCGATTGCTGGGCCACCACCGTCAGGTGCGGCGTGTTCGGCGTCGTGAAGCCGTCACCCTCGACGACGCTCACCGACCACGGCGCGATGGGCGCGTCGCTGTAGAGACCGACTTGAATCGTCCGCGTCATCCCGACGGGTATCGAGTAGCCCTTCGTCGTGATGGACTGCATGCCCGACGTCACCATGACGGCATCGGGCGCGAGCGGCGTCGCGTTGAAGTACGGCCCCGCAGCCGCCGGCACGCACGGGTTGTGACCGGCGCTCGCCATCGCGTTCGACCACGACCGCTGGAGCCAGTCGCCCGAGAGCGTAGGCTCGGAATAAAACGAATCGGGGAAGTACTCGCACGCGTCGGCCAGCTCGTCCTGCTTGGCCTGCCAGAGCTCCCACGACCAGTGGTTCTCGTCGAAGCCTGCCCACGCGAGATCCGACTCCACGTGCGGGTCGGTGGCCGACTCGACCATCTCGTGCGACGCGGTCTCCGTGGAGAACTCCACGACGTCCTGGGTGCCGCGGCAACCCTCGACGATGACGGCGAAGACGATGTGCGAGGTCGCTCCGCCGAAGATCTCGTCGTGGTAGCCCTCCTCGACGTTGCACGCGTTCTTGCCGCCACTCGTCAGCTCCGTCGCTTCGGGAATGTAGACGACGTACACGGTCTCGGGCGTGTTGACCGGCCACCCGCTCCCAGGCGCGGCGTTGACTTGATCGCCGATGAAGGTGGCGAGCGCGGTGTCGGCCATCGTCTCTTGTGGCGTTGTCGTGATCTCGACGTGGTTCGTACTGCCGCTCGTCGCCGTCCCGACGCCGTACTCGCTGGTCGTCGCGGACCAGTAGGCCGACGTTCCAATGGCGTCGCCGAGCGCCTCGTACGCAGCTTCGTTGGGATCCGCGGTCCACGTGACGGTCACGATCGTCGGTGACGAGAGGACCGCGCCGCCGTTGTTGATGACTTGCGGCATGCCGGAAGCCGGGAACGCGGGATAACCGACCGCGTCGCCGCCCGCATCGATCGGAAGGGCGACGTCCGCGCTTCCGTCCGCGCTTCCGTCGACCGTGCTCGGCATCGCGTCACCACCTGCATCGGGTGTGGCGGAGGTTCCGCCGCAAGCCATCACGAGCGAGAGACACCCGAGCACCGGTATGAAACGCACGCCGCTCCATACAACGGACGCAGCGCGCGTCGAACGAATTCCGCGCGATGCAGCACCACCACAATTCTCTACGTTACGTCGCCTACAACGTCACCGTCGCCGGCGGGGTCTCCGCAACGCCACGACCCCTGCTCTCGGTGCGGGCTCCGGATCCATCGGCGGCAGGGCAAGCACCAACCGCTCGATGATGGGGAGACCCTCCCGTAGGGCCCGCTCGGCGCGTATCTCGTCGAACACTTTGTCGAACACCAAGATGAGCACGTAGATGGCGGCGAAGCTGCGCGCGACGACCCCGTACGTCTCCCCGCGCAAGTTATGGGCGAGGTGGCCGCCGCGGTGGAGCATCGACGTGGCCGACAGCGCCCGCACTTCCGCGACGGCCCGCGTCGAGAGCTTCGATGGGACCTGGGGCGGCGGCGTGACCGAGCCTCCGTCGCCTTGGCCCTCTTCTTTGGCATCACGGGCCTCGAGGGCGGCGATCAAGTTGCGATGCGACTCCTGAATGCGATCGACCCGTGCCTTCGCCTCCGCGTTGAGCGGGATCACGTTGGCCATCGGGGACGCAATGGGTCCTGCGGCACCCCACACGACAGGGGAGTGCGCGTCGATGACGACGGCGTCGATGGCGTCGGCCCTCGCGGCGAGCGTCTCGAGCTCGCGCCGGAGCGAGCGCCTCCCCGGTTGTGGCCGCTTCGCCGCGCCGTCGATCGCGTTGGCGAACGCTGCAGCGAGCATCTCCAGCCGGCGCTTGCGAGCGTCGATGTCGGCGGGTGGCTCGCGGAACTCGACCACGACGTCCGTGCGCTCTCCGAGCGCAGCCACGAGCACCACATCCGAGGGCACGACAGCGCCACGAGGCTCGGCGCGAACGTCACCTGCATCCATCTCTCGCGCGCAGAGCTCGAGAAAACGCGAAAGCTCGTCCGTCACCGGTGGCTCACGCTTCGTTCTTCTCGTCTGCCTTGCCGCGGCGGCGTAGGATTCGCCGAAGCTCGCGGACGTCGAACGGTTTGTCGAGGCGGGGCAGGTCCGTCGAATCGAGGAACTGCAGCATGCCCGCCGAGAGAGCGCCGCCCGTCATGAAGACGAAGCGATCATGAAGCTCGGGATGCTTGATGGACACACGCTCGTAAAGCTCGATGCCGTTCACTTCGGGCATCATGATATCGCAAAGCACGACGTCGAAGTGATTGTCTCGCTCGAGCGCTGCGAGGGCCTCCGTCGCCGAGCTCGCGACCTCGATGTCGACGTCTCGTGCGAGGGCGCGGCGCAGTGACGAAAGGAGGGTGACCTCGTCGTCGACGATGAGAACGCGCTGCCTCGTGACCTCCTCCGGGGCGCCCGACGAGATCGTCACACGCCTCGCGGAGCGAATCGCGGCCGGCAGCTTGACGCGAAACGTGGCTCCGTGCCCCTCCTCGCTCTCGACCGAGAGGCTCCCCTTCATGTGGTGGATGATGGCGAGGGCCGTCGTGAGCCCGAGGCCCGTACCAACCCCGACGGGTTTGAGCGTGTAGAACGGGTCGAAGATGCGGGCTTGCACTGCTTGCGACATCCCGACGCCCGAGTCCCGCACCTCGACGACGACCATGCCATCGTCGTCCGTGTAGGTGCGGACGCCGACCTCGTTGTGCGTCGGATCCCCCTCGGGGATCGCCTGCGCCGCGTTGAGGAGCAAGTTCAAGAATGCTTGCGCGAGCCGCGATGGGTTGGCCTCGACGGGCGCGACGAGGTCGAACGTCTTCACGAGGAGGCCGCGGTTGCGAAGCTCGCTCTCGATGAGCCCGCACGCCGAGTCGAGCAACGTCCGCACGTCGAGCAGCTCGCGTCGCTCGTCCTCCATGCGCGAGAACGTGCGAAGGTCGCGCACGATGCGGGCGACGCGCTCTGCTCCCTCGCGTGCGTCGCTCATCGCGCTCAGGAGATCGCTCAAGCGCGCCGTCTGCGGGCCATCGAGCGAGGGCGCCGCGTTGCGCAAGAACTGGGGGATCTCCTCAGCAAGGTAGTTGATGTTGGCGAGGACGTACGCGAGTGGATTGTTGAGTTGGTGCGCAACGCCCGCGGCGAGCGTCCCGATGGCCGCGAGCCGCTCGGTCTGCTGAAGCTGCGCCTGCGCGAGCGATGCCGCGCTCGCGTCGCGGAGGAGAACGACACGCACGGCGACGTCGCCGATGTTCATGGCGCTCACCGACGCGGCGACACGGGACACGGCGCCATCGGCCCGCCGCCAAGACTCGGTGTGCGGCTCGCCGCTTTCGGTCGCCTCGACCCAAGCGTCGTAGCTCGTGGCCCCGACGATCGCGCTGACCTTGTGAGTAGCGAGCCCCTCGAGCGACGCGTAACCGAGCATGCGGAGCAATGGCTCGTTCGCGTAGAGAAACGCGTCAGCGTGACATACCGCGATCCCGCCCTCGACGTGATCGAGCACACGGAGGCGGTCACCATCGCCGATGGAACCCGCCACCGTCCCCGACGTCGGTGGCGAGGAAGTGTGCTCGCCTTCGGGTTTGGGTCGACTACTCATCGGCGCCAAACCTCTCGCGAGGGGTCACTGGCATGTACACGAGAACGGCTCGCAGACGAGGAATTGTAAGCGTCACACGAGCGATGTCACAGCCTTTCGGCGATTTGAACGGCGTTCAACGCCGCACCTTTCCGCAGGTTGTCGGCGACGACGAACAAGAGAAGCGCACCCGGCACGGCGAGGTCGTCACGGACCCGACCGACATACACGGGGTCCGTTCCCGCTGCGTGAATGGGCTGTGGATGCCGCCCCGGTGCGTAGGGCTCCTCCATCAGCACGACACCCTCGGCGGTTCGGAGCAGGTCTTTGGCTTCCGCTGCCTGAAGGGGCCTGTGGAAAGAAACCCAGATGGACTCGGAGTGCCCGGTGACGACTGGAACCCGCACCGTCGTCGGGGAGACGCCAATGGAAGCGTCGCCAAAGATCTTGCGGGTCTCGAAGACGATCTTCGTCTCTTCCTCCGAGTAGTCCGAGGCTCCGGCCGCCCAATCGCACAAGACGTTGTGCGCAATCGTTCCGGGGAACACCTTCGCCTCGGGTGCGTTTCCAGACGCGACCGCTCGGGTCTGCGCGAGGAGCTCCTCCACCGCCGAGTGGCCCTTGCCGCTCGTTGCTTGGTAGGTGGACACGACGATGTGCTTGAGGCGTGCGGCGTCGTGCAGGGGCTTGAGCGCGACGACCATCTGAATGGTGGAGCAGTTCGGATTCGCGATGATGCCGCGCGGGCGGACCTTCGCGGCGGCCATGTTCACCTCGGGAACGACGAGGGGTACGTCATCGTCCATTCGCCACGCGCTCGAGTTGTCGATGACGACGGCACCTGCCTTCGCAAAGGCCGGCGCCATCTCGCGTGAGACGCTCGCCCCTGCCGAAAAGAGGGCGATCGTGACGCCCTCGAAGGATCGCGGACCGATCGCCTCGACGACGATCTCTTTGCCGCGAAACGGAAGCCTCGACCCAGCGCTGCGCGGGCTGGCGAGCGCGATGACCTTGCTGGCAGGGAAATCACGCTGCTCGAGGACGCGAAGCATCTCGCGGCCCACGGCACCCGTTGCCCCGACGACGGCTACGACGGCAGACATGTCGACGTATGTTACATCGGAACGCATGATTCACGATCCACTCGAACAGTTCAGGCTCTGGTTCGAGGACGCCAAGAACTTGCCCGAGCCGACGGCCATGGCGCTCTCCACGTGCGCCACCCACGGTGGAGGCCTTGGAGTGCCGAGCTCCCGCATGGTTCTCCTCAAGGAGTGGGACGCTCGGGGCTTCGTGTTCTACACGAACTACAGCAGCCGTAAGGGCCACGAGCTCGAGCACAACCCGCATGTGGCACTGCTCTTCTTCTGGCCGACACTGCAGAGGCAGATCCGCATCGAGGGCAACGCCGTCCGCTGCACGCGTGAAGAGTCCGACGCGTACTTTCGCACGAGGCCGCGTGGAGCGCAGATCGGCGCCTGGGCATCCGAGCAAAGCGCCGTCGTGACGCGTGAGGATCTCGAGCGCCGGGTGACCGAGCTCGAGGCGGAATATGCCGGCCGCGAGGTCCCCGTGCCGCCGTTTTGGGGTGGGTTTCGCGTGCTACCGACGAGCTTCGAGTTCTGGCAGGGGCGGCCCCATCGCCTTCACGACCGCACGCGTTATACGAGGCAGGGCGAGACCTTTCGAATCGACCACCTCGCCCCCTAAACCAACCCTCTTCTACCTGCAAATCGAACGGGCGGCTCGTGCGTCCAATACGCTACCCTGCCGCACGTGAGACTCCTTGGCTGTGCCCTGCTCGCTCTCGCCACCTTCAGCGGGGCGTGTGGAAGCGGGCGTCCACCCGAGGACGCAAGCCGGGCTGCCCTTCGAACGCCCATCGCCGGCGCAACGGACCCAACGTTGCACCCCGCGCGGCTCGTACCGGTGACGCCCGGAGACGACGACAAGACGTTCGGCGCCGAGGCAGGGGGTGGCAGGCGCATGCTCGTCTCGGGCGTGCGCATCATCCGTCTCGCGGGCGGAGGAGTGGAGAGCGCGGTCGAGCCGCTCCCAGCGCCGCCATCCGTGACGGTCGAAGTCCCCGATCGCCTCGGAGGTGGCTTCCTCTTCGCGATCGGTCCGGTGATCTGGCGCGCGGACAAGTGGCTCGCGCCGCTCAAGATGATCTACTCCGTCTCGCAGGCGCCGACGCAGGTCTTCATCGGCCTCGACCGTGCGTACATCCGCCTCGCCAACAACGCGTACACCGCGTTCGATGCCCAAACGGGCAGCCCCATGGACCTCGGTCCGTGGCCCGGAAGCCCCGACGTCACCCGTTATATCGCGGCCGATGGTTGGCGTGCGGTGGCGATCGCCGATTTACGCGGAGCAATCGCAACCTTCGACGCAGGCGGAAAGTGGCAGGCGCTCAACCTCCCGATTCAGCCCAAGGATCTCCGTCTCGCCGGCGACGCGATCGTCGTGACGGGCGTCGATGCGTCGAACGTCCAGCAAGCCTACGCTGTGCAACCGAACGGGCAGATCGCGCACCTTCAAGACGAGGAGCGGCACGCTCGAAAAGCCAAGCCCGAGAACCCAGACGAAGCGAGGCGCGCGACGAAGAATCCGCTCCTCTCGGCCGTGCTCGACGGCTGGCCGCTCGAGGGCGGTACGGCGCTCGTCGCGCGCGATGGAGCGCTCACGCGGGTGCGGATGTCCGACGGCGCGGTCATCGACAGCGCCCCCGACGCGTTTCCGCTCAAGCCCGCGCGGTGTCACCCCGTCTCGCTGACGCCTCCAAAGGCCCCCGCTGCGTTTGGCTTCGTGTGCGGCATGCCGCACGGGGCGACCGAGATTTACGCGTACGACCCGCGAACGGGATCGCTGCCGCTCCTTCGACACTTCGACACGCCGCGCGCCGTGTTCTCTCCCGCCAACGGAACGCTCGTCATCGAAGGAGCATGCGATCCGAGCGCGGTCGCCGTCGACATCAAGAAAACCGAGCAGACGTACTGCATCATGCGACATGCCGTGGCGCCGAGCGCCCCCGTGTTCGAGGACTTCGTCGTCAATGGTGACGTGGGTACCGAGCGCGTCGTGCCGCTCGCGGATGGGCGCACGGCGATCCTCTCGCCACCCGTCTCCGACCTCGCGACCGCGCGCCTCACGGTCTTCGACGGCAAGCGCCCGAAGACCATTCCGATCGTGTTCGACACCACGAACGCCGCGCCCAAGCCACAGCCACGCAAGCACGACGACGATGATGACGACGACGACGAGCGAGGATCGACTGACGAGAACACGATCGTCACCGCGGTCTTGCGGTCGGGTACTTGGCTTCGAGGGGTCGAAGAGCGCACACCGGGTGTGCTCTCCGCGTGGGTCGAGCACTCGGGGCGCTACGTCGGCGTCGAGGTGGAGGTCGCGGGCAAGGCCAAACACGGGCCGTACATCGCGGATCTCGGGACTGCAGTCGTGTCGGGTCGTTACGGTCTCGGTTGGACGGCGTCGCGCCAGGGTTACGAGACGACGAACGGCGGCATGACGTGGAAGCCGCTCGCCCTTCCCGAGCCGCTCGAGAGCGCGGGTCCTTCCGCCGGTGCCACGTCGCATGGCTGCGGCCCGCTCGGTTGTGCCCTCGTTGGGTGGATTCGTGTGGGTTGGGGAGGAGCGGACGACGCGCAATCCGCGACTCCACCCGCGCTCTTTCAAACCACGTTCAACGTGCCCTCCCCACGGTCGCTCGCGCTTCGCTGCGAGATGAACGGCAAAGCCGCCCTTCCCGGTCTCGATGCGACGAGCCAATCGAACTACGGCTACGGCTACGGTTACAGTCGTTACTATTACGGCGGCAGTCGAGCACCCGTGACGCAGGACTGGCAGCCCTTCTACACGGTGGATGCGCCCAAGCTCGGAACCGACGACCTCGGCTTCAGCAAGCGCAGCGACGAGATCTTCGACCACGGCACCGACCGCAACAACAACGGCACCCAGGTTCGCATCGACAAGCTCGCGCGTCTCTACGCGTGGGGCCCCAAGGGGATCGACTGGGACATCCACGGGCGATTCATGGTCCGCTTCACGTCACCGTTCGAGAGCTCGAGCGCCCTTCGCATCACGCAGACGACGCCGATCCCGAAGTTCATCACCGATGCGACGCAGTTCGTCTCGCTCGGAGGCCCACCACCCCATCCGCTGCAGAGCTTTACGATGATCGCCGGCGACGACGCGAGCCACGCGCTCATGATCTTGCATCGCGGCTACGGCTACCAAGGCAACGATAATCTGCTCGTGGAGCTCGAGGCGGAGCGGCCGGTCATCGAGGTTCACCGTCTCGATGGGCAGGCGCTCGGCGAGATCGAATCCGCCGTGCGCATGTCGGGCCGGTGGTATCTCGCGACGACCGAAGGGTTCACGACGGCTGTCTGGGAGGTCGAAAATGGTACGGCGCGCGAGGTGACGCGCATCCCCCGCGTGGGTGATGGCAACGCCCGAGCAGGAGCCGTGCACCTCGCGAAGCGGGCCGACGGGCGCATGCTCGCCGCACTCGTCGACGGAGCCCCGGTCGCGCAAGGCGCCGCGCGCCCGTCGCGATGGCTCGACGAAACGTGGGCCCTCCCCATCGACGTCGACTCGGGCCTCATCCACGATCCGGAGAGCCTCGGTCCTCGCGATGGTGGTGGCAAAGCGGTGAAGGTGTGCGGGCCGCAAGACGGCGGATGGGTCATCGACGGCAAGTGGCCGGGCGGCACAATCAACGCAGCGGGGGCGCAGGGCACCCAGCTCCACGGCTACACCAACAACCCGATCTTCGCGCGCTACCACATGACGCAAGCGACGCTCTGCGTCGAGAAGCTGTCGATGACCGGGTACAACGAGCTGACGACCGAAGGGACACTCGGCAAGGTCGAAGGGCCCTTCACCGACGTGGGTCTTTTCGTCGACCGCGCGCGGCAGGCACTTCGCTGCATCGGCACGCCATGATACGAGGGCCCCATGGCCGTTTCTCCCGAAGAGCCGTATCGCGAACCATCACCACCGGACGATCCCCTCACCGGTGACCCGGAGGTAGATTGGTATCGTCGTGTCTACCGCGGACACGTACGTCAGTTCACCTTGCGGTCATTCATCGTCGGCAGCGCGATTGGCGCCGTGATGTGTCTGTCGAACCTCTACGTCGGCCTCAAGACGGGTTGGGGTCTCGGCGTCGCCATCACCGCGTGCATCCTCTCGTTCGCGGTCTACTCGACGCTGTCGCGCATCGCGCCGCGCATCTTCGGCAAGAACCTCACGATGCTCGAGAACAACGCGATGCAGTCGACCGCATCGAGCGCAGCCAACACCACCACCATCATTCTGTGCTCGGCCATCTCCGCGTTGCTCCTCGTCAGCGGCCATCACCTCCCGATGCTCCTCCTCATGGGTTGGCTGTTCTTCATGGCCGTCCTCGGAACGATCATGGCGATCCCGATGAAGCGCCAGATGATCAACATCGAGAAGCTGCGCTTCCCATCGGGCACGGCAGCGGCGGAGACGCTGAAGTCGCTCTACGGCGCTGGTGGCGAGGCCGTGAACAAGGCCCGCTCCCTCTTCGCGATGATGGGCATCGGCGCGGTCATCGCGTGGCTCCGTGACGCGCACGGGTCGGCTGCCCATCCCATCCTCGGGGTGTTCACCAAGCTCAGCAAGATCCCGGCGCTGATTCCCATCCCCTTCATCACGATCCGCGGCCTCGCGCTCACGGCCTACACGATCTCCTTCGAGGGCTCGCTCATCATGGTCGGCGCGGGAATGCTGATGGGCCTCCGTACGACGATCAGCATGCTCGTCGGGTCCCTCTTCAACTTCGGCGTCCTCGCGCCGATGGCCCTCGATCACGGCGTCATCAAGACGCACCTCGGCGAGCACGGCGAGACGCTGCTCGGGTATCGCTCCATCGTGCAGTTCAGCTTGTGGCCTGGCGCCGCGTTGATGGTCACGTCGGGGCTGCTGACGTTCGCCATGCAGTGGCGCACGGTGCTCCGCGCGTTCTCGGGGCTCGGAAAGCTCGTGAAGAAGAGCTCGGAGCACCACGACGCCGCGTCTGACGATCCGATGGAGAAGACGCGCGCCGAGCTCGACAAGATCGAGGTGCCGTCGTCGTGGTTCGTGGGCGGCACCACCGCCGCAACCATCGGCCTCGTCGTCATCGGCTACCTCGCGTTTCAGATTCGTCCGTGGATGGGTGTCGTCTCGGTCGTGCTCGCGTTCTTGCTCGCGATCGTGGCGTGCCGCGCGACGGGCGAGACGGACATCACGCCCGTCGGGGCGATGGGCAAGATCACCCAGCTGACGTACGGCGTGCTCGCCCCGTCGAACATCACGACCAACCTCATGACCGCGAGCGTCACCGCGGGCACCGCGGGGGCTTCGGCCGATCTCCTCAATGACTTGAAGAGCGGCTACCTCCTTGGTGCCAACCCTCGGCAGCAGTTTCTCGCACAGCTTTCGGGCACGCTCATCGGCACGCTAGTGTCGGTGCCCGCGTTCTACGCGCTCGTGCCGACCCCCGACGCGCTCGGCACGGATCGATTCCCGGCTCCAAGCGCGCAGGTGTGGAAGGGTGTCGCCGAGGTGCTCGCCCACGGCGTCGAGTCGCTCCACCCATGGGCGCGATGGGGCCTCGTCATTGGCGGCGCCATTGGGATCGTTCTGCCGCTCCTCGAGCTCGCGTTTCCGAAATACAAGAAGTGGATGCCGAGCGCGACCGGCCTCGGTCTCGCGATGGTCATCCCCTGCTTCAACTCGGTCTCGATGTTCCTCGGCGCGTTCATCGCCTACGTCTGGACGAAGTACCGCAGCGAGCACGCCGACCGCTACGTGACGCCCGTGGCGTCGGGCATCATCGCGGGCGAGAGCTTGCTGGGTGTGGCCGTGGCGCTGCTCAGCGCGAGCGGTTATCTCGAGTAACGTCAGTCGCGGGCGAACTTCTCTGCGGGGAACCGATGGGACGCGTCCGAGAGGTGCGTCGCCACCATCTCCGCCGTGATCGTCACCGGCAGGAGATCGCGCGTGCCGTCCGGTAACAAGATGACGTACGCCGGAATACCCGACCGCCCGATGCTCTCGAGGAGCTTGTCGAGCTCGTCGTTCTCGTTCGTCATGTCGGCGCGCATCGGCAGGATGTTCGTCTGCGATAGGGCTCCGCGCACCGTCTCGGTCTCGAGGAACGCGTGCTCGTTGGCTTTGCACGACGCACACCACTCGGCGGTAAAGTCGAGAAACACGGGTCTTCCGCGCTTGACCTCGGTGACGATTCGCTTGCCGTCGAAACCGGCCCACGCGATGTGGTTGTCCACGATGACGGGTGGATCGTTTCCGAGGGAGCCACCCGCCCCGCCCGCGGCGATGGCTTGCTCGGGCTTGACGAACGACAGGCACATGTAGCCCGCGAGCACCACACCGCCGACCTGGATGCCGCGGACGAGCCACCGGCGAGGGGGCTCAGCCGTAACGCCTCCGTACCGAGTGCCAACCCAGAGCGCGACGGTCAGCGCGAGAAGAAAGATCAGAAACGAGTTCGCCGACGCTGGCGTCACCTGGGCTTGAAGCGTCCGATAGAGCCAGATGGCCGTGCCGAAGAGGGCGAAGCCCATCACTTGCTTCACGGTCTCCATCCATCGACCGGGCTTCGGGAGAATGCGCGAGAAGCCCGGTATCAAAGTGATGGCGAGGTACGGCAGCGCGAGACCGAGGCCGATCGTCGCAAAGACCAGGATCGTCTTCCAGGCCGGAACCTCGGCGCTGAGCGCGAACGCGACCGCGGTGCCGAGGAAGGGCGCGGAGCAAGGCGTCGACATCAGCGCGGCAAAGAGCCCGTTGACGAGCGAGCCCGTGAGCTTGTCGTCATCGCCGCCTTCACCGCTCGACGAGAACGTGATCTCGAAGAGGCCAACGGCGTTGAGCGCGAACGCGAAGACGATGGCCGTCATCGCGGCGACAAAGGGTGGGTGCTGAAACTGCATCCCCCACCCGAGCCTGTGCCCCGACGCCTTCACGACGACGACGAGCACGGCGAGGGCGATGAACAAGCTCATCGTGCCGACCGTGTACGCGATGCCGTGCATGCGGCGCTTGCGTGCGTCGTGGCGCGCGTGCTCGACGACGCTCATCGCCTTGAGCGCGAGCACCGGAAGCACACATGGCATGACGTTGAGTACGAGCCCCCCCGCTAGTGCGAGGGCAAGAGTCGCGAACATCGATGACCTCGGGTTGGGAGAAGCAGTTTAGCACTCCGGATGTACCGTGCTAAACGATCGCGCGATGCGTTGCCATCCTGGGTTTCCATTGGGGCTCGCCGCCTTCATGCTCGGGGGCTTGGGGTGTGGCCGCCACGCCACCCAGGCTGATTGCGAGGTCATCCTCGATCGCATGGTGGTCGTGAAGCTCAGGCAGAAGAACATCGTCGACACCGACAGTGTGTCGAAGATGCAGGCCGATCTTCGCAGGGACGCCGAAGCCGACTTCCCAGGCTGCGTGGGTCGCCGCATCACGGACTCCGCGATGGACTGCATCAAGAAGGCCGAATCGCAGGAGGCCATCGTCAAGTGTTTGCGCTGAGGTCCACGCCGGGCCCGCTTCTCGCAGTTTTTGCGCTCGCCTTTTGCAACCACGGCAAGAAGGCCACCGCCACACAATGCGACACGCTCATCGAGCGCTATGCCGAGCTGGTCGTCCGAGAGCAGTTCCCGGACGCGTCGCCGCAGGAGATCGCCATCGAACGTGATCGCGAGAAGAGCGCTGCCCATGGGGATGACGCTTTCAAGTGCACCGCCGTGATCGAGGCGAGCAGCTACGAGTGCGCGATGCGGGCAACCACCCCCGATGGGCTCGAGCACTGTCTCGAATGACGCATCACGCTATTTTGTGCCCTATTCAGAAAAATATTCGCGCCGTTCGATGAACGAGCGTCATGTAACGTTCACCTCATACATAGGAGGCTCGACATGCGCGCTTGGAAGTATTCGGCCCTGACGGTGTTGGCGGTTGCGTGTGGTGGGACCGAGAGCACCCTCGATGGCGGCGGGACTGACGCCAATAGCGGCAACGACGTCAACAGCGGCAACGACACCGGCGCGGGCAACGACACAGGCACACCCAACGACTCTGGCATGTCGACGGATGGTGATTCGAGCAGCGTCGTCGACTCGGGGCCGTTCACGCCGTCCAACCTGGGCTCGGAGCTCGTCTTGTGGCTCGACGCGGCCAAAGGGATCACACTCACGCCGGCCGTCGCCACGTGGGCGGACCAATCGACCTATGGCAACAACGGGGCCGGAGGTACTGGCATGGGCGCGCACCAACCCACCGTCAACGCCACCGCCATCAACTCACTCCCCGCTGTCGAATTCGCGAACACCGGGAACGGGGCGTCGCAATACATCGAGATCACCGACAGCGCTTCGCTCCAGTTCGGCACGAGCGATTTCGCCGTCTTCATGGTCGCGGAGTACACCAACACGACGACCGGGATGACCGCGAGCCAAGCCACCTTCTACTGGAAGGTCGCAGGCAACACGACGCCGACCGGACCCCAGCTCTACGGTAACGCCGGCACCGGGACGACGACGCTCGACGCGCAGGTTCGCGCACGTCTCACGGGTACCGACAACATCGACAGCGCGGGAACCATGTACAACGACGGGAAGTTTCACCGCGTCGGCATTCGACGCAACGGCAACGCGCTCGAAGTGTGGAGCGATGGAGTCAGCGCGTCGTTCACGCCCGACGCCGGTGGCACATTCGACGTGAGCGCCACCGGATCGGACGTCTTCATCGGCGCCCAACCCAACGGTAACAACGTCGAAATCCGTTTGCAGGGTGCCATCGCCGAGGTGGTCGGTATCAACGGCACGCTCTCGGCGAGCGACGTCACCAACCTCGACGGATATTTCACCACCAAATACGCGCTCTAGCTCACTGCGTCGCGGCGTACTGGACGGAGTAGGCTGCACCGCCACCCGTATGGATCCCGGTGAAGAGTTCCTGCCCTTGCAGCGCTCCGAGCCCGGTCTCGTAGTTGCTGTCGGGGATGCAGTACTCGGCCGTGCCGTAGTCGGAATTGGCGTCGAGCTGACAAGCGGCGCTCGTCACGAGCGGCAACGTAGAGAAGTCGATGCCTTCGTCGAACCACACGCGTGGGTCGATCGTGACGCTGAGGGTGCCGCCCTGGAAGAGCTGCAGGTCGATCCCCGCGATCTGAATGACGCGCTGTTTGCAGATCGGGTTGAGGCCGGGCTGCGACGGATCGCTGTCGGGGATCAGTCGGTTGTCGTTGATGGTGACGATGGCACCGAACGTGAATACCGCACCGTCCGAGATGCGCGTCGCGGCTCCCTGGAGATTGACGACCTGCGCGGTGTTCGCCGTGTTGATGTCGCCCGATGCAGGGTCGAAGAGCCACAGCTCCCACGTCCTGCCGACGTCGGCTGTCCCATTGCCGCCAATGGAGAAGGCCTGCGGCGTCGTCGAGAGGAGGTCGACGGGGCCGCCCGTGCAGCACGAGCCGGGAACCTGCGCGGAGTATAGGCCGGTGTCGATGCACACGGGTGTGTCGAACCCCGTCGCGTTGGTGGCGTCCTGGTCGATGTAAACGGCGCCGATGAGCATCGTTGCGGTCGTCAGCTGGATGTTGAAGCCGGAGACCGTGAACGGTTGCGATGCACCAGCTGCACCCGAAGCGAAAGCGTCGAACGTGATGAGGTTGTCCCCCGTCGTCCCGTTGCAAGCGGCAAGCAGCGCCGCCGCCGTTGCGACTGCAAACCATCGCATCAGGTACCTCCGAGCGTAGCAGAGAGAGACACCATCACCTGGAGCGGGGCGCCCGCGGTAAACGAGCGCTCCGGAACGAGTGTGGCCGATGGGGCGGAGTGGAAGTCCGACGCGTAGTTGTACTCGCCGAGCTTGTACTGCGCGTTGAACAGGTTCTGAGCCGCCACTCGCACGTTCCAGCCCCACCAACGGACGCCGAGCGAGGCATCGGACACGAAGATGACGTCGCTCGTTTGCCCATACGGCAGTGGTCTACGGCCTACGTAGCTCACGCCGTAGCCGAGCGTCGCGCGAACTGACTTGTGGTCGATCTTCCACGGCAGGTCGTGAAAGAGCACGAGGTCGCCTCGAACGATCAGATCGGGGATGTAGGGAACGAGCAGCCCGCACGTCGGCGCGCACGTGCCGCTGTCGTCGAAGACGGCCTTGACGATCGTGGCGTTCGCGGCGAGGTCGAAGAAGGAACCTACGAGCCGCATCGAGCCTGCCCACCCCGTGCGCGTGGAGCCACCGCCGAGTGTATTGCGGCCCTGGGTGGGGTCGAAGATGAGGTCTTGGTCGACGTGTGTCTGGAAGAAGTCCGACTTCGCGACGAGCGTGAGATCGTGCCCAAGGCCGCTCCCATAAGCGACCCCGATGTCTTTCGATTGAACGTTGATGAAAGGCGTTTGGAGCGCCTGCCCGACGTAGCTCGGGTCGACGGTGCGGACGCCGTTGCCCACGCTCCCGCTGAACTCGAAGTGGTTGAAGGGGCCGACCACGACGGTGCCGCGTGGCATGATCGCGCCGCTCGCGGTCGTGTTGCGCGTGAAGGGCTCGCGGTAGGCGCCGTGCTCGAGCTCGCTCAAGCAGGGAGCATCAATTTCGGGGCTCGTCTTCGAGGGGTTGGCGACGTTCTGGACAGCGCAGTTGTTGAGGACGTCGAACGTGAACATGTCGGCGCGCACGCCTCCACGCAGGCCAAGCCATCGGGTGAAGTGGACGCTGCCGTCGACGTAGACGCCGATGTCACCGAGGGTCGAAGAGTAGTCGGCGTTGGTCAGGTAGGGCACCTCGGTTCCCGCGGCGTCGCGGTACTGTTGGGAGCCCGTGAGGTCGACGCGGGCGTAATAGCCGCCTTCGAATTCTTGCCGAAGGCCAAAGGCGCTGCCGTGCCATCGCGCAAAGCCGCGAGCGCCCATCGTGACCTCGTCGAAGTGAAAGTCGATGAGGTCCCCGCGCTGGTCATGCGGCTCTTGCGTTGGCTCCTGAACGTCGAGAAGAAAGCCCGTCCAGTTCTCGCGCAGGCGCATCGTGCGGTCGATGAAGAAGGCCTGCTGCGAGAAGTCGATCTGCTCGAACCTCCGCTCGTAGGTCATCGATAGCGACACGCGGCTCGCCTCGTTGCCGGTTTGATTGGCATCCTCGGTTCCGTAGAAACCAACGCGACCGGACGCGTAGTCGTCGTTGCGCACGACGCCCGCATTGTTGAACTCGGTGACGTACGCCGTCGCGTTGATGCGCAGCGTGGCCTTGCGCCCGGCGGGGATCTCGTACTGGGCCACCGCCGTACCGCGTTGCGCTTGGCGATTGGTCCCGAATCCATCGGTCGTGAAGTACTCGGCGCCCGCAAATGTACCGGGCGGTGCATCCTTCGGGCCATAGAGCACGAGGAGACGCTGCGTATTGTAGGTGCCCGTCGTGTACTCGGTGGTCAGCCCACGCCGGTCGAGCCCGAGGTGGTAGTCGGCGCTGCCGGCGACGGCAAAGTTGCCCTGCTGCGGTGCATAGGGGCCTTCGAGCACGCGCACGGATTCGACGAGCTCCGGAATGATGAAGTGCGTGTCCGCGTAGCCGTTGCCGTGATAGTTGCCCGAGTCGTTGATGGGAACGCCGTCGACCGTGAACTCGAGATCCTGACCCTCGTGCGCGTCGAACCCGCGCAGGAACACCTGCTCCGCGTGGCCCGAGCCGCCCTCGTTGGTGAGGAGAAATCCCGGCGCGAGCTTCAGGAGCTCCGAGGCGTTCGTGCGAGGGATGATGCCGAGCTCGCCGACGTGCTCGTTGTAGTCGGTGATACCGAGCGTGCGCCGTTGGATGGGGCCGAACACGGTGACGTCTTCTACGTCGTCCTCTGTCTGTGCGGTCTCTTGCGGCTTTGCCAACGATTTGATTGGGATCGTCGGCGGTGTCGTCGTCTGCGCGACTTCCCCCTGGCTGCTGTCTTTCTTGGCGACGTCGGGTTCGCCACCGGCGTGCGTGTCGTGCGTCGCCGAGACGATCTCCGGCGGAGCGAAGTGAAACGGTACGTGGATTCGGCTCTCGGCCGGCTTGCCGTTACGCTTTGCGGGAGCGAAGAGCCAGCTCTTGGCGGCGGCCATGGCTGCGTTGTCGAACTCCGTGCCGCCCGAGGTGAGCACGATGGCCTTCGTGACATGACCGTCGGCGTCGATGGTCAGCTCGAGGAGGACGTCGACGTGGTCTCCCGTGGCCAGCGCGCTCTCGGGGTAGTGTGCCTCGACACGTTGGATGGCGGTGGGCGGCGTGATGACGGGATGCGTGACGGTGGGACCTTGCGCGAGCACCGGCCACGCGACGAACACCGCTGAAACGAGGGCTGAAAGGCGCAGGAGGCGCAAGGAGCCAATTGCAATCATGTTGCAGTTACATCATCGATACCACGAGAGCGCGCCCGCGTCTCGTCGACCTTACTGGGTGTGGCCGGCCCGCCCCGACAACCTGAGCTCGCCCTCGTCGCGCTCGGGGCTCGCCGGAACGCCCCACACGACATCGCCACCGAGCTTGCAGACTTCGTCCTTCAGCGTTCGCAGACACTCCGCTTGCGAGTAGCGGTCGCCGCAGTGAGCGGACACGCGACCGATGTTCTCGATCTTCACAGGTGGGGCGTCCGGGTACGCGTTCACATCGCATCCGTCGGGCCGCGAGGGGTACTTCGCGCTCCCTCCGCCGCCACACCCAGCGAGCATCGCCAGGACGAGACACATGAGCGGGAAGCCGAGCGCTTTGCGCTGATCGATCCACGACTCCGCGACCGCGCGAGCGAGTGCGCGAATACGTCCGATGAAGCGCGCCCGCTCCGTGACGCCGATGGCGCCACGCGCGTCGAGCACGTTGAACTGGTGGGCAGCTTTGACGACGAAATCGTATGCAGGAAAGACGAGGCCGAGCGAGGCGAGACGCTTCGATTCCTTCTCATCGTGATCGAAAGCGGCGAAGTGCGCTGCGACGTCGGCCTGCTCGAAGTTGTACGTGCTCCATTCCCACTCGGCGCGCTTGTAGAGCTCGCCGTACCGAACGCCAGGCGCGTACATGACGTCGTAGACGTCGTCGACATCCTGCAGATACATCGCGATGCGCTCGACGCCGTACGTGAGCTCGCCGCTGATGGGCTTGCAGTCAAAGCCGCCGATTTGTTGGAAGTAAGTGAACTGCGAGATCTCGAGGCCATCCATCCACACTTGCCAGCCAAGGCCCCAGGCGCCGAGTGTGGGCGACTCCCAGTCGTCCTCGAGGAAGCGGAGATCGTGCTCCTCGGCGTCGGTGCCAAGGGCGCGGAGGGACTCGACGTACTGGTCTTGAATGTCGATGGGCGACGGCTTCAGCACGACCTGGAACTGATGGTATTGCTGCAGTCGATTGGGGTTCTGGCCATAGCGCCCGTCACCAGGCCGGCGGGAAGGCTCGACGAACGCCACGTTCCACGGCTCCGGGCCGAGCGCGCGAAGAAACGTGGCAGGGTTGAACGTGCCCGCGCCCACTTCGGAGTTGTAAGGCTGAACGACGAGGCAGCCGCGTTTGGCCCAAAACGCCTGAAGCGCCATCGTGATGTCCTGGAAGTACATTCATCCCCCCAGCTGGGTGAGGAGCTCGCGAGCGTGCTCGAGCTCGGAGTCTTCGTCGATGGCGCGTTTGAGGAGCATCACCGCGCGCTTGTTGTCGCCCTGGTGCATCGCGATCTCGCCGAGGCGCTCGTACGCGATGCCTTTCGAGATGGGAGCGGTGGTGCGCAGCATCGTGATCGCACGGAGCGCGCGCGTGGCGAGGTCGAGCTCGCCCTGCCCGAGGGCCACGTGCGCGAGCTCGGACGCGACCACGCCGTTCTGACCGTCCATGTCGAGTGCCGTCGCGAAATTCTGGAGCGCGCCCTTGGGGTTCTCGAGCGCCGTCTCGAGGCGTCCGAGCCGCAAATAGATCTGCGCGAGATCGCGCGAGCGACGGTTCTTCTGCGCGGCGATGACCGCCTGGAGCATGCTGCGTGCGTCGTCGAATCGCCGGCCCGCGATGTGGGCATCGGCGAGGAGGCCTGCGCACTCCATGTCGGCCGGCTTGATCGTACGAGCCTCCTCGAGCGCTGCAGTTGCCGCGTCAGGATCGAGCTCGACGAGCGCGGTGCCCGCGGCGATGAGCATCTCGAAGCGGCGCGCTGGGTCGCTCGTCGCGCGGGCCTCGGCAAGTCGCAGCTCAGCGAGCTCGCGTTGCGCACCCACGGCCGCATACACCGCCGCGAGCTTCTCGATGACGCGAGTGTCGGCGGGTGACGTAGCGCGTGCCTTCTCCAGCGCATCACGTGCATAACCCGGGTTTTGAGCACGCGCAGCGGCGTCTGCCAGGCGCAGCGCAACCTCGACGAGACGATCGCCCGACTCGAGATCGACGAGACGTACATATGTATCGCTCGCGGTGTCGAAGCGACCGGCGGCCTCTTCGAGCTGCGCCATCGCCGAGAGCGTGCCCTTGTCCGCGTCGTCGAGTGTGAGGAGGACCTCGAGCTGGGCGTGGGCCTCGTCGATGCGGCCCGCGGTTGCGTAGAGCTCCGAAGCGCGCCGCCGAAGGAGCTTCTGCTTGTCGGCATCGACCGCATCCGCCGCGCGCACGAGGACACCGACGAGCAGCTCGAGCCCGATGGCTGCGTCGGCTGCATGCACCCGATCGGCATCGGCGATAGCTTCGTCGTGACGCTGTAGCTGGGCGAGCACGCGCGCACGTGCTGCGAGAGCCGTGACCCACGTGCCCTGTTTGCCAACGTTCTCTTCCACGACGACCGCAAGGTCAGCGGCCGCAGCGTCGTCGCCGCAGTGCTCGAGGGCAGCAACGAGCAAGGCGAGCACCTCGCCATCGGCTGCATCGACTGAGCGCGCGGCCTTGAGCGTTCGCACGGCTGCCTCTGCATCGCCGAGATCCCGATGAATAGCTGCAGCAGCGACGAGCTCGGCCTTGGCAGCGGCGCCCGTCATCGCGCGCGCGGTCGTCTCCTTGAGCGCGGCGAGCTTGCGGCGATCCCCGCGCTCCTCGTACATCGCTACGAGCCGGCGACGAAGCTCGGCGCTCGCGGGGAACGCCGTAAGCCCGCGTTCCAGTGCGCGCTCGACCCCCGCGTCGTCCCACGCCTCCGCGCGAATGCCTGCAAGCTCGAGCGCGAGGACCTCGGCGCCATCGCCTTGCTCCGTTTCGAGTAGCCGCTCCATCACGTCAGCACGATCCGCGGGATCACCACCGTCGGAGAGCAGCCGTTTCATCGCGAGGAGCAGGGGTCGATTCGCGGACTCCCAGTCGAGGCCCATGCTGTAAAGCTCGCGCGCTCGAGCCCGGTCCCGCGGCTCCGTGAGTGTACCGAGACGAAGCGAAAGCACAGCGACACCCGGACCGTCCTGTCTGTCCTTGGCGGCGTCGAGTTGCCGTTCGAGGAGCGTCGTGAGCTCGCTCGTCTCACCACGGGCTTCGAGGAGCTCGGAGAGGAGCGCTACAGCGTGTGTATCGTACGGTTCCTCGTCGAGGAGGGCGCGTAGCTCGCCGAGAACCTCGGTCGCGCGCTCGGGCTTCGCCGCTAGCAGCCGCGCACGCTCGCGCCGGAGCTCACGCCGCTCGCTCTCTTCCGTCACCGACGGGAGCAGGACCTCGACGACCTCGAGCAGCGCATCGGCGTCGCCGGTGGTGCGCAGAAGCTCGAGCAGCCCGGCCCGAGCCTTGTCATCGGTAGGATCGGCGAGGGCTATCTCACGTCGCGCGCGTAGCTCGAGTTCGGCATCACCGACCTGACGCGCACGCAGAGCTACGCCCTCACGCACGCGGCGCGCTTCACCGGGCTCGGAGAGTGACCCCGCGCGAAGCTCGAGCGCGAGCCCCTCCGCGGCATCCCCGCGCTTCGACACGAGCGCCGCAAGCTCGAGGAGGGCCCACCGCAGCGCATCGCGGTCGCCCGCGCCGGCTTCGGCAGCTTGCGCGACTCTTCTCAAGAGGGGCTCGGAGGACGCATCGCTCACGTGAAGCGCGATGGTGGCTCCCTCGCGGAGCGTCGCAAGGGAGGCGTCGTTCCGCTGAGCGGCGAGCAGCACCGCGCGATGCACGACCTCGGCGCGGCCCGTCAACCGCGCGGCGCGAACGAATACCTCGAGGAGGGTTGCGTGCGTGTCCCAGCCCTCTTGGAGAGCATGTTGAATCCCGCTCTCCGCGATCGCGGTCGCGCGGTCCGCATCAGGCGCGAGATCGAGGGCCGCCGAGAGGCAGCGCGCTGCGTCGTCCACTGCGTCCGCGCGTCGCACACGAAGTTCGGCGAGTCGATACAGAATGTCGGAAGCCGTGCGAGGGTCGCGCGCCGTGCGGTCGACCTCCAGTGCTGCGAGATCGCCGAGCACGGCCTCTTGCTTGCTCGTGTCGCCCAACGCCGAGTAGATGCGGTCGAGGGCGCGTAGCACGTCGCTCTGGAGGGCACCCGTCTCTCGTGCGCGCTCGAGCATTTGCGCAGCCCGCGCGTGCCCATCCGGGAGGTGCACGAGCGCGTCCGCCGCACGAAGCATGAGCGCACATGCCGCACGTGCGTCCCCGCTGGTCAAAGCGCGGTCGGCGAGCTCTCCGATCGCATCGATGTAGCTTGCGGCCTTGCCGACCTTTGTCGCGAGCGTCATGGCCGCGTCGTGCGCCGCAGCCGAGGTGGGCACCTCCGCAATGGCCTCGAGCTGCGCTGCAAGCGCCGCGTCTGGGTCCCCGAGCGCGTCTTGCACGCTCGCGAGCTCGGTGAGTACCTCGGCGCGTGCGGCCGCGCCCTCTGCGCGCGCAAGGCGTGCACGAAGGGCACGAAGGAGGCCTTTGTCGTTGCCCTTGACGCGCAGCGCCTTCTCGAGCCTTTTGGCCTCAGCGTCGGAGCTCGCCGCCGTCTCGAACGCCGACTCGATGATCTCCGCGGCACGCTCGGGCTCGCCCTGTCGTTCAGCGAGCGCGCTCAGCTCGACGAGCACTTCGGTGCGAAGGACGGGCGCGTCATCGTCCGCACGTCGCACCACCGCGAGGAGAGCCCGGTAGGAGCGCTCCGCCTTGTCGAGCTGACCATCGTCGCGCGCGAGCTCGGCCACCATGCGCAAGATCTCCGGATTGGCCGGGTCGATTCGCGTTGCCGCTTCGAGCTCGGCCAGCGCCTGCGCACGCTCGCTGATGCGAAGGTGCAACCGCGCGAGATGGAAATGCACCGTCGCGCGCTCCTTGGGGCGCCTTCCAGCGAAGGCGTCGATCATGTCGCGCAAGAGCACGCGTGCGCGATCGGCGTGGCCCGCCTCCTGGAGCGCCTCGGCGAGGCGGAGCCGCAATGGACGGTCGTCGGGGGCGAGCGCGGTCGCTTCCTCGAGCAGGGGCACGGCGCGCTCGGGCTTTGCGCAACGGACGAGGAAGATCTCGGCAGCTTCGACGAGCACCGCACGCCGCTCCGCATCGGTCTTCGCGGACTCCGCGCGCCGCGCCACGAGCTCACCGAGCGGCGCGTACTGGCCGGTGCGGCCATAGATCTCGGCCAGGCGCACGGGCACTTCGGGCGGTGCATCCGCGTCGGGCAGGGCAGCCTCGAGTCGCTCTTGCGCGGCGTCGTCGCGACCGGCCTGCACATAAGCGTCCGCAAGCCGGACGACAACGGTCGCGCGTAGCGTGGGAAACTCGTGCGCGAGCCTGTCGAGGTGCGTCGCGGCATCAAGCCACTCGCTCTGCCGCTCGTGGATGCGAGCGATGGCGTCGAGCACGGGCGCCCTGACCTCGAGCCCGAGGCTCCGCTTGTAGTGCGCAAGCGCGAACGCGAAGTGCGAGAGCTTCTCCTCTGCAATGCTGGCGGCGCGTGACCACAGCTCGATCGCGGCGAGGGGATCGCCGTCGCGCTCTGCGAGCTCCGCCTGCTCAGCGCAAAAAGCCGAAAGCTCGTCCCAGCGGCTCGCGTGCTCGAGCGTCTCGGACAGAACCGTCGTCGTGCGTGCATGGCGTGGGGCATCGACCAGGCTCGCGCGCAGGGTCGCCACGGCGTCGTCGACACGACCAAGCTCGCGCTCGATGAGCGCAGCGTCGAGCCGATGAACGACGCGCACGCTCGCTTCTTCGGCCACGCTCACCTGAACCTTGCGCAGTGCGAGCAGCTCCTCTCGCTTGCCGAGGGAAGAGTAGACGTCGGCGAGGCGCATCGCGGCCTCGACATCGCGGGGATCATCCTCGAAGAGGCGAGCGTAGAGGCGGCGCGCGACCTCCGCGTCGCCCAGTCGGTCGAGTGCGGTCCGCCCGGCGTCGTGGAGCAGCTCTCGAACGCGTGCTGCCGAAAATGGCAACTTTGCCGAGCTCTCTAGCACCTCGACGATGCGCTCGGCGTTGCCCTCTTCGTTGTGAACGCGCAGAAGCTCGCCCAGAGCCCACTCGACGTGCTCGCTCGGATGCAGCGCGGCACCCACGGTGGGAATGTTCTGCGTGCTCGGCGGATGTTCCTCCTCGGCCGTCCACCGTTCAGATGCGAGCTTGAGTAGGCGCTCGAGAATGGTCTTCGCGAGTCCCCGATCGACGACGACACGTCCAGCGACGTCCGCCGCTTCGCGCAGCAGCTCCGGATCCCCACCGGTTGCCTGCGACAGACGGAGAAGGCTGTCGATGAGTGGCCGCCCGCGGTGCCTTCGCTGGAGCTGCGCAAGCTGCGTGAGAAGTTGCGTGTCGCTCGGATCATGGGCGAGGGCACGGCTATAGGCAGCCTCTGCGGCTTCCGCGTCGGCGCGCCTGCTCGCGTGCCACGTCGCGAGCCGCGCCTCGAGATCCCGCGCTGCCTCTCGAGCGAGATCGGAACGATGGGCAATAGCGTTCTCGAAGGCTGCGGTGAGTGAATCCCAGCCGGCCTGCGTGGTCGCCGCGTCCTCGAGCGCGAGGATAAGGACTTCATCGGGTGCTCCGGAGAGGGCCGCACGATCGACGACGACTTGCGCAGCAGCGTCCCATCGACCCACGCGCGCCGCGACGCGGATGAGTGCGTGGGCCGCACCTGCGTGGGTGGGGTCGTCGCTTGCGACGCGCGCGTAGTGAACGAGCGCGCCCCGCGGATCCTCGAGGTTGTCCTCGAGGATCGCGCCGAGCTTCATGCGAAGGCGCACGATGCTCTCGGGATCGCTCGTTCGTGATCCTCCGGCCTGCGACTGGGCGTCGAGCACGATGCGATGCGCTTCGGCGAGCGCGCGGTATGCGTCGCTGGCGCCCTCTGCGAACGCGTCTTGAGCAAGCCTTTCAGCCGTCACTGCGACGCGTGCGTCGCCATTTGAAAGCACAAAGGCCTCGCGTGCCGCGTGAAACGCCGCCTCGAAATCGTGGGCACGGTGCTCGAAGAGCTCCGCTGTTTCACCGAGAACGGCCACCCGATCATCGTCATCCTTCGCTAGCCGCAGCCGCTGCGGAAGAAGCTGGATGAGCGCCTGCCACGAATCGGTCGCAGTGTGGTCGCGCAGGAGCACGTCGAGTGCCTTCTTCGCTGCGGAGTCAATATCCAGCAGCGCCGTCAGCCCCGCCAGCGCTAAAGGCTCGCCTGGCTTGACCTCGAGCGCCCGTGCGTAGCTCTCGATGGCGCGCTTGGGGGCGTCGAGCTTTGCACGGCGTACGTCGCCGAGGCGGGAGAGGTACGCCGCCTTCGACTCGGTGTCTTCTCGGCGCTCCGCAGCGCGCTCGAGGAGCTGCGCGAGGCCCTTCCAACGTTCGCAGCGCTCGTAGAGCTCGGCGAGGGCCATGTCGACGTCGTCAGCCTCGCCGCTCGTCTCGCCGATCGACTCCCAGACCTCGATGGCTTCACTGCCCTCGTCGAGCTCTCCCGACAGAATGCGTGCTGCGCGCACGCGGTCCTCGCGGCTCTCGGGTGCTTTCGCAGTGACGTCCGCGCGCTTGATGAGAGCATCGACGAGCTGTCGCAGCTTGCCCGATTGACCGAGAACGTCGACCAGACCGTCGAGGGCCTCGCGATCCTTTGCGTCCTCGTGTAGGCGCGACTCCCACGCTGCTACGCTGCGGTCGGCCTCGCCCATGTCGGCGGCGAGGCGGGCAGCCTCACCGAGCGCTAGCCGTCTTGCGTCGCCGTCGTCGACCTCCAACGTCGCGAGCCGCTCGAGGACAGCGAGCCGATCGGCCCTGCGCTCGGTCGAAGCCAGTAGCCCATCGAGTCGTCGCGCCGCCGTGAGAAGAAGGCGTGGAGTCACGTCGAGGTGAAGGACGCGACCGAGCAGGTCGATGGCACGGGAGGCGTCAGCGAGCTTGTCCGCGTAGACCGCCGCCGCGTCGAGCAGCAGCGTGGCGCGCAGCTCGTCACCCTCGCAGTCGTCGGCTGCTGCGGCGAGCACCTCGCCGAGACGGTCGAAGCGCGCGGTCTTCTCCGCGAGGCGCGCGAGCCTGTCACGGTGGGCTTCCGCGTCGGGATCGAGCATGACGAGCGAAACCGCGTGCTCGAGCGCCGCCGCGTGATTGCCGAGGCGCTCGTGCACCGCCGCAATCTCACCGTGACGGCGCATGCGTTCCTTCGCATTCTTCACCGCCTCGAGCTCGACCTCGAGCATCCGCACGAGATCCGCCTCGCGTCCTAGGAGCTCGTAGCGCTCGCGTAGGAGGGACGCTGCCCGTTGTCGCACGAGGACCCGCTTGCCCCGCGCTTTTCCGCCCGCAGGAGGCGGCACCGATGCGTGCGGCGGTGTCGAAGGCCGCATGGGAGGCATCATGCTGTCGTGCGCTGCGGCGATGCGCTCGCTCACCGGCGACGACGTCGGTGGGAGCGTCTTCTTCATCTCTTCCGCCTCGGGTGCTGCCGCGAGGATCCGCTCGAGCAAGGCGTTCACGTCCTCTTCGGGCGCCCCGCCGCGGTCTCCAGGCTCGCCTTCGTGCATCATGTCTTCGACGACGAGCAACGACGACCCCGCGTCGCGGATCTCGTCGAGCCAGAGCGTCGCCATGCGCACCCGAAGGGCGTGAGCGTCCTTGGCGCTTTTGCCGCCCAGTTGCGCAGAAAGCAACGCGATCAGCTCACGATGCTTTCCGTGTCGCTCGTACAGCCGCTCGAGCGACGCGAGGAGGCGCTCGTTCTTCGGCTTGTGATGAAGGAGCTGTTCGAGATATCCGACGGCACGATCTGCGTTCTTCGCGAAATCTTTGGCGATCTGAGCGGCGTCTTCGAGCAGCTCCGTGCGCCGGGTGGCGTCGAGATCTTCGGCGAGCACGCGATCATATAGTGCGAAGAGCTCGTCCCAGCGCTCCTGGGAGTCATAGAGTAGCTTGAGCCGATCGAACGCCCAACCCGCCGGATCGAGCTGCACCATACGTTCGAGGATGCGTATGACGGCCTCGGCGTCGTCGAACCACTCTTCGTGGAAGGCCGCGGCGCGTTGCCCGAGCTCGAGGACGTCCTCGCGAGCGAGCGGTCGCGCGATGGCAGCCTGGTACAGCTCGGAGAGCTCCTGGGGGCGATCGAGGCGACGTGCGAGCTGCTCGGCGCGGTCCCACCACCCGAGCTCCGTCGGTAGCTCGGCGAGTGCACGGAGGAGGGCGCCGTATGTTTCGTCTTGCGATTGCGCGAGATCGAAGAGCTGCTCGTGCCACGCACGGCGACGATCGGGCGGCGCGTCGAGCGCACCCGCGAGCAGCGACGCGAGCACCCGTTTGCGTTGCGGCCCGTCGGCGCTCGCAAGCGACGCTTCGAGAAGGCGCGATGCCTCGGTCCCGATCTCGGCGTGTGCGAGGAGCTTCACGACCAACCGAAGTGCGGCCTCGTCATCGGGTCGCTCGCCGAGCACCGCCCGCAGCTCTTTCATCGCGTCGCGCTCGCGCCCTGGGATGGCCGACAACAGTGACGCAATCTCCGCGCGAAGCTGTGACGCTGTGCCAACGTCGGCGCTCGCCGCGCGTGCGCGGAGTGTCTCGAGCGCGCCATCGATATCCCCGCTCGCGATCATGAGCCGTGCGAGTTGCGACGGTGCCTCGGCGTTCGAGGGGTCGGCTTCCGCAGCTTGCTTCCACAAGTCGATGGCTCGGGACGTTTCGCCGAGCTTCTCTTCCTCGAGGCGAGCCCATTTGCCGAGGGCTAGCGCCCTTGCAGGGCCGTCCTCGTTTGCCGAACGCCACCCGAGAAGCCATCGCCAGGTTGCCGCTTCTTCGTGGGGCTCGCTGTGTGCGAGAAGCGACTCGATTGCGTCGGCCGCGTGCACCTTCGTTTCGCCATCGGCATGCGGATCCTCGAGCACCTCGCGAAGGAGCGTGCGGGCCTCTGCGACGTGGGGCGTCTCCTTACCGAGAACCTCTGCCTTCGCAGTCACGAGACGCGCCCGCAAAGCTCTGTCGCGACCCGCATCGCCTCCTAGGGCCCCGTCGAGCGTTCGCAACAGCGCGTCCCATGCGTCTGCCGCTGCTGCGAGATCGACCAGCTTACGGAGCGCCATTGCATCGGTGGGCACCTCTAGAAAGGCGCGCGCTGCGGCGTCGAACGCACCCGTTGGGTCGTTCATGCGCGATTGGAGAACGTCGGCGAGCTTGATCAGCGCATCCTTGCGCTCTCCAGTGTTGCCAGCCGATTCAACGAGCGCTGCATAGAGCTCCGGCAGCGCTCCCCATTCGCCGCTGATCTCCGCGAGCGCGGCGAGTCGCTCCGTCGCAGTGCGGTCGAAGGGTGCGCTTCGTCTGATGCGCTCGTAGAGCTTGCGGGCAGCCTTGTGATCGCCAAGACCCTCCGCGGCGAGAGCGCCGTCACGCCACGCAACCACGGCCGACGCCGTGTCGCCCTGCTCAGTGTGGAGCGTCCCGAGCCTCGTCAGCCAAAAGACCTTGTCCTCTGCGGTCTCGGAGAGCTCGACGCGACGACCCGAGGCGACGACGAGGAGATCGCGAGCCTCGGCACGCTCCGCAATCTGTTCCACGAGGTCGAGATCAGCGCCGCTGGCGAACGCATCTTCCGCGAGTGCTTTGGCGTGAACCACCGAACGATCGCGCAAACCATGCTCGGACGCGAGCCGTGCGAGCTTCACGCGGAGGTGTCTCTCGTCCTCGCCGGGGGCCGTCCTCGTGAGGCGCTGCTCGAGCAACGCACAAGCGTCTGCGAACGCGCCTGTCTCGCAGAAGAGCTCGTAGAGAGCGTCCTCCATCGCGTCATCGGGTCCCTCGGCGAGCCCGACCCGCAAAGTCTCCATCGCGCCGCCAGCGTCGCCGAGGTCTTTGCGCTGTAGATTGGCGATGGCGAGGTAGAGGCCACGGCGGTTGGCAGGCCGCGTCTCTGTGCCGAGCGCGGCACGATAGAGGCGGACACGGTCGTGAGGCGTTCCTTGCTCGCGGAGGAGAAGGTCGACGCCAGCCATGAGCTCGGGCGACGAGGGCGCGTACTCGAGCGCGCGCTGGTACGCCTCGAGTGCTCGGGCTCGATCACCCGCGAGCATCGCCGCATCACCGAGCCTCTGGGCAACCAACAAGACGTCGTCGGACGTGATGGGCCGGTCCTCGAGCGCGAGCGCGAGCACGTCAGCGCGCGCGGCTGCAGACGCATCTCCCGGCACGAGCGCGTCAAGCGCTGCGATCCACGGCGCAACGGGTCGCGATTCGTCGAGCGCTTGCGTGAGCGCCGTGCGTAGGAGCGTCAGCACCCGACCCCGCTCGTTTGGTAGGTGCTCGGCAAGCGCCACCGCCTCCGTGAGCGCTCGGCCTCGCTCGTCGTTCTCGGTCGCGCCGTGGGCACGCACGACAGCAACGCGGAGGAGGCCCGTCTTCTGGCCTTCCGAGCGGTACAGCGGCTCGAGTGTCATTGCAGCCGCCATCGCGACATGCGCATCGCCCGAATCGAGGAGCTGCTCCGTCGCCGTGCGAGACGGCTTGTCGTGCGGATCGATCGAGAGCGCACCGCGAAATGCTTCGACCGCTCCGCCCGGGTCACCCAGCCATTGCATGCGCAAAAGGCCGAGACGGGCGAGCGCGTCCACCTTGTCACCACCGTGGTCCAGCTTCGCCAGCGATTCGTAAGCGTTCGCGAGCGTGGCGAAATCGCGTTCGAGCTCGAGCAGTGGTGTCCATCTCAGGAGCACGTCCTTCGTTGGGCCGAACTGTTCGACCACCTCTCGCCACGCGAGCGAGGCCTTCGCAACGTTGGATGCCTCGGTGAGCTGCTCTGCGGCGCGCACCAAGAGGGCGCGCTTGTCCTCGCGGGACTCGGAGTCATTGGCCTTCGCCCGCAAGACCTCAGCGAGCCCAGCGGCATCGCCGAGCGAGGAGAGCAGAGGCTCGAGCGCGTCGAGAGCGCGAGCGCGTGCTGGCGTCTCGAGCAGACCGCGATAGGCAGCGACCGCGCGCGCAGGATCTCCGAGCGCCCCAGAAGCGAGCTCGGCGAGCTGCTCCGCGGCCTGCTGCCTTCGCACAACATCGGGCTCGGCACCGATGATGCGCTCGAGCATGTCGGCGAGCGACATGTGGTCCTCGTCTTCGACGTAGATACGTGCGAGCGCGTGCATGGCTGGCAGCACGGCGAGCTCGGTCGCGCCGGGTACCGTGAGCGCGCTCGAGAACGCTGCACGCGCGCGCTTCACATCTCCCGTCGCGAGGAGAAGCTCGCCCATCTCGGCCGCGAGACGCGCACGCCCGGACGGATCTTTCGCGGAGCTCACGAGGCGCTGAAGCGTTTTCTGCGCGGCTTCGTGCCTGCCGAGGGCTCGCGTGAGGACGACGAAGCGATCGAGGAGGTCCGTGTCGGTGGGATCGATGTGGAGCGCTTGCTCTGCCGCCTCGTATGCGCCCGGCAGATCATCGATGCGGTCGTGCCGCAGAGCCGCGAGAGCACGCAGTGGCCCGAAGCGACGCGTCCCGCGCGAGTGCTCAAGCTCAAGCGTGTAATAGCGTGCTGCGTCTGCCCACGCCTCTTCCTTCTCCGCCCCCACGGCGAGCACGGCTGCTGCGCGCTGGGCTGCGGCCTTGATGTCGAGGAGGCGTATGCCGATGCCTTTGGCACCCTCGTGGCCCGGTGCCCGAGCAAGCAGCCATTCCACGTGCGGAAGTGCGCGTTCGATCTCGTTCAGCTCGTCGTAGAGCGCGAGAAGCTTCGTCCTCTGGGCAAACACGACGTCGTCCGCGGGTAGCGGATCGGTCGTCAGCGTCTGCTCGAGCATCTTTGCAACGTCGCGTGGACGTTTTGCGGACAAGAGCGCGTCCTCGAGCTTGGCTCGAGCCTCTTCGTCCTTTGGGTCCACGCGAACGAGCATCGCGAGGACGTCGGCCAGACGATCACCTGGCGCCCCTGCGTTCTCGAAAGCCTGCACCGCCTTGCGCAGCGCCGGTGCCTGCTCGGTGCGGGGGCGGTGCTGTGCCATGTCGAAGAAGAACTCACCGAGCTTCTGAAAGTCCTTGGATGCCGTGAGCTTCTCTTCGTACCGCGCGATGGCTCCAGCGTGGGTGGGCAATGCCGACATCGCCTTGTCCAGGAAGCTCGCCGCACCCACGTCGTCGCCCATCACATCGCCAAAGAAGATCGAGGACTGGTACATGAACTCCGCAACCACACCGGCCTGCAGTGTGCGTAGCTTGCGGTCGCTGGCGAGGCCCTCGAACGCGAAAGCGAGCTCGGCGGTCCGATCGTCTCGCCGGGCCGCGCCGTAGAGCTTCTCCCATGCTTCACGCGGCAATTGATTTCGCGCGAGCGCGAGTAAGAATGAATCGAGAACCTCAACTTCGTTCTCGAGACGCTCGTCGAGCGACGCGAGCACTGCAGCAATGCCCGCAGCAGGACGGTGTCGGGTCGGTTCGGTCATCGCGGGAACGCCGAGGGTATCAATCCCACGCGTCCCCGCGATCTGGTTTTTTGTCAGGTGCGGTAAGGCCCACCGAACGAAGCCGGGCCATTCGGCACGAGCGTTCCCGCACCCCTCGTACCCACAATCACGCCGATACCCATGAGAACCACCGCTAGCGTGACGATCCCGCTCAGGAACGGAATGGCTCCGCTCACGAGAAACACTGCACAACCGACGAGCAAGTGGATGTGGGGGTTATCGGTCTTGTGCCCGACGAGGGCCTTTCCCGCGGTCGCGAGCACCGCACAGACCCCCGAATATGCGGCAAAGATCGCACCCAAGAGAAGCACGACGGCCACGGGAAGCCCGATGATCGTCACGCCGATTAGCGCGATCGAGGCAATGCCGACGATTGCACCCACCACGCCAAGGGCAAACGCGCGCATTGGGCGCGTGGCGGCTTCGACGCGAAGCGCATTCATGCGCTGACCTGCGAGGGCGAAAAGCACGGCGCCAAAGACGAAGAGCATCGCAGCACGGGTGGTCGCATCGCTCGCTTCCCGTAAGAGCGACCGCGGCGATGAAGGCGTCGTGCCGATGCGGACGTCGTCGTTCTTGTGGACGGCCCCGCCGATCTTGGCTCCCTTGTGGCGATCGAGCGAGCCGCCGACCACCCCCACATCGCCGTCGACCTGAGCACCGTCCGCAACGTCGATCGATCCGCCCACGGCGGTGGCGCTTCCGAGAACGTGCGCACCCTTCTTGATAGAGGCGCTGCCACCGAGGACGGTGACGTTCCCCGTTGCCGTGCCATAGACGGACACCGACCCCCCAAAGACGGTCACGTCATGGACTGTGTCGTCCGCAGCGACGACGAGATCGCCACCGTGCACCATGCGGTCTTCGCCGCGGGCGGAGGCTATGGCTGGAACGAACGCCGCGGGTATCGCAGGCGCAGAAGCCGACGCGCTCGGAGGTGGTCGAACCGCTGGCACGCCCGTGATCGTGATGAGCGTACCGTCGCGTTTCGCGACGAAGTCGTCGTCGCCGAGCACCACGTCGAGGACCTTGTCCGCGGGTTGATCGTTGATGTGGACGTCCATGAGCTTGCCGTTGTCGACGTCACGTAAAATGACGCTCCAGCCCGCTTCCTTCGCGACGCGCATGATCGCATCCGTGCGCGTGATGTGCGTTGCGTCGATCGAGACGTGCTTGAGCTCGAGCGGCCACGTGCCGTCGTGCTTCACCTCTGCGATCGCTGTCGTGGAAATGACGCCCAAGCCGAGGGCGATGCATGTTGCAGTGAGGGGTCGATTCATCTTGAAGCTCCATGTTGAGAAGATGCGCGCGCAACGGCGTAACCGAGCAGTGCGAGCGTGAACGTGCTGACGAGCGACACAACAGCGCCGCTCGGCCCTACGGAGAAGCTCTTCACGAGCGCGACGAGGGATGTCGTGACGACGGGAACGATGCGCGGTGCGGCGAACGCCCATGTAACGGCGCGCGGTAATGTGTCAACCACCGTGGGCAAGCCGCACGCGACCGCAACCGTGGCGGCGCTCGCGATGAGGAGCGTTGGGAACCGGTGGACCTTCCCGTCACGCCGAAAGCGCGACATCTCGCGCCCCAGCCTCAGCGCGACGCCGACATCGTGCGACTCGAGTGCCATCTCGCCGATGCGCATCATGCAACTCGCGCACGACTCGGCATGCACGCGCGCAACGGGATCGATGACGTCCTGTGCGTCGGCGAGGCACGACAATGCAAGCTCGCTCAAGTGGTCGCCGTCCCAGATCTCCATCAGTCTCTCCTCAGATTCTGTGCGAGGGTGCGGCGGCCGCGAAGAATCCACGTCGCCACGGTCCCAATCGGCACGTCGAGCTTCTTTCCAATCTCGACGTAAGAGAGCCCTTCGATGAAGAACGACACCACGGCCTCGCGTTGGTTTTCGGGAAGCTCGTGGAGCACGCTTTCGAGTCGCGCCATCTCCTCTGTTCGCGCTGCGCGGTCGAACGGCGACGGCTTGGAGTCTGGAATGCGATCGGTGATGTCACGCGTGGAGTCGGGCGAGGCATCGCTTGGCTGACGCTTCAACGCACGCGTCCGGCTGCGCGCGGTGTCGAGCGCTACATGCTTCGCGATGCCGACGATCCACCCGCGAAGCGGTTCCCCGGCGCGAAGGCGCGCACGCCCTTCCAGCGCACGGCGCATCGTCTCGCTGACGGCGTCGTCGACGTCGGGATGATCGGGCGACGAGCGAAGGACCGACGCTGCAACCGCGCGCAAGAGCGGCCTCAGTGCCGCCGCTTCGCGCGAGAACGCATCCATCGGGGCGGCCATCGCGAAGAACATGCTCGGTCATGTTTCGTTCGAGCGCGGCCGTTTCATTCAGCCTTTCGCACACCTTCGTAGAAACCTCGTGGATTCAACGGTTTGTCGCGCAGAAAGCGTCGTTCGCACTGATTTGCTCACTTTCGCCGGGGGTCTTACCTTGGCGCACGCATGGCAGAGGATCTCTACGGCGTGCTTGGAGTTGCCAGAGGGGCGGATGCGGCTGAGATCAAGCGCGCTTACCGCAAGCTCGCCAAGGATCTGCATCCTGACAAGAACCCCGGCGACAAGGGGGCGGAGAGCAAGTTCAAGGCGGTCAATCACGCCAACGAGGTCCTGTCGAACCCGGACCGGCGCAAGCTCTACGACGAGTTCGGCGAGGAGGGCCTGCGAGAGGGCTTCGATGCGGAGCGTACGCGCGCGTACAAGCAGTGGTCATCACCCGGAGGCGGGCGCGTTCGCACCGAGGGGAACGTGAACCTCGAGGATTTGTTCGGCCAACAAGGCGGCGTGGGCGACGTCTTTGGCGATCTGTTCGGTCGCGGTCGCGTGCGTCGAGGTCCTTCCCCGGGGCGCGACGTCGAGAGCGAGATCACCGTCGACTTCGCCTCGGCTGTTCGCGGTACGACCCTCGAGCTTCGCACGGAGTCGGGCGGGGCACCGACTCAGGTTCGCATTCCACCGGGTGCAGCCGACGGGAGCCGCGTCCGCATCCCAGGGCAGGGCATGCCCTCACCGAATGGGGGTCCCTCCGGTGACCTTCTCCTCACCATCCACGTGACGCCTCACCCGCTCCTTCGCCGTGAGGGTGACGATCTCCACATCGATCTCCCCCTCGCGCTTCACGAGGCCTACTTCGGTGCGAAAGTCCGCGTCCCCACACTCGATGGGTCGGTGACGTTGAAGGTCCCCGAGCGCACTCAGGGGGGCACCGCGATGCGCGTGCGGGGCAAGGGCGTCCACCGCAAGGGTCACACGCCCGGCGATCTCTACGTCCACTACCAAATCCGCATTCCGACCGGCAACGGAGCGGACCTCACGTCCCTCTTCGAGAAGCTCAAGGAACACCAAACCGAAGACGTACGGCGCGACATCATCGTGTAGCTAGCGTCGCTTGCGGATCTTGCGGCCTTTGTTGGACCGGAAGGTGGGCTTCTTGCCGCGTTGGGGCTTGGGGGCTTTGCGGGAGCGGGTGTGCTCGTCGCCACCGACGCGCTTGCCGTAGACAGTGCGGCGAACGAGGGAGACGTCGGCGATGTCTACGAGCATGGTGTCGCCGAGTTGAACGGCGTCGCCTGAGCGTTGGCCGACGGCGCGAAGGCCCGTGTCGTCGAGCTCGTAGCGGTCACCACCGAGGTCTTCGTAGCGGACGAGGACGTCGACGAACGGAGCGTCGAGCGTGACGTAGACCCCGCTACCCGCGAGGCCACCCACGATGCCGCTGAAGCGTTGGCCGATGCGGTCACGCATCACGAAGGCGCGGTAGAGGTCGGCGACCTCTCGCTCGACTTCCATCGCGCGGCGCTCGTTCTTCGACGAGAGGAGCGCCGCTTCCGCGAGCGAGGTCATCTCGTCTTCGCTCAAGTGGACATGCTTGCCGTGGCTCTCGGCCTCGAGCACGGCGTGGACGCCGCGATGCACGAGCAAGTCGGGGTAACGCCGGATGGGTGACGTGAAGTGGACGTAGGCCTTCGAAGCGAGCCCAAAGTGGCCAATGTTCGTCACGTCGTACGTCGCTTGCTTCAGCGAGCGCAAGAGTAGCCCGTGGAGCACCGCGGCTTTTGGGTGGCCCACCATGCTCTTCAACAGCTTCGACAGCTCACGGGGATCGCGTACGGCCTCGAGATCCGTTTTGAAGCCGAGCTCCGCGCAAAGGGTGAGGAAGCGCTCGAGCTTTTGCTCGTCAGGCACGCCGTGGACGCGGAAGACCGTCGGCTGCTTGCGCGACGTGAGCCAGCGCGCGACGACCTCGTTGCCGAGAAGCATCAGCTCTTCGATGAGCTGATAGGCCCTCGCGACGCCCGGGTCCATCGCCCGCTTCTCGACGTTGATGGGATGCCGGCTCTCTTCGTCGAGGATGATCTTGGCCTCGGGAAGCTCGAGGTCGAGAGCCCCTCGCTTCAGGCGCTTGGCGCGCAAGATCCGCGAGAGCTCGTACGCGACGCGGAGCCCATCGACCATCTCCACGGCGCGTGGCTCTTCCTTCCCCTTGTCGGTGAGACCGAGCGCGCGGGCGACGCCGCCATACGTGAGCTTGGCCGCGCTGCGCATGAAGGCGCGATGGAGCACGTCGCGCCGCACGTCCCCTTTGGCATCGAGCTCGACCTCCGCGCACAGACAAAGGCGGATCTCGTCGGGGAGCAGCGAGCAAAGGTTCGACGACAGCGCCCGCGGGAGCATCGGCACCGCTCGATCGGGCAAGTAGACGCTGCAACCGCGCGCCCGCGCTTCTCCGTCGAGCTTCGTATCGGGTCGGACGTAGCTCGAGACGTCGGCGATCGCGATCCACACGCGATACCCCCCGTCATCCGTGCGCTCGACCCACACCGCGTCGTCGTGATCGCGCGCGTCTTCTGGATCGATCGTCGGGAGCGGAACATGCGTCAGGTCGATGCGGCCAACGAGCATGTCTTTCGGGACGGTCTCCCCGAAGTGCTCGGCCTCGTGCGTCGCCCCGTCGCCATGAACCTCGTCGATCTGTTCGCTGACGAGAACCTTTTGGACTTCGACGGACAGCTCACCGGGCGTGCCGAGGACTGCGTCGAGCTTCCCCTCGGGGTTCTCCCCTTGCACCATCGGGTACTGCGTGATTGTCACGACTGCCGCGTCACCATCGTTGCCGGAGTTGCCTTCAGCGGTCTTGTCGAGGGCGGACGAAAGGACGATGGGCCCACGTACGCGCGTGTCATCGGGCTCGAGCCACGCGCTCTTGCCGCGCCTCCGCAAGACACCGGCAACGCGCTTGGTTCCGCGGTCGAGAATCGCGACCACCTCGCCCTCGGGCCCACGCGGGCCCCGCGCCATGATGTCGACCTTCACTTTATCGCCGTGCATGCCGCCGCCAATCGCGTCGGGCGGGATGAACACGTCGCCTCCCACGCGAGAGACGAAGCCCGCACCGCGTGGCGTCATCGAGAGGTAGCCTTCGAGCGACTCCCCTCGGACGCGCTTGCTGTCAGTTGAGCGCATGTGAACGTTTTGCATATCTACACGTGAGTTGAAGCGGGAGTCGGGTTAAGTTCGTCACGTAACAGAGACGTATGGTCGATCGTGAGCTGACGCCGGAGGAACGAACACAGCGCCGAGTTTACGTCGCGACCGTCGCGCTCGTCGCCCTCGGCCTCGGTTGCAGCGCTGCGCTTCTCGTCGATTACCTCCGTCCCGTGCCGCTCTTTTGCGCCGACACGGGCGGATGCGCGGAGCTCCGGCGCTCCGCTTACGCACAGATGTTCGGGCTGCCTCTGCCCGTCATCGGCGTCGCTGGCTATGCGTTCCTCGCCCTCTTGACGGTGATCCGTGGCGACGCGGCTCGATTTCTCCAGCTCATCGCCGTGGTCTTCGCGGCCCTCGCCGCGGCGTACCTCTTGTTCATCCAGTTCTCTGTCTCGACGTTCTGTGCGTATTGCATGACCGTCGACTTCGGGACCATCGTGCTCCTGTCGGTGGTGCTCATGCGCGTTCGCACCGAGGCCGACAGCGGCTCGTGGCGGGCTTCCGCGTGGGTCGCGGGGGTCTTCGCTCTGAGCGCTTCGATCCCACTCCTCGCGAACGTGCTCATTCGCCCGCGCGTGCCCGACCTCATCGCCGAGGAGATGAAGAAGACCCCACGCGGGCAGGTCACAATCGTGGACTTCGTGGACTTCGAGTGCCCCTACTGCCGTCAGACCGCCGCCGACTTCGCGCCCACACTGGTCAAGTACCGCGGTAAGTTCCGGTTCGTGCGAAAAGAGATGCCCCTCACCATGCACAAGCACGCGCTCGCCGCGGCCCACGCCGAATGGTGCGCGGAGTCGATGGGGCGAGGCGACGCCATGGCTGACGAGCTCATGGCCGCACCCGTCGACGATCTCACCGACGACGGATGCGCTGCGATCGCGGCGACCCTCGGCTTGGACGAGCCCACGTTCCGCACGTGTGTGAGCGATCCGAAAACGCAGCAGCGAATCGACGCCGACGGAGCAGACTTCAAGGCCGTCCACGGCCATGGTCTTCCCCTCATTTGGATCAACGACCAGCTCATAGACGGCGCGCAAGGCCCCGATCGGTTGCGCGAAGCGATGGACAAGGCCTTCGCCGAGGTCGGCGGATGAGGCTCGCTTGCGACCTCATCGCCGGTGTGGTCGCCCTCGTCGTACTCGCAGGGTGCCCGCAAGAGCCGCGGGAGCGCCCCGACGTCCGTTGCTCGGACGCGTGCAAGCAACGCGTGACGCGTTGCACCGAGCACGAGTGCGAGCGCGGCTGCGCGTTCGTGCTCGACAGGCTCGTGGAGCACGAGCAAGAGCCGGTCCTCGCGTGCATCGCGAGCTCGTCGCGTTGCGCCGACCCCGACTGGGCGGCCTGCGCAGCCCACATCGGTGCCCACGCCGATGGCGGTCCAGCCGTCCCACCGCCACCCGAGATCGAGTGAGGCTCGCGACTCAAAGTCATGCGCATTCGTGACGATCGTGGGCGCGAGCTCGTGCTCAGCGTCCCTCCGAAACGTGTCGTGTCCCTCGTACCGAGCGACACCCTCAACGTGTGTGATGTTGGCGCGGCCTCTGCGCTCGTCGGCCGCACGGACTACTGCGAGCTTCCCGCAGAGACGGTCGCGCGCTTACCGAGCGTGGGCGGCACGAAGAACCCACGCATCGACGACATCTGCGATCTCGAGCCCGACCTCGTCATCGCAAACCAAGAGGAGAACACCCGCGGTGACCTCGAGAAGCTCGCACAGCGTGGCGTCCGAGTGCTCGTCGCGTTCCCCAAGCGAGTGGCCGACGGCCTCGCGCATCTCGCGCGCCTCGCGCGAATCTTCGGCACGGAGAAGGACGAGACTGTGAAGGATCTCGTGCGCTGCGGCTACGACGCCCACAGGCGTGCTGAAGGAGCTCGCAAAGACACCCAGCCCATTCGCGTGTTCTGCCCGATCTGGATGAGCCCGCTCATGACCATCCACGGCTCCACGTTCATCTCCGACATGCTCGACCTTTGCGGCGCTCAAAATGTCTTCGCCGACCGGGAGCGCAGGTACCCCCTCGCCGCGGACATCGCAGGAGCGAAGCCGCTCAGCCAAGAGAAGCTCGAAGGGCGCGATGTCCGGTACCCGCGCGTCACCTTCGACGAGGTGGTCGCGCGCGCCCCTGAGATCGTCCTTCTCCCCGACGAGCCGCATCCGTTCTCCGAAGAGGACGCTCGCGTGTTCGCCGCGCTCGCCATCCCCGCAGCCCGGCACGAAGGCGCGATCGTCCGCATGAGCGGCAAGGATTTGTGCTGGTACGGCGCCCGCAGCGTCGAAGGTATCGATCGCGTGCGCGGGCTCGTCGATCAGCTTCGCGCGTCCGTCGCGAGCGTCCCGAAGACGGCGTGATCGAGCCATCGCCCGGAGCAGCGCTCCGCCTGCCGCGCGATGCCCTCGAAGTGAAACCCGAGCCGCCCAATCACCGCGAGCGACGCCCGATTGTCCGTCGCCGCGGCGACACGAATCCGGTGCGCGTGCAGCGTAGAGAACGCCCACAGGATCACGGAGCGTGACGCCTCCGTCATGTATCCGTTGCCGGTGGCATCGGTCCTCAGCCAGTACCCGAGCTCGACGCTTTGGTGGAGGTGGGCAAAGGCCTCGAGCCCGACGACGCCGAAGAGGCGACGCGTCTTCTTGTCACGAATGCCGAACCGACACGCGCGCGCATTGTCCCAGTCCTGCGCGCTCGCCTCGGCGTACCGAAAGCTCGCGTCCTGGTCGGTGTTGAACGGGACCCATGGCAGCCACGGCTCGAGCTCGGCGCGCGAGCCATCGACCGCGCTCCAGAGATCCGCCGCATCGGACGTCTCGATGGGCACGAGCACGAGGCGCTGCGTTTCGATCGGACGCCGCACGAGCTCGATGCGCGGGGGCACAGCCAGCATGTGCTGGGTTGTACGTCAGGTTCTCTTGGCTGTCTCGCGCACCGTCGGGTACGCCTCCACGAGGTCCCGCGACGGCCGCTCGACGCCTTCGAGGGGGCTCGTCACGAGGTCGCGCCCATCGCTGGCGAAATACAGCGCTTCACCGACGCGCGGCTCCCCCGCGTTCGGGATGATGGCCCCATTTAGGAAGAACTTGAGTCCGCCATGCACGCGTCGCCGAAGGGCGAGGTGACCATGCAGGAAGTCACCCGTGCGCCTGTCACGCACCGCGACGCAGAAGCCGTCTCGGAAGTGGTACTCGGTGTTCTTCGTCACGTAGACGCGGTGGCGCCTGCGATCCGGCCCGGCGTAGTCGTTCTTCGCGGTTTGCATGGTGATGCACCACGTTGCCAAAGCCCCACCGCCGCGGCCAAGTTCTCAGCGAGCACGTGCGGTCGGCTTGGGTCAGGGAAGGACGAGGAGAGCGGGATCGATGGGCACGTCGCGCCGAAGCTCGCCGAAGACGATGTCGCTCTGGTTACGGTCGTCGTACACAATCGAAGCCTTGCGGGGCCTCACGAGGTCGGCATCGAGCGCAAACGTGAGCTTGCGCAAGCGCAGCGTCTGGTTGGTCGCCTTGGGCGTGCACTCGAACGCCGGCCCGGTGGTATCGGAGGCGATCTCCCGCACGTCGAAACGCGCACGAAGCGCACTGGGGTCGCCCCCGAGGATGGCACGCAGCGCGTCCCCGTCGGCTTGCTCTCTCGTGTTGGCTTGAACGCGTCCCGAGCCGTGAGCTCCGCGATACCCAACACCCTCTGGCGCCACCCAATACGTCACCGAGTCCGGCGGCCCGAGCTCCCATCGAAGCCGATTGGGGTATTGAAGATAGAGCATTCCGCTCGATTGAACCCGCGCTCGCAGAAGGCCGACCGTCGCGACTTGCGTGAACGGCCCGACGATCGTCTTAACCCCCGCCCGCGCCCGCACGACCGCCGCGAGCTTGTCATCGACCGAGTCCGCGCGGGCGCGTCCGGGGAGCGCGAGCACGAGAGCTCCGAGAAGGAGGTGGCGTCGACTCGTCATCGGGCGTCCCCGCCCATCTTGGGCCCACCGGCGCGCTTGCGCCCCTCCGCATACCGTCCGTCCGCAAGGATGGGGTCGGCCGCAATCGTCTCGGGCTCCACATCGGCGCGAGGATCGTGCCCCGCCGCGAACATGGCCTTGAGATCGAACCGAACGAGCTCGCCCGACAGATGCGGGCCCTTGCTCACCCAAAGGACGCGATCGGTCACGTCGGCAATCACGCCATGCGTGGCGATGAGCGCGTCAATCGCGCGTCGATCGCCGAGGTCGCACTGCGTTCCGCCCGCACACTTGTGATCTCGAAGCATCCCCGCCGCAGAGTGAACGTCGGCGGAGGAAGGCGCGATGTCACCGAGCATCTCGTCGAGCCGCGCGCGCCTCGCGAGCGTCGTCGTGTGCTCGCGAACCCAGACGTTCTTTGGATCGTCCTTCGAGTCGCCCTCGAGGTGATTGGTCACCGCCACGCGATCGGCATCCGGGAAGTCCCGACGAACGAAAGCCGCACGCCCTGGAGTCCGCTCCACGACGGCGAAATGCCCTTTCGCGTCGGCGACGAATACGATGTGCGAGACCATCACCTCTTGCTTCGCGAGAACGTCCACTGCTTCGTTCGTGTCATGCGCCGCCTGCAGGGCCTCGCGCAAGCTGAAGACGACCGGAAGCCCCGTCGTACGCGGCTCGCCCGCGCGCGCGCCGTTGACGAGGACCATCACGCCCTCGAGGTTCATGCCGGTGAGCACCCCTGCGAGACCAGGCCACGCGACGCTCGCATACGGGATGCGACCATCCTCGCGAACGAAGTAGACGACCTTGTCCGTGTCGAAGACGTCGCCGATCTCCATGTCGAATGCGCGGCCGACGATGACGTGCCCGTCCTTCGTCGCGTGTGGCCCGAGGCCGAACGCCGAGCATCCGAGAAGGGGTGAGTGCTCGAACGACAGCGCGATGTCGTAGACCGAGTGCAAGAAGACGATGCGCTCGTACGTCGGCATTCGGTGCGCGTTGGGATCGGGCTGCACCGCCACGGCTGCAGCGGCAAGCTCTCGTCGGCGTGCTTCGGGCACGTTGTTCGCGATGTTGCGGTACCGAACGCGGCTGACGTCGAGGATGAGCGTGCGCAAGGCGCTGACGGGTACGAAGTGCTCGAACGTCGCCCAAAGGTCGGTCTCGTCCTTTGCCATCCGGTCCCCGAGAAGGCGAGCGCTGCGAGCGCCGATCTGTTCGGGCGTGCCCTCGAGGTAGGCCTCGCGTACCCCTCCACGCACGGTCGCGTATGCAGGGCCGGAGATGCGCAGACCACCTTCATCGCCGACGGCCTCGCTAGCCACGGTCACGTCGGGCGGGGTGATCTTGGTCAGTGCACCGACGGCGTAGTGCGCAGCGAACGGCAATGTGACGATCACGACCGCGGCGATCGCGACCTTACGCCAGCGGTTCATGCATCACCTCCGCGGCGAGCGGCGGTCGACCGTCGACGGTCTCGGTGGGGGTGGCCTCGATGTGCACGACGGATCGCGGTGAGGTCCTCATGACGTGAACGTCGATCATCGTGCGAAGCACGGTCGCGACGATGCGCGCGGGGTCGCGCACGCTGTCGAAGTGAGTCACACGCTCTTGCCCTTTTGGGTAGAGGACCTCGACAGGAACGTGGATCACGTGAACCTTGGCAGCCACCGCACGCAGCAAGACTTCCGCCTCGAACGCATAGCCCCGGCTTCGGCAACCGAGGGAGAGCACGGGTACGATGGGATAGCGGCGAAGCCCACACTGCGTGTCCGTGAGCGTCGTTCCCGCAAAGCCCGACAAGACCACGTTCGAGAATCGATTCGAGAACCGATTGGCCCGCGGGGCGCCCGCGCGCGCGAGATCGCGGACACCAAGCACCAGATCATTCGGATCGTTCGATGCTTCGAGCACGCTGCGCGCAGCACTCGCGGGGTGTTGCCCGTCGGCATCGACCGTCAGCGCTACTGGATACGCGAGCTGGGCAGCTTCCGCGAGGCCCGTGCGCAGCGCGGCGCCTTTGCCTCGATTGCGCGCATGGGAGACGAGCCGCACACCGCATCCACGCGCAACATCCGAGGTACCGTCGTTGCTCCCGTCGTCGACCACGAACACGTCTTCTCGCGTGAGCGCGGGAAGGGTGGCGAGGAGATCGGTCACCACGGCTGCGAGCGTGCTGCGAGCTTGAAAGGCGGGAACGATGACGCAGGCACGCATGCGGAAAGAAAAAGGTGCTAGCACACCTCCCCAGTCCATGCCCGAACGCAAGCGACTGCCACCTCATCTCCTCGTTGAGACCGCGCTCGGTGCTGCGCTCGAGGCCAAAGAAGTGGAACGTCGCGTGACGCGGATGATGAGCGCACTCGACCTGCATGGAGCAGAGCTGTCAGTGGTGCTTACCGATGACGCTCAAATGCGAAAGCTTAACCGCCTCTATCGGAAGAAAAATTGCACCACCGATGTATTGGCCTTTGCGATGACCGAGAGCGCCGGCAATGCTCGATCTCGCGTAGGCGCGATGCCGCGTTTGCTCGGAGACGTGATCGTGAGCGTGCCGACGGCACGCAAGCAGGCAAATGAGGCAGATCGCTCCCTCCTCGAGGAGGTGACCATGCTCCTGGCGCATGGCCTTCTCCACCTCCTCGGGTGGGACCACGCGACCGTCGCGGACGACGCAGCGATGCGATCGGAGACCGAGCGCCTCTGCGCCGAGGCGCGACGAGGGCGGAAAGTTGCCAAACGACGCGTTCAACGGCGCCACGGCCACCCGCGCAAACTGAGTTAAAGCGCGTTCAGAATGGAGCAAAACGATTCGTAACTAGCTCGCTTTTGCGCGGAGACGACGCGCGAGCGAGGCTGTTTTACCGTGCCGCCAGGAAAGATCATCGCTGCCGCCCCTATTTTCCCCTTGCGAAACGCTCCATGCGAGTGTTACCCATGTTTTGCAGGCCCCGAGCAGGGGGGCGGCGCTCTTGGTCGAACAATCTCGATTAGAGCGATGGCAAAGAATGATGTTTCATCATTAGGAGGATGTCGACATGACCCAGAAGCGTCTTACGAAGGCCCAAGTGGTTGCCGAGATTGCAGAGATGTCGGAGCTCGATAAAAAGAGCGTCAACCGCGTGTTTGAGAGCCTCACCGAAATCATCAAGAAGCAGCTTGGCTCGCGCGGTCCCGGAGAGTTCGTGATCCCGGGCTTGCTCAAGCTCAAGGTGCGCAAGACCAAGGCGATTCCGGCAGGCCCGCGCTACAACCCGTTCACCAAGCAGATGGAGAACCGGCCCGCGAAGCCCCCGCAGAAGAAGATCGGCGCGCGCGCTCTCAAGTCCCTCAAGGACCTGATTCAGTAAGCGACTCGATTCTTAATGAAGCGGCGTGCATGACCGAGAGGTCAGCACGCCGTTTTCATTTGACCGTGCCGCGACGAGGAGTGGTTCGCACTCCAAGCCACGTCGCGAGCGAGAGCAAACCGAGAAGCAACGCTCCGCTCCAGTCGCCGAGCCTCGCGAAGATCGTCCTTCCTTCGAGGAGAGCAGGCTGCGTCGGAAGCGAGCCAGCGACGAGCGCATCGTAGCGACCACGCACGCGACCGGCGGCGTCGACCCACGTCGTCGGGCCGAGGTTGACGGCGCGCACGAAGTCACGCCGGAGCTCGATCGCGCGCATCGTCGCCAGCCGAAGGTGGAGCTCACTCTCTTCCGTCCCAA